>CABEAH010000107.1_pt1 | contig 15880 bp, 14 predicted proteins | sample 3132331 | NCBI WGS metagenome assembly CABEAH01 (sample SAMEA5534343, study PRJEB31848) | metagenome | biome: tundra; feature: field; material: soil | place: USA | collected 2013-05 | depth 0.45 m | reverse complement strand
AGACTCAACAGATCCGCCGCAACGGTTGCCAGCGCATCGGCCGCGTGCAGCTTCTCACATGTCTTCGTGTAGTCGATTACGGCGCCGTCGGTGGCCGGATATTGCATGAGCGCGCCGAACACATCGGGGCCGATCTCGAAATCGGCATAGCTCGAGACGCGTACCGTGATTCCGCGTGCTCCGGCGCGAGTCTTCACCACATCTATCGTTTGTGGATGGCATTCCGAAGCCACGAGGAATACTCCCTTGTCCGGCTTTCCCTTGAGCGCGTAGCTCATCGTCATCGCTTCCGCCGCCGCCGTCGCTTCGTCGAGCAGCGACGCGTTCGCGATCTCCACTCCCGTGAGATCTTTAATCATCGTCTGGAAGTTGAGCAGCGCTTCGAGACGCCCCTGCGCGATCTCCGCCTGATATGGCGTGTACGCGGTGTACCAGCCTGGATCCTCGATGATGTTCCGCTGAATCACCGGCGGAGTCACGCAATCCGAGTAGCCCATGCCGATGAAGGAGCGAAAGACCTGGTTCTTCGCGGCCATCGCGCGGAACTGGGCGAGAACTTCCGGTTCCGTCATCCCCTTGGGCAGATCGAGACCGCTCCGGAAGCGTATCCGCTCGGGAATCGTCGCATCTATCAGTGCATCGAGCGAGGCGAAGCCCAAAGTGCGGAGCATCTCCCGGACGTCGCGCTCGTCGGGTCCTACATGTCGTGGAACAAAGGATTCAGCTGGGGCGATCGCGTCCTTGACGTGCTTGATTGTGGTGCTCATAGGAGTGACAATTTAACACTCTATGATAGCCCTGCGAAGCTCTTCACCCTGGCGCCTGATGCTCGCCGCGCCACGCTCGGGCGCCGAAAACATGGCGCGCGACATTGCGCTGCTCGCGCGCGCGGCGCGCACCGGCGAGACCGTGTTCAGCATCTATTCCTGGTCGCGGCCGACTCTCTCCTTCGGCCGGCACCAGCTGGCGGCTGGACACTACGATCCCGAGAGAATCCGCGCCTCCAACGTCGATGTGGTGAGAAGACCTACGGGCGGCCGCGCGATTCTCCACCACCGTGAGGTCACCTACAGTGTCACCGCGCCGGTGAACGACGCCACTCCGCTCCGCGAGAGCTACTCGCGCATCAACCGCATCCTGCTGGCTGGGCTCACCAGCCTGGGCGTGCCAGCCGAGCTCGCGTCGCCCGGCGCTCGCGCATCCGCCCCGACGGTGAGGCCCTGCTTCGAGACTCCGGCAGAGGGTGAGATCGTCGCCGCTGGCAGAAAGCTGGTCGGCAGTGCCCAGTGGCGCGACGATGGAGCCCTGTTGCAACACGGCTCCATCCTCGTCGAAGATGATCAGTCGTCGCTCCCTTCGCTCGCCGCTGACGGCGCGACCGGTTTCGACGAGCGGCCTCTGCCCGCGCCCGCAACTCTGCGGACGTTGATGGGGCGGACGCCCACGGTGGAAGAAGTCGCGAGCGCAATGTTCGGCGCGGTGAGATCTCTTGAGGACGGAGAAGCGATGGAGCTCCACGAAGACGAAGTCCGCGGGGAAACCTTGCGGCACCTACCGCACTTTCTCGATGAGGGTTGGACATGGCGGCGATGAAGCTGGGACGGCTGCTCTCTCTCACGTTGATTTGCGCCTGCGTCGGAACCGAGGCGACGCCTCCCAAGGGCAGCGGGGGCACGCTGGTGATTTCGACAGCCGGCGATCCGGACGTTCTGATTCCGCCGCTCACGGCGTCGATCCAGGGCACGCAGATAACCGATCTCATCTACGACCGACTCGCCGACATCGGTGATTCGCTCAACACCGTCAACGATCTCGGCTTCACTCCGCGGCTAGCCGATCACTGGACATGGAGCGGAGATTCGCTGAGCATCGCGTTCCACATCGATCCACACGCCAGATGGCACGACGGACAGCCAGTCCGCGCCACCGATGTCAGATTCACCTACGACACCTACACCGATCCCTCGCTCGGATCATCCTTTGCCGCGCTCCTCACCAACATCGATTCGGTAACCGCAGCTGATTCATCCACCGCCGTCTTCTGGTTTCACACCCGCTCGGCCCAGCAGTTCTTTGACGCCGTCTACGAGATGGTCATCATGCCGGAGCACATCTGGAAGGGCGTGGCGCCCGCGGCGTGGCGCGCATCAGAAGTCGCGAAACATCCCGTGGGCTCCGGACAGTTCCGCTTCGTGCGCTGGACACACGGTGCTTCCGTCGAGCTCGTGGCCGACACCGCGAACTACCGCGGGTCGCCCAGGCTCGCGCGCGTCATCTGGAGCATCGCGCCGGACTTTAACACCGCGCTCACGCGCTTCCTGTCCGGCGAGACCGATTTCTTCGAGGCGCTGAGGCCTGACAATCTTCAGGAGGTCTCCCGCCACCCCGAGCTCCGGGTCGCGCACTATCCCGGCCTCGATTATTCGTTCGCCCAGTTCAACCTGCGCGATCCGGCCAACCACTCACGCCCGCACCCTCTCTTCGGCGACCGCAATCTTCGGCACGCGCTCACTATGGCTGTCGATCGTGCCGCGGTCGCGCGCAGCGTATATGATTCCGCCGCGCTTCCGGCGCTCGGACCAACCGTGCGTGAGTACGCGACCACGGATCCCAACATTCCACAGATCCCCTTCGATCTCGCCGGCGCGCGCAAGCTGCTCGACTCGCTCGGCTGGCGCGACGCAAACGGTGATGGAGTTCGCGAACGCGGCGGGCGGGCGTTGCAATTCACGCTTGGAGTTCCCGGATCGAGCAAGGCGCGTGTGCGGATGGCGGTGCTGCTGCAGGAGCAGCTGAGACAGGCGGGAGTGAAGGTCGATGTCGAGCAGCTGGATTTCCCGGTCCTCATCGATCGCGAGAGAAAGCGCGTGTTCGACGCCGTAATTGGAAGCTGGCACATGCAGCCGAGCCCGGGGAGTGTTCGTCAGTCCTGGGGAAGCGCCGGATCCCGCGCGAAGAATGGCACGAACTACGGCTCCTACGAGAGCGCCATGTTCGATGCGTACGTGGACAGCGCTCGCGCGAGAGTAGATCTCCCCGGACGGCGCGCATACTTCACAAAAGCCTACACGACGATCGTGCAGGATGCTCCCGCGATCTGGATCGCCGAGCCAACGCCGACGGTCGGATATCACTCGCGCCTCCAGCTCGCGCCGCTCAGGTCCGACGCATGGTGGGCGCACATCGCGGATTGGTGGATCCCGGCCGACAAACGCATCCCCCGCGACACCCTCTAGCGGGTGCTCCGTTATATAGCAGGCCGGCTGGCGCAGGCCGCGGTCATCGTCGCCTTCGTCTCGGCCATCAGCTTCGCGCTGATCCATCTCGCCCCCGGCGACCCGTTCAGCGCCGCGATCGACAACCCGAACGTCAGCGAGAGCGTGCGCGAGCGACTCCGCGCACAGTATGGTCTGGATCGTCCGCTGCCGCAGCAGTTCACGAGCTATGTGAATCAGCTCGCGCACGGTGAGCTGGGCTGGTCGTTTTCGCACAACAGACCCGTCCGGGATGTGCTCTCCATCGCGCTTCCCAACACGCTGCTGCTAATGGGGATCGCGCTCGTTGGAAGCTTCGCGCTGGGGATCCTCATCGCCCTCGTGCAGGTGTCGCGAAGAGAGTCGGCAACGGATCACGTGCTCAGCGGCCTCTCGCTTCTCTTCATCTCGATGCCCGACTTCTGGCTCGCGATTCTGGCGCTGCTCGCCTTCACCTACTGGCTGCCGATCTTTCCGGTCGGAGGCGCCGTCGATCCGGTGATGCACGAGTACATGGGCCTCTGGGCCCGTATCGTCGACAGACTGCGCCACCTGGTATTGCCGGCGCTCACGCTCACGGCGCTCGCATCGGCTGGAATCGCCCGCTATCAGAGAGCGGCATTGCTGGACGTGCTGCCCTCCGACTACATCCGTACCGCTCGCGTCAAGGGACTCACGGAGCGAGCGATCATGCGTCGCCACGCTCTGCGCAACGCGATGCTTCCGATAATCAGCCTCATCGGTCTCGCTTTCCCCGCGCTGCTCACGGGCGCTGTCTTCATCGAGAAGGTGTTCGCGTGGCCGGGGATGGGCCTCGCAATGGTCAACGCGATTGGCACGCGGGATTATCCGCTCGTTGTCGGCGCGGTGATCGTTGGAAGCATCATGGTTACGCTCGGAAGTCTCCTCGCCGACATGCTATATGTCTGGGCAGATCCAAGACTCCGCGCCGGTTAGAGCCGGCGCGGCCTACGAGTCGGCTCTCGGTCAGGGGCTGTCGCGAGTGTTGCGGCGCCCCGGGCCGCGCGCGGCGCTCGTCGTTCTCGGGATCATCATTCTGGTCGGCCTTCTCGCTCCCATCATCGCGCCATACGATCCAGCCGCGCAGCCCGACATCGTCGCGCTCAAGGATCTGCCGCCCTCGCTGCTGCATCCATTCGGCACCGATCCATACAGTCGCGATGTGCTGAGCCGGGTGATCTACGGGGCACGACTGTCTCTCTTCATCGGATTTCTCGCCACGCTCATGAGCCTAACGCTGGGCGTCGCCTATGGCGCGGTGGCGGGATACGCGGGCGGTCTGCTCGACGGAGCGATGATGCGCGTGCTCGATGCACTTCTCGCCATACCGAGACTCCTGCTTCTCATCGGCGTGCTGGTCGCGTGGCCGAGGCTCTCGATCGGCGCGCTCGTCTTGTTCCTCGGCTTAACGGGCTGGTTCGGCCTCAGCCGCATCGTCAGGGGTCAGGTTCTTGCGTTGAAGCACGCAGAATTCGTGACTGCCGCACGCGCGCTCGGTGCGAGCCGGACACGCATTCTTGTCCGGCATGTGTTACCGAATCTCGTCTCTCCCATAGTTGTTGCGGCAACACTGGGTGTCGCCCACGTTATCGTCCTCGAGGCTGGACTGTCCTACCTGGGCATCGGCGTTCCGCAACCGGAGGCAAGCTGGGGAAACATCATTCAGGATGGAGCCGATCAGGTTGCGAGACTCTGGTGGATGTCGCTCTTCCCCGGTCTCATGCTCGTGCTCACGGTGATGACACTGAACGTGGTGGGCGAGGCACTGCGCGACGCGTACGATGGCCGGTGAAGAGACCATGACCGCTCCGCTTCTCTCCATCCGTGATCTGCGCACCTGGTTTCACATGGGCGACACCGTCGCGCGCTCGGTGGACGGAGTGTCGTTCGACATCGGCGCCGGGGAGACCGTCGGCATCGTCGGCGAATCTGGCTGCGGGAAATCCGTCACCGCGCTCTCGATCCTCCGGCTCATACAGCCGCCGGGCCGGATTGAACCCGGCAGCCGCATCGAGTTCGAGGGAAAGGATCTCGTCACGATCGGCGACGAGGAAATCCGACACATCCGTGGCAACCGCATCTCGATGATTTTCCAGGAGCCGATGTCGGCGCTCAATCCGGTATTCTCCGTCGGCGATCAGGTGGCGGAAGTCGCACGCATCCACTCCCGCGTGAGCAGAAAGGAGGCGTGGAATCGCGCCGTCGAGGCACTCTCACTCACCGGAATTCCGGCGCCCGCCGAGCGCGCGAAGGAATATCCGCACCAGCTCTCGGGCGGAATGCGGCAGCGCGTGCTGATAGCGATGGCGCTCATGATGAAGCCCGCTCTGGTGATCGCCGACGAGCCGACGACCGCGCTCGACGTCACCATCCAGGCGCAGATTCTCGACCTCCTCCTCGATCTGCAGAAGAAGTTCGGCACATCGATTCTCATGATCACCCACGATCTTGGAGTTATCGCCGAGACGACCTCGAGAGTGGTAGTGATGTACGCTGGAGAGGTGGTGGAGCAGGCGGCGGTCGACGAGCTGTTCGCCAAGCCGCATCATCCTTATACGGAAGGACTGATGTTCTCGATGCCGCACATCGGTCGCGATCAGGAGCGTCTGAACGTCATCCCAGGAACGGTGCCTTCGCCCACCGAGTGGCCAACCGGTTGTCGGTTCCGCGAGCGCTGCCCGTACTCGTGGGATCTCTGCGAGCGCGAGCATCCACCGCTCTATCAGATCGGTGCGGCGCATACCTCACGTTGCCATCTCGCCATCGAGCCCGAGCGGCGGAAGCATCCACATCCGCCGCTCGTGGTACAACAGGGAGTCGCGGTCTGATGCCCGAAGTTCAGCCGCTTCTTTCGGTTCGGAATCTGAGAAAGTCCTTTCCTATCAGAAAAGGCGTTCTCTCGCGACAGGTGGGCGCGGTGCAGGCCGTGAACGGTGTCTCATTCGACGTCGCGCATGGAGAGACGCTCGGCGTCGTCGGTGAGTCCGGCTGTGGCAAGACCACCACCGGCCGTACGATTCTCCGCCTCATCGAGCCCACGTCAGGCGAGATCAGCTTCGAGGGTCGCGATGTGCGGGCGATGGGAACCTCCGAGCTTCGCGCGTTGAGGCGCGAGATGCAGATCATCTTCCAGGATCCTGTCGGATCGCTCAATCCGCGCATGACCATCGGCGCGATAATTCGCGAAGGGCTGACCATCCACAAGCTCGCCGAGGGCGCGGCAGCGAATGCGCGCGTGCGACAGCTGCTGGAAGAGGTTGGCCTTCGCCGCGAATACGCGACGCAATATCCGCACGAGTTCTCCGGCGGACAGCGTCAGCGCATCGGCATCGCGCGCGCACTTTCCGTCGAGCCCAAGTTCATCGTTTGCGACGAGCCCGTGTCCGCGCTCGATGTCTCGGTGCAGGCGCAGGTGATCAATCTGCTGGCCGATCTCCAGCGCGAGCGCAACCTCACCTACATGTTCATCGCGCACGACCTATCGGTCGTCGAGCACATCGCCGATCGCGTCGCGGTCATGTACCTCGGCAAGATTGTAGAGCTGGCAACGTCGGACGACCTCTACAGCGAGCCGTTGATGCCTTACACTCAGGCGCTGCTCTCGGCCGTGCCCGTCGCGGATCCCGCTGCGCGCAAGGAGCGGATCATTCTCGAGGGCGACGTTCCGTCACCCGCCAATCTGCCCTCGGGCTGTGTGTTCCATCCGCGTTGTCACCACCCGGCGAAAGACGAAGCCTGCACGCGCATCGTTCCTCCACTCGAGGAAAAAGCGCCAGGACATTTTGCCGCCTGCATCAAGCAGCCACCGACGACCATCTCCTGGGAAGAGCAGCAGCAGGCGGGTGGCGTACATCCGGCCCAGAGATATCTTCCGCTGGCGGCGGTGCATTCCTAGCTGAGTCGACCCCTCTCCCTTCAGACCATGGCCAAAGATTCGAAAGGCGTTTTCCGGCAGCCCTCCGCTGCGACCGTCACGCACGACGGGCCGCCGCCCGGCGCGAGCGGCGCAAGCATGAGTACCTTCTTCGGGCACCCGCGCGGCCTCTCGACGCTTTTCTTCACCGAGATGTGGGAGCGCTTCAGCTACTACGGCATGCGCGCGCTGCTGATTCTGTTCATGACAGCGACTGCTGCGGGCGCAAACCCGGGGCTCGGCTTCACCGAGGGTACGGCGGGCGCGGTGTACGGCCTCTACACCTCGATGGTATATCTGCTCACGCTGCCGGGCGGCTGGGTCGCCGACAACTTGTGGGGTCAGCGCAAGGCAGTGTTTGTCGGTGGCGTGATCATCGCGGCGGGACACTTCACACTGGCCGCGCCACTGATCGGACTCCCGCAGCTCCCCAGCTTCTACCTCGGCTTGTTGTTCATCGTGCTCGGCACAGGACTCCTGAAGCCGAACGTGAGCACGATGGTCGGTGACCTGTATCCGGATCCGAGCACTGCAACCGACGAGCACATCAAGCAGGAATGGGGAGCCAGGCGGGACGCCGCGTTCTCCGTCTTCTACATGGGCATCAATCTTGGCGCGATGCTCGGCCCCTTTATATGCAGCACGCTGGGCGAGAAGGTCAACTGGCACTGGGGGTTCTCGGCAGCAGGCTTCGGCATGATTCTGGGTCTGGTCCAATACAAGCTCGGTGGCAAGTACTTGGGAACGGCGGGGCAATTGAAGACGACCGATACGTCGGATGCCGTAGCGCGCCGACACCGCAACTTCTTCCTGGGCGCTGGAGCGGTCGGTGCAATTGCGGCACTAGTGGTGTTTCTGCTCGTCACAGGCGCGCTGGGTATTTCGTTGCAGGTCTTCGCGACCTGGATCGGCTATGGGATTCTGTTGCTGTCCATCCTGTTCTTTACGTGGCTGATCTTCAGCGCGAGGTGGGCGGGCACGTTGCTGGGACTGTTCGTCGTTCTTGCCGCTGTGCTGGCGCCCCGTATCGGCACTCGGGGCGGGCAGTGGGCGATTGTCGCCACCCTCGGAGCATTCATTCTCTTGAATGTGGGATTGCTCGTGACACGCGGGGCGCAAGTCAGCATCGAGAAGAAGCGGCTGATGGCGATCTTCTGGCTGTTCCTGCTAGCGGCGATCTTCTGGTCGGGATTCGAGCAGGCTGGTTCGTCGATGAACCTGTTCGCGCGCGACCTGACGGATCGTACACTCTTCGGCTGGGAGATGCCCGCAGGTTATCTGCAAAACGTCAATCCATTCTTCATCATAGTCCTCGCACCAGTGTTCGGCGTATTGTGGACCTGGCTTGCTCGTCGCGACAGAAACCCGTCGATTCCCATGAAGTTCGCCGTCGGACTGCTGGGCCTTGCGGCGGGGATGTTCGTGCTCGCGTGGGGCGCGTCGTATGCCTCCGACACCGCACGGGTCTCGATGGCATGGCTGATCGTGACGTACTTTCTTTTTACCGTCGGCGAGCTCGCGCTCTCACCTGTTGGCCTGTCGTCCATGACAAAGCTCGCGCCGCCCGGTCGACTTGGTCAGATGATGGGCGTGTGGTTCATTGCCGCGGCTCTGGGGAACCTCTTCGCCGGACTCGTGGCCGGCACGCTCGAGGCGCTGCCGCCTGAGACGTTGTTCCGCAACGTTGCGCTGTTCAGTGGCGCTGCTGGCGTGCTCGCCTTGACATTGAGTCGGTGGGTGAGCCGGCTTACCGGCGGAATCCGGTAGGCACGAGGGCACGTTCTCGCCCGCAGCGCATCGTTCCGGGCGACATCATTGTCTCCGCGCAGGTATTCGGGCGGTGGGAATTTGTCGCCGGTCCCTACCGCTAGAATGACGCCGTCCTACGGCCAGTTGAATACGTTGGAGGGTACCGACCGCTCGCGGCTGCTGTAGATGTCGCGCGGCTCAACCCGGAACGCGCGCGTGAGGTCGGTAGCCGTGAGACGCACCTCCCAACCCGTTTTACGATCGCCGCGCACGGGGAGCGCGAAGTCGGCCCGCCACATGCGAAACGACTGTGGCGGCGCCGCGCCGAGGATGCTGAAGCCCACCGATGCATTGACAGGAGTGTTCACGCCAAAGGGGGAATCGCCTGCCCAGATCTTTCCGCCCTCCACGAATCCCGCGACACCGATGCTCGCAAACTCCTTGAATCGTCCCACCAGATAGCGGTCCTCCATTCGCGCCACGAGTCGCCGCGCTCCGCCCACGTCGGAATTCCTGAAGCCGCGCAGCCCCCCGTCGCGATCGGCGAACGTGAGCTGGAACGGAATCCGCTGCCTCCAACCCCCGCTCCAGGTGAGGTCCGAGACCAGTGTGTGCCGCACGAACGGCTTGACATAGACCGCGCCGCGGCCGTGCGCCAGAAGTCCGTCCCAATGACCCTCCTGGTCCCGCCGTCCCTCTCCCGCGATATCGATGGCCGCGTACGAGTCGGGCGTGCCCATCCCGCCGAAGATCTCCGTCGATGCGAACCAGTCGTCTTCCTTCCCCCGAAGAAATCTCACGCCCTTCCCCACAAGAGTCGCTACCTGCACGCCGGTCCGTAGATCCTGCGCACCCTCCAGCGCATCGAATCCGGTGGCGCGAATGAAGTGAATGTTCCTCACGCCCCACAGCGCATTGAGACGCGCGGTCTGATGCTTCGTGTACCGATTGATCAACACCTGGCTCGTGTCGACGACGATCGCCGTGTCACCCACGATCCTCGGCTCGTTGCTGGGATTCTCATCCTCGAACGAAATCGATCCACCGAGCAAAGCAAGTCGGCCCAGCGGCGGCCCGATTCGAAACACGCCACCGATGTCGCTGTAGGAGCGTCCGAGATAGAGCGCGGCCGGCTGCGCGCCGGGGCGCCGGAAGTAGAAGTACCCATCGGCGTTGCCGGCCGTGGTGCGCCAGGACACGCGCTGCAGATCGGTGAGAAATGGGTGACTGAGCTCCGTCGCCCAGTCGCTTCCCAGTTCACGCCGACCTCCCTCGACTCGCAGCTGGTACGGTCTGCCGAGGAACTGGTAATCCACGAATTTCCCGGAGAGGACATCCCGAAAACGGGCGTGCTTCCAGTCGCCACGCACGTACATCCCATCGCCGAACAGATTCGCTTCGCCGAGCCGGAGCGAGTGCAGGTGCGGAGGCTTGGCGCTGATGCCGACGTCGACGATGAGCGACACTTCGTCCACCGTCACGACCTTGAGCACCACGCCCCCCGCGCTGTCGGGATACGCCGTGACGCTCACGTCGGCCAGGAAGGGCTGCACGCGCAGAATGCGCTCGGATTCCGCCCGGCGCAGCTCCGTGCACTTCTCTCCGACCTGGAGCGCAAGAAAGCGCTTGATTACGTCGTCCTTGGTCGTCACATGCAGCCGGGCGGCGGATCTTCCGAGCCGCTGCCAGAACGCATCACCCTCAATGCGGAAGGGCGGCCTCGCATCGACGTCGATCCGGCTCACGACCTCCCCCTTGCAGACGACGGCCGTCGCGGTCAGACTTTGAGCCTGTGCCATTGTCGCCGACGCGGCGGCGAGCTGCAGTATCACCGTACTCTGCCTGAGAGAGATCACTCGTGTCGTCCGCGCACAAGCCGGGTTCAGCCTGCACCGTTGCTGTAACCGCCAGTATCCGCCAGGATGGGGATACCAGTCGTGTTCGGCTAACTGCCGCCTACGTGACAGCCCTCGAGAATGCAGGGCTCGTACCGCTGATCGTCCCGCCGCTCTCCAACAATGCCGCCTCAGCTGCCATACTTGACTCCGTCTCCGGCCTGGTGCTCACCGGCGGCGAAGACGTCGATCCAGCCAGATATGGCGAAAAACGCCATGAAAAAATACGCTCGATAAACGCGGCGCGCGATGCTACTGAGGCATCGCTCGTCGAACAGGCGAAGGCGCGGCACGTTCCCGTCCTCGCCATCTGCAGAGGAATCCAGATTCTCAACGTCGCCCTCGGCGGAACGCTCGTGCAGGACATCTCTTCGCAGTGCAATACCGATATCGTGCACGACGAAGATGGCCCGCGCGACTCGCGCTCCCACGAGATCGCGATCGAGCCCGACTCGGCCATCGCCCGGGCGATGGGCACCGATCATTGCTCGGTGAATTCCTTTCACCATCAATCGGTCAAGCGGGTCGCCGAGGGGATGCGGGTCACCGCGAAATCGCCCGACGGCGTCATCGAGGGGATGGAATCCACGGATCGCGATTGGTGGGTGATGGCCGTGCAATGGCATCCGGAGGAGATGACGTCCTCCGCCGAAGCGTGGGACAGAGGCTTGTTCAGCGCCTTCGCACAGCAAGTCAAAGTGTAGTGGCGCTTCCCCGGATCCTTCACGTCGATTCCGGGCGGAACTGGCGTGGCGGCCAGCGCCAGGTATTTCTTCTCGCGACCGGCCTGCGTGATCGCGGATACCGCACCCTGGTAGTGGCGCCCCCTGACTCGCCCCTCATCCGCCGCGCGGAAAAGGCCGGACTGCCGACCTACCGTCTCGCGCTCCGCTGGGAGTGGGATTTCCGCGCCGCGCGCGAGCTCCGCGCGGTGACCCACGAGTGGAAGGCGGACATCGTCCACGCGCATGATGCGCGCTCGCACTCAATCGCGCTCTTGTCGCTCCTCTTCCGCCGCAAGACGCGCCTCCTGGTGACGAGGCGCGTCGCATTCCCCCCAAAACACGTGCGCCTCAAGTACGGCCAGGGCGTCGCGGCCTTCATCGCGATCTCGCACGCGGTGAAAGCCGCGATGGTGACCGCCGGAATTCAGTCGGACCGCATCGAGGTCGTTCACTCGGGGATTCCGACTCCCGAGGTGAAGCGGCCGCGCAACTGGCGCCGCGAGCGCGGGTGGCCGGCGAATACCGTGCTCTGCGGGATTGTCGGCGCGATGACGAAGGAAAAGGGGCTCGACCTCGTGGCCGGAATCGCGAGACGTCTTCCCGGCGAGGTGTTTCGCCACACGCGCCTTCTCCTCCTCGGTGGCAGTGGTAAGGGCGGCACTACAGTGGCTGGCGTCGAGGGCTACGACGCGGGCTTCATCGAGGAGATTAATGATGCGATCGCGGGTCTCGACATTCTCTGGCATCCCGCGCGCTCCGAGGGGCTAGGCACCTCGGTAATCGATGCGATGGCGCTCGGGGTTCCACCCATTGCATTCGCCGTCGGCGGCCTGCCCGAAGTAATCGAGGACGGAAAGAGCGGTCGTCTGGTGCCGCCCGGCGACATTCAGGCATTCGTTCGCGCCGCGGAGGAGCTGATTACGGATGGGGCCCTGCGCGCAAAGCTCGCCGATGGCGCTAGAGCTCGTGCGCGCGAATTCGACGCGAAAACCATGATCGAACGCACGGCAGAGGTGTACCATAGGATGACCGCGGGGTAGCGAGTAATCGTCTGTTACTCCTATCTTGGTTGTTGCCACCCGCACCTTCGGAACCGCATTGATCTATATCTGTATACCGACCTACAACGAGGGTCCGACCGTCGGCGTGCTCCTCTGGCGCATTAGACGCGTGTTTCAGGACTACTCGCGTGAATACGAGATCATCGTCTACGACGACGCGAGCACCGACGACACGCGTGCCACTCTTGCGCCGTACGCGGATGTCATTCCGCTCACTATCCTCCACGGGGAAACGCGCAAAGGATACGGCTTCGCGCTCGACACGCTCTGCCGCGAAGCGTCGCGCCGAACGCGCTACGCCCGCCGCGACTCGCTCATCGTCATGCAGGCCGATTTCACCGACCAGCCGGAGCACATCCCCGAGTTCGTGAAGCGCTTCGAGGGAGGCGCCGATATCGTCGCCGCCAGACAGGAGATGACCGGTGCGCCTGCGCCCGTGCAGAGACTCCGTCGCTTCGCGGAATGGATCCAGCGCACGGGCCTTCCGAAGACCGGTGCCGCCGATCCCTTTACGACCTATCGCCTCTATCGCATCTCGGTGCTCCGCGACCTGCTCAAGTCCTCGGGCGATGAGCCGCTCGTCACCAGCGACAGATGGGCGGCGAACATGGAGCTCCTTCTCAAGGCGACGAAGTTTGCCCGCCGAGTGGAAACGATCGACCTGGCGCCACGCTATGATCTGCGCACCAGGCCGAGCAGAGTGCGTCCCTTTGCCGATGCGATGAATCTCTTCCGCTTCCGCCGCAAGGCGCGCATGCTCGTCGCGCCAGCCGGCGGTGCCGCGTGAAACGCATCAGACTCTCGATGCTCTCACTCACTCTGGCTGCGCTCGCTTCCCAATCTCCTGCGCAGGCTCCGGCCACCAACCCACGCCAGACTGCCGAACCAGCGCTCGCCAAGGTTCCATGGGGCGTCGGCGAGCGCTTGGAGTACGAGGTGCGCTTCAGCTCGCTCAAGGTCGGCAACGCCCACATGGAAGTGGTCGCGCTCGAGCCCGTTCGCGGCAAGCCCAGCTGGCACATCGCCTTCTGGGTGCAGGGCGGAAATCTTCTCTACCGCGTAAACGATGTTTACGAGAGCTGGATCGACGCCGAGTCGCTGTCGTCGCTTCGCTTCGTGCAGGAGCTCGAGGAGGGCGGAAGAGATACCGAGCGCAGATTCGAGATCTTCCCCGATCGCGCCGTCTTCATCCAGACCTCCAAGAAGAACGCAAAGGAAGAGAAATCGATCCGTCAGCCACTCGATGACGGCTCCTTTCTCTACTTCATCCGCACGATTCCGCTCGCCGTCGGCAACACCTACGACTTCGATCGGTACTTCAGGCCAGACCGGAACCCAGTTCGCATCCGCGTTCTGCGGAAGGAGCGCGTGAAGGTGCCAGCCGGAACGTTCAACGCAATCGTGGTTCAGCCGGTGATCAAGACCAAGGGAATCTTCTCCGAGAACGGGCACGCCGAGATCTGGCTCTCGGACGACAGCAAGCGTATCATGCTCCAGCTCAAGTCGAAGCTCTCGTTCGGGTCGCTGAACCTGTATCTCAAATCCTACTTCCCATCGCCCAACCCCTAGGCGGCAACCGCGGCCCGCACGCACCAAAGGCGGGAGCAAGATCGCTCGGCCGGAGCTCCGGATCGATTCCGGAAGCCGACCTCTCCCGGGTCCGCACCGTTCCAATCGAGCGGCGGCCGAACAAAGTAGCGGCCGCCGAATTCGCATCGCCGCCGGGGGCCGACCGCAGCTTCTCGGCTTTTCTCAGATCCCTCCCCGACATTCTCGTTGCGCGCGACTTTCTGCAGTTGGTCGGCGCAATCGCCACCGCCGCGAAAAAGAAGCGCGGAGTCGTCGTGATGCTCGGAGGCCACATCGTGAAAACGGGACTCGCGCCACTCCTCATCGACCTCATGGAGCGCGGAGTGATCACGCACCTCGCGATGAATGGCTCCGCCGCGATTCACGACTATGAGATCGCGCGATTTGGCGCCACCTCCGAAGATGTGGCGCGCGGACTCGTTGATGGCACGTTCGGCATGGCGGAGGAGACGGGCCGCGGAATGAACGAAGCTTTCATCGCCGGCAAGAAAAATCACTGGGGTATGGGCGAGGCTCTCGCCCTCGCTCTCCAGGAAACTCCTCTATCGAACCCGGAGCTTTCCGTACTCCTCTGCGCGCAGCGCCGAGGCATTCCGTGCACGGTTCACGCTGCATTGGGCGCCGAGATCATTCATCAGCACCCGGCAACGAGCGGCGCGGCGATCGGGGACACGAGCCACCGCGACTTCCGGCGGCTGGCAGCATCGCTCCCCTCTATTCACGAGGGTGGAGTCGTACTCAACCTGGGAAGCGCGGTGATCATGCCCGAGGTGTTCCTCAAGGCGCTGACGATCGCGCGGAACCTTCACGCCGGCGAGCCCACGGGATTCACCACTTGCGACCTCGACATGCAGCGTCACTACCGACCGCGCGTAAACGTTGTTCAGCGGCCGACCCAGGGGAGCGGGAAAGGCTACGAGATCACGGGGCACCACGAGATCATGGTGCCACTCCTGGTTTGGGGCGTGATCGAGGCACTTGAGACCGCCGGCTAAGCTCCGAACCGGATCGAGGTCCCATCTTAAACGAACTGCAACAGAACGAGTTTTCAGCGTTTAGCTTTGTTAGCTGATAGCCCCGAGTTTCACTACGTCGGGACGTTACGTGGCGCAGGTCAGGATACAGTCCACTGCCTTTCCCGTCACGCCACTGAGCGACGTCCCGACGTTTGCAACTCTCAGCTCGTGGCTTTTTTCAGCTGGACGCAGACAACTCGTTCTGTTGCAGTTCGACAACTCGTTCTGTTGCAGTCAACGCCATGCCCTTCGAACCTCGAAAAATCTAGTACCGAGTGAGCCTCGTCCCCGCAAACTTTTCCCGCAGCCGCTGAGCGGTGCCGGGACTGATGATCCGAATCCCGAAGTACAGCAACCCGCCGACGATGAGTACCTTGAGTGAGACGGCGACCACCCAGAAGGTGAGTGCCAGCAGTCCGCCGAACAGCTTGAACACCATGCCCACGGCGAAGAGGCCCAGCATGGCGAAAAGGCCGATCATAAAGATGGCGCGTAACATGACGTTCTCCGATACGGTGATAGAAATCCCTACGCTACAGTGCGGCCGGATGTTTCAGAGGGCAAGGTGAGCAAGGAAGTACTCGTGATCGGCGGCGGCCTGATTGGCCTGGCATCCGCCGTCGCGCTCGCCGACCGCGGAGTCTCTGTCATGCTGA
>CABEAH010000105.1_pt1 | contig 16404 bp, 15 predicted proteins | sample 3132331 | NCBI WGS metagenome assembly CABEAH01 (sample SAMEA5534343, study PRJEB31848) | metagenome | biome: tundra; feature: field; material: soil | place: USA | collected 2013-05 | depth 0.45 m | reverse complement strand
CCGCGCTCGGCTACATGGAGCAGCTGCTGGATTACATGAAGTCCACCGGGAGCCAGGCGAAAATTGCGACGGTTGCTGGCCGCTATTACGGAATGGACCGGGATCGCAGATGGGATCGCACGGAGCTCGTCTTTCGCGCGATCACCAGAGGCGACGGCACGAAGGTGACTGACCCGCTCGATGCCATCCGGAAAGCCTACGAGTCCGGCACAACCGACGAGTTCATGCTGCCGGTGGTCGTCACCGAAAATGGCTCACCGGTCGCTCCAATGCACGATGGCGATGCCGTAATCTGCTTCAACTACCGGTCTGACAGAATGCGGCAGATCGTGCGCGCACTCACAGAGCCTGGCTTCGATGGATTCGATGTGTCGCGCCGGCCCAGTGTGTCGGTCACGACGCTCACGTCGTACGACAAGACATTCGATCTCCCGGTCGTGTTCGCGCCCACTTCAATGGAGCGCATTCTCGCCGCGGTTCTTTCTTCGGCTGGCCGGAGCATGCTGAAGACGGCGGAAACCGAGAAGTACCCCCATGTGACTTACTTCTTCAATGGCGGTGTGGAAGAGCCATATCCCTGTGAGAGCCGCGTGCTCGTCCCGAGCCCGAAGGTGGCGACCTACGATCTCAAGCCGGAGATGAGTGCCGCTGGCGTCACCGATGCGCTTTGCAAGGGAATTTCTTCCGGTGCGCACGACTTCATTCTTTGCAACTATGCGAACGCGGACATGGTAGGACACAGCGGCTCGATTCCAGCGACGATAAAAGCGGTGGAAACCGTCGACGGATGCCTCGCCCGGGTGGTGAAGGAGGCAGAATCAGCGGGAGTGCGCCTCATAGTCACTGCCGATCATGGCAACGCGGAAATGATGATCGATCCGGAAACCGGCGGGCCCCATACGGCGCACACCACCAATCCCGTCCCCTTCGTGATTCTGGATGGAGAAAGAGAGACACCTCTGCGCTCCGGCGGCGCCCTCTGTGATGTGGCGCCAACTATATTATCCATGCTGGGGCTGGAGCAGCCGCCAGAGATGAGCGGCGTAAATCTTGGAGTCAAATAGTGAAGCATCTTACAGGCGCTATCGCGCTTTTCTTCGTTGCGGGCACAGCTGGTGCGCAGGTCGGTCACCTTCCCTCGCAGAGTCCCTTCGTCGACCTGGAGTCGAGTCAGGAGCTCACATTTTTCGCCGGCCACCTCAAGACCGGCATGGACCCCATCGGTGTGGCTCCCCGGGGTGGCCCAATGTACGGGCTGCGATATGAGATCCATATTGGCGGACCCGCGCAGCTCATGGCGCGCTACTCTCACGTCAACAGCGAGAGATTCCCGATCGACCCGACCAAGTCGGGTGCAGCCGCGCAACTTGGAAGGCGGAGCGTCGCGCTCAATCTCTACGACGTGAATCTCGTGCTCAACCTCACCGGTCAGAAGAGCTTTCACCGCATCGTTCCCCTACTGAACCTCGGCGCCGGAATTGCAAGCTGCAGCTGCAAAGCCGATCTCGATCCGTACAGCTTCGGCACCCCCTTTGCATTCTCAATGGGAGGCGGACTTCGCTTTGTGCCGGGTGGACGGTTTCAGCTCCGTGTGGACTTGAACGACTATCTCTATCAGCTGAAATACCCGACCGCGTACTATCTGAAGCCCACCACGGGGCCGGCGGCAGCAGACGCAAAGCAGGCCCGCACCTTCTGGAAGAACAACCCGGCGATCACGCTCGGCGCGTCGTACCTGTTCTTCCGGTAACTTGAATCGCCCGCGAATCGGGCGAACCCGGAGGACGTGTGGCGCAGGACTTCGAGAACATCAGCGATACGCAGGACATGAGCGATGGCGAGCTCCGCGCATTCGTGCGTGACCGTCTCGAGGAGCAGCTCGCTTTCGATCCCGACGATATCTCTATCTCGGTCAGAAACGGCACTGTATGCCTTTCCGGACGGGTGGGCACGGAAGCGGAGCTCCGCATCGTAGAGCACGTCGTCACGGATGTGCTGGGTCTCAAGGATGTGAAGAACGACATCTTCGTCGATGAGCTCCGGCGCGCGGAGAGTCCGGTGGCGGTCGACGAGCACATCGCCGACGAGGAAGCACATGAAGGCCTGCTGCTCGGCGACAGTGCGCGCTCAGAGAGTCCCGAAGCGGAGCACCTCCAGGAGAACCGGCGCGCCGAGCTTTTTGGCACCACCGACGTGCGAGAATCGATAGAAGGGGGGATTCCGTGGACGCCTCCGGAATCTCCGACGCCCGAAGGTCTGAGCGGCATCGATAACAGCCCCGGCATATTCGGAGAAGACCGGTAGCGTCGGGCCTGGAGTGGCCCGTTAAGCGGAGACGCGCGGCTTTGCGCAAATTACGGTAATGCCGAGCGCCTCTCTCACCCGACGAGTTTCATTCTCCGCCGCACATCGGTACAGCCGTCCCGAGTGGAGCGAGGAGCAAAACCTGAGCGCATTCGGCGCATGCGCCTGGCCTAACTATCACGGGCACAGCTACGTGTGCGATGTCACGATTACCGGACCCATCGATTTCAAGACGGGATTCGTCGTGGACCTGGGCCTTCTGGATCGCATCCTGAAGGAGCAGGTTCACGATCGATTCGACCACCGGAACATCAATCTGGACGTTCCGGAGTTCGCTGACGGAAAGCTCGTTCCGACGGGCGAGAATGTCGCGCGCCATATCTACGAAAGTGTCCAGCGCGAGCTTCCGAAGCCGGCGCGCGTCCTCCGGGTGACGGTTAGGGAGGACGCGACGTTGAGCGCCACCTACAGCATGGAGTAGAAACCGATCGTGTCATCGTTACGGCGCGGAATCGCGCGCTCTTTCATCCTTGCGCTCGCCCCGATGGCGCTCACCGGCTGCGTGAGCCTGATGACGAATGTCGTCCGGCCGGCCGCGCGAATCGATCGCCTGCGCCACGAAATCGACTCGCTCACATCGCAGCCTCAGTTCAGAAACGCGCAGTGGGGAGTGCTGATCGTGTCTCCGCGCACTGGTGACACGCTCTACTCGAAGAACGCCGGCAAGCTCTTCATGCCGGCGTCGAACATGAAGATCGTCACGAGCGCGGCCGCTCTGACACTGCTGGGTGCCGATTACACCTATCGCACCACTTTCGCGACGAATGGCGAGGTGCGCGATTCGCTTCTCGACGGTGATCTCGTCGTCATCGGCCGGGGCGATCCGACCGTGAGCGACCAGATGCGAGGGAACGCCACGATCGTGATGGACGCACTGGCCGACTCTGTTCGCGCGCACGGTATCCGCCAGGTTACGGGCCGGCTCGCGCGAGTCGGGAACGCTTTTCCCGATTCCACGCATGGCTATGGCTGGCAGGCCGACGACTTCGGCGAGTACTACGGTTCGGGCGTAGACGAGCTGATATTCAACGAGGGCATGGCTCCGACCGTGCTGCGTCCGGACAGCAGCCGCGACAGCCTGTATTCGGGCCCAGCGAAGGATCCCGCGCGCGCCTATCTCGCTGCCTTCAACGATGCCCTCACCCGGAAAGCCATCACCGTCGACGGCGGCATCGCGGACAGCATCATGCCGACTCCATTTCACCTGGACACGCTGTTCACCCTGGTCTCGCCGCCCTTGCGTGAGATTCTTCCCGCGCTGATGAAGCCGTCGCAGAACCAGATCGCCGAGATTCTGCTCAAGACCATCGGCCTTGAGCGAGCCGGGCTCGGCACCGCGGACACCGCGACCACGATCGTCGCCCAGCAGTTGCTCGCCTGGGGCGTTCAGCCGGACGGATTCGCCTTGTATGACGGGAGCGGTCTTTCACGCCACGATCTTGTGACCCCGGAAACGCTGGTACGCGTACTGGATCGTATCCAGCGCGACACAGCCTTCGCGGCGTATTACAACGCAATGCCGATCGCCGGAGTCGATGGAACGATGAAGAACCGGCTGAAGGGCACGCTCGCCGAGGGAAACGTCCACGCGAAGACGGGCTCCATCGGCGGCGCCCGCTCGCTCTCGGGTTACGTCACGACTTTCGACGGCGAGCGCCTCATCTTCAGCATTCTCGCCAACAACTGGACGACACCGAGCTCAGCGGTAACCGAGATCGCCGACCGGATTGTTGCCGATCTCGCCGCATATCGCGCGCACTGACGGAGCATGCTGAGCGTAGAGGAGGCGAGCGCACGCATCCTCGCGGAGATAAGGCCGCTCGAAGCTGAAACAGTCCCGCTGCGGTCGGCGCTGGGTCGCGTGTGCGCTGAAGACATCAGCTCGACCGTGACGATGCCGCCGTGGCGCAACTCGTCCATGGATGGCTACGCGGTGCAATCCGCCGACGTCAGCCCGGTGATGAGCGGCACGCCGGTCAAGCTCAAGGTCGTCGCGACCATCGCGGCGGGCGCATTCGCGGCGCGACCGCTGGCGCGCGGCGAGGCCATGCGGATAATGACGGGCGCGCCGATCCCCGAAGGTGCAGACACCGTCGTGCGCAAGGAGGACACCGACGGTGGCAGCGAGCGCGTCGAGATCAGAAGCGCGCGCGACGTCTGGAAGAACATCCGCGGTGCAGGCGAGGATTATCAGCGCGGTGACATACTCGCCAGGCGCTCGACTCCGGTGAGGCCCGCTCTGATCGGGGTGCTCGCGTCGAGTGGGATCGCGAAGTTACGGGTGTTCCGCCGCCCGCGGGTGGCGATTATCAGCTCCGGAAATGAGCTCATTGATATGGATCGCTTTGGCGACGTGGCCGCTGCCCGGAAAATAGTCTCGACCAACAGCTACACGCTTGAGGCGCTCACGCGCGTCGCGGGCGGCGAGCCCACCGACCTTGGCATCGCCCGGGATACCAGAGCGTCGCTGCGGAAGAAGCTGAAGAGCGCCCGGGATTTCGACCTGATCCTCACGTCGGCCGGCGTCTCAGTCGGAGATCTCGATCACACCCGCGACGTGTTCGCAGAGCTCGGTGGCGAGCAGCGGTTCTGGAAGGTGAAGATGCGTCCGGGTGCGCCACTCGCGTTCGGCATGCTGGGCGATGTGCCATGGCTCGGACTGTCGGGGAATCCGGTTTCAGCGATGGTCAGCTTCGAGCTGTTCGTGCGGCCGGCGCTGCGAAAGATGCAGGGACGCACATCTCTCTTCCGCAGAACGGTCGAAGTTACGCTCGAGGAAGAGGTGCGGATCTCCGCCAAACTCACGCACTTTCTGCGAGCGGTCGTGACGCGGCGGGACGATGGCACGCTTTCCGCGCGACTCACGGAAACACAAAGCTCTGCTGCGCTCACATCGATGGCCCGTGCCAACGCGCTCCTCATCGTGCCGGCGACGAGTCCAGAGACCGCGAAGGGAGAAAAGCTGAAGGCACTGATGCTGGATCAGAGCCTGGACGAATCATCGGCGCTCGCCCTGTGACGAATCCGACGGAGCCACTCATCTCGCCTGTGATGCCCGCTCTCGACGGCGATGCGCTCGTCGGCGCACTGCACCGCCGGTTTCGTACCTCGATCGAGGACGCGACCCTTCTGCAGCGCACGTTCAGCATTCTCAAGCCGGCAAACTCGGATGATCTCATTCGCGAGGAGGACTTCGTCAAGGACGAGCGTCTTCCCTACTGGGCGGATGTATGGCCGTCTTCACTCGTTCTGGCTCAGAAGCTCCTCGAGCTCGAGGGTCACGGCCGGACCGCACTCGAGCTCGGGTGCGGAGTGGGGCTCAGCACTCTAGCCGCGACCAGTGCTGGATTCGACGTGCTGGCGACCGACTACTACGAGGATGCGCTCGATGTCACCCGCGCGAACGTGTTCCGCAATCTCGGCAGGCCCGCGCGCACGCGTCTCGTCGACTGGCGGCACCTTCCCGCGGACCTCGGGCAATTCGATCTCGTTTTCGCGTCCGACGTGTTGTACGAGAAAGAATACGCCGCATTGCTGCCGGTGATTCTCGACCAGGTTCTCAGCGCCAACGGGTCTGCGCTCATTGCCGATCCCGGGCGCGTAGCGGCGCCGATCTTTGTCGAAGGATGCGCAACGCATGGTCTGGTGATCCGGCAAAAAGAGACCCGGCCATTTGAGGCCGGGGAGATAAAGCAGAAGATTGATATCTACGAGATTGCTCGGCGCCTCTAGGCCGCAGGCGGCCGACGCGATTGGGGGCGCCAATGAACGTCATAGACTGAAGACTACCTGCTGCTGACCTTCCCGGACCGCGAATTCGATACGGAAAAGGAGTGCGTCGCATTGCAGCACGGAGCCCACAGCCTGACCGCTGACCGCCCTCGGCAGGTAGTCTTCAGTTGAGCTGCCACAAAGAGGTTGCTCCCGCACTGCGTCCCACCCAAGCCGAACTACATCTCCCGGTACTTCGGGCCGCTCCCTCCCTCCCTTGGCGTCCATCGCGGCCCGATTACATCCGTTGCCTTGCAGTCGATGCAGTTAGCGGGACTCACCACCAGCTTCTCTCCGTCCCGCTCGTACACGCCAGCGGGACACATGTGCACGTACATCTCGGCGACCTGTGGCTCAATGTCCGGGCCGACTATCAAGTGTGACGGAATGTCGTCGCGCGTGGCGTTCCCCGACTTGAAAACCGCATCGAGCTTGCTGAAGGTCAGCTTTCCGTCCGGCACGAAAGGCTCGGCGGTCTCCGTCACGCGCGGCACTTGGGCATCGCGCTCGGAATCGATCTTCCCGCCGGGAAATGCTCCACCGGTCACCATCATCAGCGCTGCCTTGATTCCGCCCGCGTAGAAGCCGCTCTCCTGGAATGCGAGCCGCATGTTGCGGCGTCGATAGAGATCCTTCGCGATGAAGCTTCCGTCCACCATCGTGTCGTAATCGCGGAGCGTCGCGGCCGAGGTGTCTCCCTTCTTCAGAGCAGCAAAAGCCGCGCGCGCGGCGAACATGCCTGACTGCATCGCGTAGTGAATCCCCTTGAGGGAGGCGACTTCCACGAAGCCCGCGGAGTCACCCACGATCATCACACCATCGCCATGACGGCGCGATGGCAGCGCGTGATATCCGCCCTCGGGAATAGTCTTCGCGCCCCACTCGGCCATCTCCCCGCCCTCAAGATATGGACGGAAAAGCGGATGGAGCTTGAGCCGCTGGAGCAGCTCGTGCACGTCCGTTGAGGTTGTCTTGTAATCGAGACCCACCACAAGGCCGAGCGCCACGAGATTCGGCGTGAGCGGATACATGAAGGTTCCGCCAAACGCATCGGTGGGCAACGGCCAGCCGAGCGTATGGATCACGGCGTCGAGCGGCTTCTTCGTCTCCCATATCTCCTTCACGCCGAGCGCGAAGATTTGCGGGTTTGCGGACGCGATCTTCTGCCACTCGAGATACGCCTGCGACAATGTTCCCCGCGTCCCCTCGGCGAGCACCGTCACCTGCGCGGTGATGTCGGTGGGCGGAGCGTAGCCGCTTCCCGGCTCTCCGGTTCTGGTCAGACCGGTAGGTGTAGTTCTCACTCCTGTAACGCGATTCCCCTCGGTTAGCAGAGACGCCGCCGGAAAGCCGGTGAAGATGTTCACGCCCAGTCCCTCCGCCTGTTCACCGAGCCAGCGAACTATCTCGCAGATCGACGCTATGTAGTAGCCATGATTCTGCATCGTCGGCGGCGTGGGGATGTGCTGCGCGCGACTGCCGGTGAGAAAGTAAACGCGGTCGCCCGTAACAGGGGCGCGGAAGGGAAAGTCGCTGTCGTTGAGCTCGGGGAACAGCGCTCGGATCGCGATTGGATTCACCACGGCGCCTGAGAGTGAGTGCTCGCCCAGCGCGCCAGCCTTCTCGAGCACGCCGATCTGAACGTCGCCGAGGGTGCCCCCGGCTTCATTGTCGCGTCTGACGAGATTGGCGAGCTCGATCGCGCCCGCGAGCCCCGCCGGACCTGCGCCGACGAACAGCACATCCATCGGAACCGCTTCCGCGTCCGGCGTCTCGCCGAGAATCAGTCGATCGAGCGGGAGAGACGCCTGATGAGCGCTGGGGATGATCCGTTCAGCGCGATCGACCATCAGTGTCCCTTCTTCGCCTCGCGAACCGCCTCGGTGAGCGCAGGAATCACTTCGAACACATCGCCGACGATGCCATAGTCAGCAATCTTGAAGATCGGCGCGTCCTTGTCCTTGTTCACGGCGACGATCGTCTTCGACGTGCGCATGCCGGCGAGATGCTGCACCGCGCCCGAGATTCCGACCGCGATATAGAGCTCCGGACTCACGAGGCGGCCGGTTTGTCCGATCTGATCGCTGTGTGGGCGCCAGCCATCATCAGTTACCGCGCGCGTGGCGCCGACCGCGGCGTTGCCGAAGGCGGACGCCAGATCTTCGACCAGCTTGAAGTTCTCCGCCGCCTTGAGCCCGCGTCCGCCAGCGATGACCACGGGAGCTTCGGCGAGATCTAGCTTGCCGCTGCTTCCCAGTCTCGTCTCTTTCACCACGACCTTGGTATCGCCGGGATCGATCGCCGGCTCGGCCTTCTCTACTCGTCCCGCTTTCGCGTTCACCGCGGGAGCAATGACGTTCGGGCGCATTGCGATCATCGCCGGCGAGCCGGAAATCGCGAGCGTCGCGGTCACCTTGCCGATGTTCACCGGGTGGCGCACGACGATGACGTCGCCCTCGACTTCGAACGAGACGACGTCGGTGACGAGGCTCCGACCCAATCGCGCGGCCACGCGGGGAGCAAGGTCATGCCCCTGCGCGGATGTGCTGAAGATCGCGACGCGATATCCCCCCGACTTGATGCGCTCGGCCGCCGTGGCGGTCGCCACTTCAGGGTTGTAGTTGCCCAAGGCCGCATGTTCGACGACGGTCACGACATCCGCGCCGTACTGTCCGAGCTGCGCGGCTTTTCCCGAGATACCGGGCGGACCGAGGAGCAGAGCGTGAACCTCACCGCCGCCAGACGCATCGGCCAGCATCCGCGCGGCCGTCACCGCCTCGAGACCGACTTTGCGCAGATCTGCACCGCGCGATTCCACAAACGCGAAGATGTTCGCCATCAGAGAACCTTCGCCTCCGTCTGGAGGAGTCGCACCAGCTCCGGCACCGCTGCCGCGCCCTCTCCCACCACGCGGCCCGCCTTGCGCTCCGGCGGCAGCTCGAGCTTCCGCACCGACACCTGTGACTCTGACAACGCCGCGGCTCTTACCTCGAGCGGCTTCTTCTTGGCGGCCATGATTCCTCTGAGCGACGGATAGCGGGCGGTGTTCAATCCCTCGCCGACCGTGAGAACCGCGGGCAGCGGAAACTCGACGATCTCCTGCGCCCCCTCGAGCTCCCGCTTCGCCGTGCCTCGGCCGTCTGCAATCTCGAGGGAAGAGATCGCGGTGACGCATGGAAGCGCGAGCAGCTCCGCCACCATGGGGCCGACTACTCCATTCGACGAGTCAGGGGAAATCTTCCCGAAGAGAATCAGGTCGTAGGCACCACCCTTCAGCTCCGTGGCCAGCGCCTTCGCGATGGCGAGCCCGTCGAAGGGCACCTTGTCCGCCTTCAGCTGCACGCCGCGATCGGCGCCCATGCTTAGCGCCTTACGGATGGTTTCCTGTACCACGTCCGGGCCAAGGGAAAGAACCGTTACCTCGCTGCCGGCATTCTTTTCCTTCAGCTGAAGGGCCGCCTCGACGGCCCAGGCATCGAAATCGTTGATGTCAAACTTGAGCCCTGCTTCGTCCAGCGACGCGCTGTCGGCGCCGATTCTGAAGCGGACATCCATGTCGGGAACGCGCTTGATGCACACGGCAATCTTCACCGCAGAATCTCCATGTGAATGATTTCACATAAAGATACAACAGGCTGCCACCCCCGTCCGGTCGTGCGGCCAGCGAATACCGCGCGCGATGCGAAACGGGGTCCGGGCGCGCTCGCGTCCGGACCCCTTCGCTCCGCTTCGGCCGCATGCTGGCCGGTGTCAGAATAATCGAGTTCCGTCAGATCCCCGTCAGTCCTATTTCAGCGCGCCAGATAGTCGTCCAACCGGGGATCCTTCATTCGAATGCGCTGATTCCCGTCACAGCCTGTCCCAGAATGAGTGTGTGAATGTCGTGGGTGCCTTCGTACGTGTATACACTCTCGAGGTTCGCCATGTGCCGCATCGATGAATATTCGGCCAGAATTCCATTCGCGCCGAGCAGGCGGCGTGCTTCGCGCGCTATGTCGGCGGCTATGCTGACGTTGTTGCGCTTGGCGAGCGATACCTGCTGCGGGCTTACCGTGCCCCCATCCTTGAGGCGCCCGAGGTGGAGCACAAGGAGCTGTCCCTTCACCAGCTCGGTCAGCATCTCAGCCAATCTTTGCTGCTGAAGCTGGAACCCCGCGATGGGCTTTCCGAACACCACTCGATTGCCCGCGTACGCCAGCGCTTCTTCGTAACATGCGATTGCCGCTCCCATTGCCCCCCAGGCAATTCCGTATCTCGCCTGTGTCAGGCACATCAGCGGGCTCTTGATTCCGCCCGACCTGGGTAGCAGCGCGGTCGCGGGAAGGCGGACATCCTGCATCACCAGCTCGCTCGTGTCCGAGGCGCGAAGTGACAGCTTGCCCTTCTGATCCTTCGCCGTGAACCCGGGCGTGTCAGTGGGAACTATGAATCCGCGGATCGACTTGTCGCTCTTGTCGTCGCCGGTCTTCGCCCATACGATCGCCACTTGTGCCGTCGATCCATTCGTGATCCACATCTTCGCGCCATTGAGCACCCAGCTTCCATCCTTCTGCTCTTTCGCGCGCGTGATCATCCCCGACGGGTTGGACCCATAATCTGGCTCGGTGAGGCCAAAGCATCCGATCACTTCGCCCTGTGCCATTTTTGGGAGATAATGGCGCTTCTGCTCCTCGCTGCCAAAAGCGAAGATCGGGTACATCACCAGCGCGCCCTGCACCGAAGCGAAAGAGCGCACTCCCGAATCGCCGCGCTCCAGCTCCTGCATGATCAGGCCGTAGGCGACGTTGTTGAGCCCCGCGCACCCATATTCTTCCGGAAGGTTCGCACCGAAGACGCCGAGCTCGGCCATCTGCGGAACGATCTGCTTGGGAAAGCGTCCCTCGATATAACAGTCGCCGATAATGGGAAGAACCTTTTCGTCGACGAATGCACGAATGGTGTCGCGAACGGCGCGCTCTTCTTCGGACAGCGCCGAGTCTATGTTGTAGAAGTCGGTTGCCATGCGAGGAAAGTTAGCCTCGCGAGCCGATTATGCGACTGCCCGGCAGGCGAGAGGAGTGATGCCGACGGCGCACGCCTTGGCGCGAAACGTGGACCTGTGATCGATGCCAAGACCCTGCTCGTCCTGCCACTGGTGTACCATCTCGTGGAGAAGGGTGTGCAGCGCCTCAGGCCACCCATCGCGCCGGATGTGGCGTCTGCTCAGGACGATCTCCGGCTCGCAACCATCCGCAGCGGGAGTGTAGTGGCCGAGTCTGCTCTTCATGCGCCGCGAAACACGAATCGGGATGGTCCCGAGCGCACCGGCGAAGCGCTCCTCGTTGTAGGCCTGGTGCCATCTCGAGAGCTCGGCGATGAGCGGCGCATCGGCCGGATTCGCGCGCTCCGATCTCCGCTTCCTCGGCGGATCTGTGTCTGGTCGTGCGACGGGAAACTGCAGAATCGTCCGCCGCGCTTCCTGGCGAGCGGAGCGACTACGCCCGTGCACGAAAATGATGATCGCCTTCCATACCTCCTCGCCGGCGCCGAGAAAACTGTCGTGGATTCGCAGCTCTCCCCCGCTGTGGCTGACCACAACGGTACGGTTGGTGGTGAGTCGCACCCGATACTGGGAGGGGAGCCCAAGGCGCCGGAGCCGGGTGCGCAGCTCTTCGGCGTTACGGGGCGGCTCTTCATCGAGCTCCAGAGCGAGTTGATCCCGGTCACTCAGCCGCCACATAATCCGATCGCTTTAAGCATTTGTGAGGGCCCTTCACGAAAGTGCGATGCTCCTTGGACCATACGTGCGTGGTGACATCGATCGTTTCGAGACCAATGCCGATGACGTTGACTGAAGAAGGCCGCCCCCCGCGCGATCTGTTCGAGATCGTACCCGCCGTCGAGATCACCGTGCCTTTCCTCGTGTGCTCGATGTAGTGCACCGATTCCTGGTGATCGTGACCACAACACACTAAATCGACGCCCATCTCGGCGAAAGCCCCGAGGATCTTCTGGGTGTTCTTGAGCCCGTGACGCTGGGAGAGCTCGCCCCGCACCGGGTTGTGGTGCATCACGATCACGCGAGCGTCCGTCGGCGGTGACTTCTCGAATATCTCCTTAGCCTTGTCGAGCTGCTTCTTGTGGATGTCGCCGAGGATGGAGATGTCGCGCAGGTTCCAGGTCAGCGTCCGCCGAGTGACGCCGTGCGCGGTGTTGATGCCGACGAAGGTGGCGCCCGGAACGTGCAGCACGGGCTCCAGATTCCTGTCGATGAACCTGCGATGGTCCCCGTAGACCTTCGACTTGTCGCCAATGCCAAGCGGTGCCTTCCACCACGCGACATCGTGATTGCCGAGAACCGTGATGACCTCGCTCACCTTCTTGGCGTCCCGAATGAACGCTGCCGCCCTCTGAAACTCGCCCGCTCTCGCCCGCTGAGTGAGATCGCCCGATATCGCCACTACATCGTACTTCTTCATCTGGATGATCTGCTCGATGGCCTCGATCTGCTCGGGCACCACGGGCCTGCCAAAATGCAGGTCGGAGACGTGAAAGACTGTCGTCATGTCATCCGCCTCTCGAGTGCCGAGAGTCAGGGCGCGACGACGAGATCCGCGAAATGCGTCGCGACGCTGGCCGTGAGCGCGGGCGAAAGCGTCTTCATCGGATCGCTCATCACCTCTCCCACCCAACGGATCTGAGCCATCCGCGAATCGATCATGACGACGCGCAAAATCGCAACGCCCGTACCACCACCACGGTTCTCCAAGCGGAGCTCGACGGGGAGAAGAGCGTAGCGCGAACCCTTAAGACCGACGAGCCCGCGCACCTGCTGCGCGAGCGGATCGCGCACCGTCGTCTCGGGGAGCACGCGCCCGCGCAGCCACTCGGCGGAGAGTGACCGTGCGTCAGTCATCAGGATGCTGTTGAGTTTTGAGGCGCGCTCCACCTCACGACCGAACGTCCACGCCCGGCCAAGTCCCCGGGCAGCCATCGTGGCTTCGATCTGATCGTCGAGAGCCGCGAGAAATGCGGCACGATTCGGGATCTGCTGCTGCCAGCCGAGGCTGTCGGTCGAGGACAGGTACTGAACGGGAAGGACGAGGATCTCCTGCCCCGCCATCCGCTCGAGCGGACGCATAATGACCGGAGAAGCCCCCGTCTCGGCGGACTTGGAGGCGCACGCGGCGCACATCACCACGAATGCAGTGAGAAAAAAGGCTCGCACCATGTGATGGTTTTGCATTGCGGGAAAGTTAACCCATACTCAATTTCATCGCACTCGTGACAAACGCTACAGTGCGACGCCTTCGCACGATCATCATATGGTCACTCGTCTCGGCGCTCGGTGCGGCCAGCTTCGCCTGGCTCGCCCTGTCGCGCGACGAGCCCGTGAATGCAGCGTGGCTGCTGGTCGCCGCCCTCTGCACGTACGCGGTGTCGTACCGTTTCTACAGCAGATTCATCGCGAGCAGGATCTTCGCGCTCGATCCCGGGCGGCCGACGCCGGCGGTGAGGCTCAATGACGGTCGCGACTTCACGCCGACCAACCGCTGGATCGTTTTCGGCCACCACTTCGCGGCCATCGCGGGGCCGGGCCCACTCGTTGGGCCCACGCTGGCGGCACAGTTCGGGTTTCTTCCCGGGGCGCTCTGGATAATCGTCGGTGTCGCCATCGGCGGCGCCGTGCAGGACTTCGTGATCCTCTGCGCTTCGGTCCGGCGCGATGGCAAGTCGCTGGGGCAGATGGCGAAAGAGGAGATCGGCCCGGTCGCCGGATACACCGCGTTGGTGGCCGTGCTCGGGATCATGATCGTTCTCATCGCGGTGCTTGCGCTCGTCGTGGTGAACGCGCTCAAGGCCAGCCCGTGGGGCGTGGTCACGATTGGTCTCACGATCCCGACGGCTCTCGCCATGGGCGTATATCTGCGCTGGGTTCGTCCCCACCGGGTGCTGGAAGCGAGCGGCATCGGGCTGGTGCTGCTCGTGCTGGCGCTCTACGCGGGGCGCTGGGTGGCGCAGAGCCCGGCCCTCGCTCCGACGTTCACGCTCACCGGGAAGGCGCTCGCGCTGCTGATCATGGCGTACAGCTTTTTTGCGTCGGTGCTGCCGGTGTGGCTCCTGCTCGCGCCCCGCGACTACTTGTCGGCGTTCGTCAAGATCGGTGTCGTCCTCGCGCTCGCGATCGGCATCGTGATCGTGCTGCCGCCGCTCCAGATGCCTGCCCTCACGCAGTTCACCGACGGCACCGGACCTGTCTTCGCCGGCAAGATCTTCCCGTTCGTGTTCATTACCATCGCCTGCGGCTCGATCAGCGGATTCCATTCCCTGATCGCATCCGGAACGACGCCCAAGCTGCTCGCCAATGAGGCGGATGCGCGAATCATTGGGTACGGAGGAATGCTCACCGAGTCTCTCGTCGCGGTGATGGCCCTCATCGCCGCGTGCGTGCTCACGCCCGGCGTCTACTTCGCGATCAATGCTCCGGCGAGCGCCATCGGCACGACGGCGGCGAGCGCGGCCGCGGCGGTGCAGCAGTGGGGATTCACGTTGGACCCGGCGCAGATGCAGCTCCTCGCGCAGCAGGTCGGCGAGAAGACGCTGTTGTCGCGCACCGGGGGCGCCCCGAGTCTCGCGGTCGGAATGGCGCACCTCTTCTCGAAAGTGCTGGGCGGATCGACCGCGATGGCGCTCTGGTATCACTTCGCGATCATGTTCGAGGCGCTCTTCATTCTCACGACCGTCGACGCAGGGACCCGGGTCGGAAGGTTCATGCTCCAGGATCTCCTCAAGCACGCGTGGCCGCCGATTGGACGCGTCTCGTGGTATCCGGCGGTATTGATGTCCAGTGCAATCTTCGTCGGGATGTGGGGCTATTTCCTGTATCAGGGCGTGATGGATCCTCTGGGCGGCATCAACTCTCTCTGGCCGCTGTTCGGAATCTCCAACCAACTTCTCGCCGCGGTCGCGCTGTGCGTCGGCACGACGATAATCATCAAGATGGGGAAAGCGCGCTACGCGTGGGTGACGATTCTTCCGCTCGCCTGGCTCGCGGCCGTAACGTTGACCGCCGGCTGGCAGAAAATATTCTCGCCTGATCCCAAGCTCGGCTTCCTTTCACACGCGCGCACGCTTGGCGACAGGCTTGCCACCGGAGCGCTGCCCAATGGCGTTCAAACGCTGACGGATGCCAAGCGCCTGATCCTCAACGACCACATCGATGCGGCGGTGGCAGCGTTCTTCCTCATCTCCGTGGTCGTGATACTGGTCGCCTCGGCACACGAGTGGTTTACCGTCCTCAGTGGCAGAAAGAAGCCTGTAAGCACCGAAGTGGCCTACGAGCCGACACTCGGCCTGCGGCAACCAATCCCCGATCTGGTACGAAATGAACTATGATCTCTTACGCCAAACCGCGGCTTGAATCCCAAGCCACAAACCGTCCACTAAAGCGGGTCAACTCCACAGCAGTCGATTTGGTCCTCAGTACACCTCGGACTATTACAGAGACCTGAACTGGTATCCTCAGCTAGGACAGTCTTGCATTTTGTACCCTTAGTGCCCATAGGTGCATTGGCCATGTGCTCACGAACACATCGATTGCTGGTTGTAGGTCTGACGCTATTATGTCTCCGAAGCACGCCGATTTCCGCGCAGCAAGCCCCCGCCAGTGATGCAGTCGCAATCCTGGATAGAGTCATGAACTTTAGGATCTTCTGGCTCGGCGATACCACTCCATTGGCAGCGTGCTCTGCTTTCACCGTCCTTGGACGACCAGCAGATTTTCCGGTCCGACTCAGTCGATACGTATTGCCGTTGCTTGACCGGGACCCAAGTACCTGCGATCGACCGCCGGTTCAGCAGTCGAAGTCATGGTGTCCCATCGTGAATCTCGAGAAAATCACCATTGCTGACTCGGTCGCGACGATCGACCTTACCGTCAGCCGGGACCACTATCGCTATCGCGAGACCTACAGGGCGACCCGATACCGAATGGGAAACCCTCGCAGCTCTTTCCCCCCCCGCTCGATATGGTCTGTCGAGGGCGTTACGCTGTCCGGAATCGCGACAGTGCACCAAGGCGCGAATCCCGGAGACTTTGCGCCCGCTAGCCGGGTTTGCCCAGGGCATCGATAGGCGGAGCCTCCTTCCCACCGAACCATTTCCCTTGTCGGGTTACGGGCTACAGTACATATCGGATTGGTACGTCGATCTGAATTGGAACCCGAAACTAGGTCAGTCGTGTATCAAATACCAAAATCAATGACGCGCACCACGATGCCCTCACGGTCG
>CABEAH010000102.1_pt1 | contig 16799 bp, 15 predicted proteins | sample 3132331 | NCBI WGS metagenome assembly CABEAH01 (sample SAMEA5534343, study PRJEB31848) | metagenome | biome: tundra; feature: field; material: soil | place: USA | collected 2013-05 | depth 0.45 m | reverse complement strand
GTGTAATGGTGATCGTACAACAGCTCGAGACGGACTGGCCGGAGCATGTTCAGCCAACCCCCGCGGAGGTTGGGCAGAGCGCACTGCAAGCGCTTCGGTCCGAGCCATCACTCGCACTGGCGCCGCTTACAATCGTGGTGGAGAACGGCTGGCTGCGGGTGGAGGGCACGGTCGCCAACATCACTCAACGCGAGGCAGCGATGCGCGCACTCAGAGATCTGCGCGGCGCCAGGGGCGTGCTTGACCGGATGCAGATCGCGAGCAGTTGAGTGAAGGCGGTAGATGCGCTGCTGACGGGGCTCGTTGATTATGCGGGTCTCTTTCCTCCCGCGAGCCAGGACATGCGCTCCGCGCTGGAAAGCTATGCCTCCTACGCAAAGAGCGCCGATCGCTCTGCACTCGGTCGATTCATCGTTCCCATCGGCCGTCTCGCCGAGCTCGAAGAAGGCGGGCATGATCTCCTGCCGCGCGGTGCAGACTCGGAGCCTTGGCGGCTGAGCGTGCTGGTGGGGGAAGACGTCAGGTCAGCCGGAGAGCAGATGCTCAAGTTCAACTGCCATCACCGGTCCGGTTCGGAAGATGGACACGCTGTGATCGATGTGGCCGAGCTCAAGGCGTCGACCACTGAAGAAATGCAGCGGCAGCGCGCCGGATTGCCGCGATTTTTCACCGCGTACTTCGAGATTCCGATCAGCGGCGACGTGTCTTCTCTCTTGAAGGCGATCGCCGAAGCGGGCGCTCGCGCCAAGGTGCGCACCGGCGGAGTAACTGTGGACGCATTCCCACGCTCGGGGAAGCTGCTCGATTTTATCGTCCGCTGCCGTCGCGAGCGCGTACCTTTCAAGGCTACAGCGGGCCTGCACCACGCCGTTCGCGGCTCCTACCGACTCACCTACGAGCCGAACAGCCCAGCGGGAACGATGTATGGATTCCTTAACGTATTCCTCGCTGCGGCGCTTGTGTGGGCGGGAGATGACGAAGCGACCGCGCTGGCGCTGCTCGAGGAGCGCGATGCATCCGCACTCGCGTTTTCCGAAGATGCGATCACTTGGCGTGGCCGTCGAATTACCGCTGAGGAGCTGTGCGCGGCGAGGGATGCGTTCGCGATCTCGTTCGGGTCGTGCTCGTTTCGTGAGCCCGTCGATGAGCTGGCCCGGCTAACTTCAGCGCATGCGTGGTAATGACCGATCAGGCGATCACTCCTGTTTTCTCACCCTCGTCCTCATGATCGCGTAGTGGACCAGACTCATGATCCCGCGCTTCGCTCGTGGGTAGAATCGGCCAACGCCGCCGACACCGACTTTCCGATTCAGAACCTTCCCTTCGGGATCTTTTCCCGGAAAGGCGACGAGTTGCGGCGCGTCGGCGTCGCGATCGGCGATCAAATTGTCGACGTCAGCGAATGTGAAAGGGCCAATCTTTGGGTAGATGACGCGCGCGATGTGGCTCTGCTTTGCGACAGCCCGACGCTGAACGCAGTGATGCGGGCGCCCCGGCAATCTCTCAGGCGATTCAGGGCGCGACTGAGCGAGCTTCTCGCTCGGACGGCCGGGTCTGGTGGCGCCATCAAACCTATTCCTGACCGCGCGCTCGTCGCGATGTCAGAAGCGCAGATGCATTTGCCCGCCGAGATCGGCGACTATACCGATTTTTACGCGTCGATCTACCATGCAACGAACGTCGGCAAACTCTTCCGTCCCGACAACCCGCTGTTGCCGAACTACAAGCACGTACCCATCGGGTATCATGGCCGCGCCTCTTCGATTGTGCTGAGCGGAACCGATGTGACACGTCCCAACGGGCAGACGCTCCCTTCAGGGGAGGTTACCCCAATCTTCGGGCCTTCGCGGCTGCTGGACTACGAGGCGGAAGTCGGCTTTTTCGTGGGGCAGGGAAACGCGCAAGGCGAAGCGGTACGGCTGGACGACGCGGAAGATCATCTCTTCGGCATCTGTCTCGTCAACGACTGGTCCGCACGGGACATCCAGTCCTGGGAATATCAGCCGCTCGGACCATTTCTCGCCAAGAACTTCGCGACCAGCATCTCGCCATGGGTCGTCACACTGGATGCGCTCGAGCCCTATCGTGTTCCGGCGTTTTTCCGCCCAGCGGGCGATCCCGCTCCGCTGCAGTATCTCTCATCAGAGAAAAACAGGGACGCGGGTGGTATCGATCTCACCATTGAGGTCTATATCAGGTCGATGCTGATGCGCGAGGGTCACATGCGCCCGCACCGTGTGAGTCAGGCTTCACTCAGCGACATGTACTGGACCGCGGCGCAGATGCTCGCGCACCACACGAGCAACGGATGCAATCTGCGGCCGGGCGATCTCCTTGCCAGCGGAACGATTTCGGGCCCGGAGGCGGGCTCACGGGGCTGCATGCTCGAGATCACGCGCCGGGGCGCCGAGCCGATCGTTCTTTCGTCGGGGGAGGAGCGAAAGTTTCTCCTCGACGGTGACGAGATCATCATGCGCGGCTACCTCGAGCGCGAGGGTGCCGCACGGATCGGCATGGGCGAGTGCGCTGGCCTCATTGTCGCATCTCCATCACGCTAGTCAAAGAGTGTTTCTTGCTCGAGTCATGGAACCGCAACTGAACGAGTTATCAGCGCTCAGCTTACAAGCCAGGAGCTAAATAGCCGCAAACATCGGGACGTCGCTCAATGGAGTGATGGGAAGGGCATTGGCCTGTGCCCTGACCTGCGCCACGTGACGTCCCGACGCAGTGAAGCTCGGGGCTATCAGCTAACAAAGCTGAACGCTGACAACTCGTTCTGTTGCAGTTCAAGGAGCATCAAACACTTCTGACACGCACTTCTAACTCACAACACTAGTACCCCCCCCCTACAATATTCGATGTCCAAGTCAACGAAAGGCCGCGAGCCCCTGCACGTCGTACGCAATTCCGCTATTCACGGTCGCGGAGTTTTCGCCGCGCGTCGCATTCGAAAGGGAACGCGCGTCGTCGAGTACGTAGGCGAGCGGATCGACAACGACGAAGCCGATCGACGCTACGACGACACGAAGATGAAGCGCCACCACACATTCCTGTTCACGGTCGACCGCAAGACGGTGATCGATGGCGCCATCGCGCGCGGTGGAAGCGATGCGAGTTACATCAATCACTCGTGTGAGCCTAACTGCGAAGCGGTGAACACCGACAAGCGGATCTTCATTCACGCGTTGCACACGATCGAGCCCGGCGAAGAGCTCGTCTATGACTATCAGTACGAGCGCACCGGCGAGAACGACGAGGAGCTTGAGAAGTTCTACGTGTGCAGGTGCGGCGCGTCGAGCTGCCGCGGGACCATAATGAAGCCCGCGAAAAAAAAGCGTGCGCGCTCCCGCGGCAAATCACCCTCCCGTCCGGCTTCGAGGTCCAGGCGAAAGTCCCGCTCTCGCTAATGCCGGGTGCCTTCGCCGGGCTGGACTTCTATTGAGCACGTCGAGTATATGTGAGAAGTCCACAATCGGAGTATTCGCATGCGTTTTGTCTTCCGCGCGCTCGGGCTCGGGCTCGCGCTCGCGACCTCGGCGGCGGCACAGGATTACGCCGTCCCGATGCAAACGAAGCCGCTCGATCCCGCCAACCTCGATCGCTCGGTCTCGGCTTGCACCGACTTGTATCAGTTCGCCAATGGCGGTTGGATCGCGCGAAACCCGATCCCTCCCGCATTTTCGCGCTGGGGAAGCTTCAATCAGTTGGAGGAGGGCAATCAGAGCGCGCTCCTCAGCATCCTTCGTAATGCGGCAGCGCATGGGAATGCCCAGGCAGATGCCGACGTGCGTAAGCTCGGTACCTACTACTCCTCGTGTATGGATTCTGTCGGAGCGGAGCGCGCCGGGGCAACGCCACTGGCTCCCGAGCTCAAACGCATCGCGGCGATCGGCAACCGGGCCCAGCTGGAGACCGAGATCGCCCGATTGCACTCGCAGGGCCGAGGCGCGCTATTTCGTTTCGGCGCCACGCAGGACCAAAAGAACAGTACTTCGGTAATCGCGGGCGTAAGTCAGGCTGGTCTCACGCTCCCCGACCGCGATTATTATCTGAACACCGACAAACGCTCCGCGGACATCCGCGCGAACTACGTCGATCACGTTTCGCGGACGTTCCAGCTGCTCGGCGAGAGCGCGCCACAGGCTTCGGTGAACGCGCAGCGAGTGATGGCGATCGAGACCGCGCTGGCGAAATCCTCGAAGACTCGCGTTCAGCGGCGCGACCCGAATGCGAACTATCATAGACTGACACCCGCCGAGCTCGGACAGCTGACGCCTCGGTTCAATTGGTCGCGTTTCTTCGCCGCTCAGGGACGCACCGACATCCCGCCGGTCGATGTCCAGAATCTGGAGTTCATGCGCACGGTGGACAGTATGCTCACCTCCGTGCCAATCGAGGACTGGAAGGCGTATCTCCGCTGGAACGTCCTGGACGGTGCGGCCGGCAGTCTGAGCTCACCCTTCGTGAATGAAGACTTCCGGTTCGCCAGCACGCTCAGCGGCGCGAAGGAGATTCTGCCGCGGGAGAAGCGATGTGCTCGCGCCACCGACAGCGGACTGCGCGACGCACTTGGCCGCGCCTATGTCGCTGAACGTTTCTCTCCGGACGCGAAGCAGCGCGCGCTCGAGATGGTGAGAAATCTCGAGTCTGTCTTCAAGTCGCGCATCCAGACGCTCTCGTGGATGAGCGATACGACGAAGACGCAGGCAGTCGGCAAGCTCGCGGCATTCACGAACAAGATCGGATATCCCGATAGCTGGCGCGATTATTCGACGCTGACCATCAACCCGGGACCATTCCTCGACAACCAGCTGGCGGTCCGGGAATACGAGCACCGGCGCAACATCGCGAAGATCGGGCAGCCTGTGGACCGCACCGAGTGGGGAATGACTCCGCCCACCGTGAATGCGTACTACAACCCGTCGATGAACGAGATCGTTTTCCCGGCTGGAATCATGCAGCCGCCCTTCTTCGATCCAAAGGCCGACGACGCTGTCAACTATGGCGGCATGGGCTCGGTGATCGGACACGAGATGACTCACGGATTCGACGATCAGGGTTCCCAGTTCGACGCAAACGGAAACCTGCGCAACTGGTGGAGTCCCGCGGACCTCGAGAAGTTCAAGAAGGGAACGGGCCTCGTGTCGTCACAGTTCGATGCTTACACGGTGCTCGACAGCGTGCACGTGAATGGCAAGCTCACCCTCGGTGAGAACCTCGCCGATCTGGGTGGGTTGTCGGTGGCGTACGCGGCGCTGGAGAAATCTCTGGCGGAGAAGGGACGTCCCGCCGACATCGATGGCTTCACGCCGGAACAGCGATTCTTCCTTGCGTGGGCTCAAATCTGGCGACAGAACACCACGCCGGAAAACCAGCGTGTTCGCATCAACACCGATCCTCACTCGCCTGGGCAATGGCGAACGAACGGTCCGCTTTCGAACTTGCCGCAATTCGCTGCCGCCTTCGGGTGCAAGGCTGGAGATCCGATGGTCAGGGATGCTTCGGTTCGTCCCGTAATCTGGTAGAACGCGCAGAAAGAGCGGCGTGCCGGCGATTCTGCCGGCACGCCGCTCTTTTTCGCATCCGGCGAACGTGGCGCGGTCGTGGATCACGCGACTATGTTGCAGACATGCCGGCCAAGAGCTTCTTTTATCGCGAGACCGAGGGAATCAGGGTCACCGTACGTCCCGCATATCTGCGCGATCACTCCGAGCCGTCCCAGAGCCACTACGTGTTCGCCTACTTCGTCCGAATCGAGAATGTAGGACAGATGGCCGCGCAGCTTCTTACGAGGCGCTGGCTCATCCATGATTCAGTGGGCGACGGCATCGATACCGAAGTAATCGGAGGGGGTGTGGTAGGAGAGCAGCCGACGATCACCCCCGGCTCCGTTCACGAATATCAGAGCTTCTGCATTCTCAAATCCGGAGAGGGCTACATGGAGGGGCATTACGGTTTTCTCCGGCAGGATGGCGCATCCTTCGAGGCTGCGATCCCGCGCTTCGTTCTGAGCGCCAGCGAATCGACCAGCCTGCCATCGTGACGCGCCGGCTCATCCCCGTCGCGCATCCGTATTCCATGCCAGCGTCGCGAAGGTGCGCAAAGGAACGAAGGTTGCTTCACTGAAGATCGTGAGTCGCATTTACGATGTTTCGGTGCCGATACGATCCGGCGGGCTGGTATATCCCGGGAATCCGGAAATCGAAATCGAGCTGCAGCAGGCAGTCGCCAGAGGCGCCAGCGCCAACGTCTCCTCGATAAAATTCGGGTCTCATACCGGCACCCACGCCGACGCGGCGCGACACTTCTTCGACCAGGGACAGGCTGTCGATCAGATTCCCCTGGAGAAGCTCATCGGCCCGGCGTTACTCGTGAGCTTTGCCGACGACGTCCGCGCTGTCGGGGAGGCGGAGCTCCGCGCGTTTGATATCAAGGGACACACGCGCATCCTGCTCCGCACGCGAAACTCCGCGCTTCTCTCGCAAAGCAAATTCGTCAAGGACTACACCTACCTCGCCCCTGACGGCGCCAGCTATCTCGTCGATAACGGCATCGAGCTGGTGGGAATCGACTATCTGTCCATCGAGCAGTTCCACTCAGGTCACCACCGCACACACCGCACTCTCCTCGAGCGCTCGGTGGTCATTCTCGAGGGGCTCGATCTCTCGGTGCCGCCGCCGGGGGTATACCAGCTCATCTGCCTGCCGCTGCGGTTGCAAGGCTGCGACGGCGCGCCGGCCCGAGCCGTGCTGATCGCGTGACCGCGATTCGCCACATCTTCTTCGACATCGGCGGCGTGCTCGGCACCGACGGCTGGGATCGGGAGCAGCGGCAGCGCGCCATCGAGCGCTTCGGCCTCCCCGCCGACGACTTTCAGTGCCGGCACGAGGAAGTGGTGGGTGAATGGGAAGAGGGCAGAATCACTCTCGATGAGTACCTGGACATCGCGGTATTCTATGCGCCGCGGAGTTTCTCGCGCGGCGATTTCATCGACTTCATGTACTCGCAGAGCCTGGCCGACACTGGCACGGTGGAGCTTGCGCGCGCGCTCACGGTGCACCCGGCATTCACGCTGATGACTCTCAACAACGAGTCGGCCGAGCTCAACCGCTACCGCATCGACCGGTTCGGAATCTCGGAGATCTTTGAGGCGTTTCTTTCCTCCTGCTGGCTCGGCGTGCGGAAACCGACACAGCGGTTCTACTCCCGCGCGCTCGGTATCGCGCAGGCATCTCCACAGAAATCGCTCTTCATCGACGATCGGGAGCAGAATCTTGCTCCCGCGAGCGCGCTGGGAATGAAAGTGATTCTTTTCAAATCAGCGAAACAGCTTCGCTCCGATCTGGAGCGTACTCTCGATCTCGAACTTCCCGGAGCATAGCAATGCGATTGGCGATGATAGGCCTGGGCCGCATGGGCGGCAACATGTCGGAGCGACTCATGAAGGGCGGCCACGAGGTAGTCGTCTTCGATCGGAGCGAAGAAGCGGTCAAACGCTACGTATCACAGGGCGCGACCGGAGCGGCGAGTGCCGAAGAGATTCCAGCCAAGCTCAAAGGCCCACGCATCGTGTGGATAATGGTGCCCGCGGGAAAGGCGGTGGACGACACGATTGCGTCGCTTCTCCCCGGTCTTTCGAAGGGCGATGTCATCATCGACGGTGGCAACTCGAACTTCCGCGACTCCATGCGGAGAGCTTCCGACGTAAAAAAGAAAGAAGTCGAGTTCATCGACGCAGGCACCAGCGGGGGAGTGTGGGGGCTGGAGAACGGGTATTGCCTGATGATCGGCGCATCGCAGACGGCATTCAAGCTGTGCGAGCCGATCTTCAAGACGCTCGCTCCCGAGGATGGCTACGCGCGCATGGGTCCGCCCGGATCGGGTCACTACGTGAAGATGATTCACAACGGCATCGAGTACGGGATGCTTCAGGCTTACGCCGAAGGTTATGAGATCCTCCACGCGTCGAAGGACTTCAAGCTCGACATGCACCAGATCGCCGCGGTGTGGAACCACGGGAGCGTCGTCCGGTCCTGGCTCAACGAGCTGGCGGAAGAGGCATTCTCAAAAGATGCCGAGCTGAGCGACCTGAGAGGATACGTCGAAGATTCCGGCGAAGGCCGCTGGACCGTGCAGGAGGCGATCGATCTCGACGTTCCGGCACCGGTCATAACACTCTCGCTGCTCGCCCGTCTCAGGTCCCGGCAGGCTGACTCCTTTTCAGCCAAGGTGATTGCCGCGCTACGAAACGAATTCGGTGGGCACACAGTAGAAAAAAAGGCATGAAGACTCCCCAGGCGGTCCACCTCGCGCGAGCGCCCAGACCACCGGGCAGCCGCGCTAACGCGGACCCCTGCACACTCGTTATCCTCGGCGGTGCAGGCGATCTCACGAAGCGAAAGCTCATTCCGGCCATCTATTACCTGGCCCAGCAAAAACTCCTGCCCGAGAACTTCGCTCTGCTCGCCGTCGCGCGCGACAAGAGCGACGACGATACGTACCGCAGACTCATACGCGAGTCCATGGACAATTCTGACGAGATCCACCGCGTCGAGCCCGATGTCTGGCAGTGGCTCTGCGAGCGGACCTTTTACGCCAGCGGCGATTTCACGACGGCGGAAGCGTATAGCTCCATCGGAAAGCGGCTGGCGGAGATCGAATCACGGTCACCTGAAGAGAATCACAACAGGCTCTTCTATCTCGCCATTCCTCCGAGCGTTTTCGAGACCACGCTCATGCATCTCTGTCAGAGCGGGCTCGCCAGGCGATCGTATTCCTACGAGGAGCGGCCGTGGACGCGCGTCGTAATCGAGAAGCCATTCGGGCGAAGTCTCCAGACTGCACGGGAGCTCAATCGGCTCGTCCTCAACGAGTTCGGTGAGCACCAGGTCTATCGCATCGATCACTATCTCGGAAAGGAGAGCGTTCAGAACATTCTCGTCTTCCGCTTCGCCAATTCGATCTTCGAGCCGTTGTGGAATCGCAATTACATCTCGCACGTACAGATCACGGCGGCTGAATCGGTGGGGGTCGAGGGACGCGGGAAGTACTACGAAGAGGCTGGAGTGGTCCGCGACATGTTTCAGAACCATCTGCTCCAGCTCCTCACCCTCGCCGCGATGGAGCCGCCGAGCTCGTTCACTGCGGACGCGGTGCGCGACGAGAAGGTGAAGGTGCTGAATTCGATCAGACCTCTCGTGCAGAACTCCGAGCCCGCCGCCGTGCGCGCGCAGTACGCTGACGGCACGATCGACGGCAAGGCAGTGCCGGCGTTCAGGAGTGAACCCGATGTCAATCCGGCATCGCTGACGCCAACCTACGCGGCGATGCGTTTCTCGATCGACAACTGGCGCTGGATGGGCGTGCCCTTCTACCTCCGCTCTGGAAAGAGGCTCGCGCGCCGCACATCGGAGATAGCCGTACAGTTCCGTTCTCCTCCCTTTCTGCTGTTTGGCCAGAAGGCGGTTGAGGACATGGCCCCGAGTGTGCTTGTAATGCGGGTGCAGCCCGACGAAGGCATCTCACTCCGGTTTCAGGTCAAGACTCCGGGCGCGATGCATGAGCTCACTCCAGGACTCGAGATAACTCCAGTGGACATGGACTTTACATACGCCGAGGCATTCGGAAACGAAGCGCACCCCGCTTACGAGACGCTGCTCCTCGATTGCATGATCGGCGACCCGACGCTCTTTACCCGGAGCGACGAGGTCGAGATGGCATGGAGCATCATCGATCCCGTCATCGACTACTGGGACAAGCATCCGGTCGCGTCGCTGCCGACATACCCGGCTGGCAGCTGGGGCCCGGCGGCAACCGAGCAGTTGCTCGATGGAGACAATGCGCGGTGGCGATAGGGACATTGCTTGTTTCGATCGTGGCGCTCGTCCTCTCTTCCAGCGCGTGCCAGAGCTCCAAGCCGAACGCGAGGGACTCCACCGCGGTTCTGGCTGGTGACACTACGCACCATGTCCTTTCGACACCGGATCGCGAGATCGTAACCCGCGCGCGGGAGCTGGACCGCGCCGACAAGAGGGACAGCGCACGTGTCACGTACGAGCAGGCCGCGCAGAAGTTGCCCGATGTGGCGGACTGGCTGTACCTGCGAGCCGCCGGTGTTACCGCGGACAGTGCCGCGCGCGCGGGGTATTACGCAAAAGTTCGAACCCCGGTCTCGCGTGACCGAATCCGCTGGACCGAGGCTCAGGCTCTGGAGCGCACGGGCGACATTCAGGGCGCGATCCGCACTTTCGCTGCTCTCGGTTCCCAGCTCGACGTGCTCCGACTCCGGGTGTCTCCACTTGCGGGAGATACTTCGAGAGCCGCGGCGCGCGGCGATTTTCTGTCGTTCATCTCGAAGTCGGGGAGTTCCAGCGACACAAGAGATGCCATCGCGCTGTTCGACAAAGTTTTCACGACGACGACACCGGCGGAGGAGCTCACCATCGCCCGCGCCGCGGATAAATCCGGCGTACCGGACCGGGCGGTGAAGGGGTACTCGCGTGCCCTGAACGCGGGACTCGGTACCGTCACCGACAGATTTTCCTACGGTGAGATGCTGTACAGGCTCAGACGCTACGACGATGCCGACGCGCAATTCGCCAAGGTTCGGAGCCCTTCGCGCCTCGCGGCATCCGCTCAGTATCAGCGAGCCCGCGCGCAGGTCGCACTGGGCAATATCGAGGCGGGCCGGAAAGTATTGAGAAGCCTCACCACCTCCTTTCCGAAGGACTCGAATACGGCGTCGGCTCTCGCTCTGCTGTCCGACCTCGCCTCCGACGAAAATCGCGACGACGACGCTCGCTCGACGGTGCTCGGACTGGTCAGACGGTTTCCCTCCAGTCGTCTCGCACCCAATGCCCGATTCCGGGCCGCGATGATCGCATTCATCCAGGGCGACAGGAAGTCAGCCGCCAGCGAGTTCGACGCGCTCGTCTCCCACAGCCCCAACAGCAGCGAAGCTCTCGCGGCCGCGTATTGGGCGGGGCGCTCATACGCGGCTCTCGGCGACAGCGCGAAAGCCCGCACCCGATGGCGATCGATCATCGCGAAAGACCCCCTGAGCTACTACTCGGTAGTGTCGGCGAAGCGACTGGATACCACTCTCGTCACACCGGATCGGACTGCTTCAGAGTACCCAAGAGTTCCGGCCGTGGAAACCGTCATCGGCCGCATAGCCGTACTCAAGGATGTCGGCATGGATGTCGAGGCTGGATTCGAGAGTGACAGGCTGTACCGCGACGCGACGGACAACCCGACGACCATGGTGGCCGCGGCCCACGCCCTTGCCGGCAGCGATCAGGCCTCACGTTCGATCGCGCTGGGACACCGCGCACTCGACGAGATCGGGCCCACTCCGGCTAATTATCGCCTTTACTTCCCTGTGCTCGAGCGTGAGACGCTGATCTCGAGCGCCCGCGAGAATGATCTGGACCCGATCTTCGTCGCCTCGCTCATCCGGCAGGAATCGAACTTCAACCCGGGCGCAACGTCGCCTGCCGGAGCGAGGGGATTGATGCAGCTGATGCCATCGGTGGGGCAGTCACTCGCGAGCGCGAAGGGAATCCAGCCATGGGATGCCGACATGCTTTATCAGCCGGACATCAACATCCGGCTGGGAACGGCGCATCTCAAGGCGCTGGCTCACAAGTACCCGGAAGTCGAAAAAGTTCTCGCCGCCTATAACGCGGGCGAGTCGAGAGTGACGAAGTGGTCTACGAAGACCGGGTCGGCGGATCCCGAGGTGTTCACGGAGCGGATCCCCTTCGTCGAGACGCGCGACTACGTCAGGATAATCCTGCGCAATCAGGCCTACTACAAGGCACTCTATCCCTGGTAGGGAGTTTCCGGCGTGGGGGTCTCGCCGCGTCCGTGCTTTCTCTTCTTGAACCAGTCGAGGAGCCAGGTTCCCGGGATGATAAACAACGGGGTGAGGAGCTGGCCGAGCAAAGCATTTAGCCAGATCAGCGCGATGTAAAACGAGATCAGCCCCAGCGATACCCACAGCGTGCCCAGCGGACCGTGCGTTTCCAAGCGAAACTCCCCCGTGAATTAGGTAGATTAAAACTATCATGGCGAATGCCCGGGTTGAAGCGTCAGCGGTCGGGAAGGCGGTCGGGTCGGCTATGGAGAGCTGCGCGAACGCCGTGCTCGCAATTTCAGGCGGGCTGGACTCCATGGTGCTGCTTGCGGCGGCGTCCCGGCTCGCGCCCGGCGTGCGCCGAAAGATCGTTGTGGCGACGTTCGATCACGGTACTGGCAGGGCAGCGGAGCGCGCCGCCGCCCTCGTTTCCCGCGAGGCGGCAAGACTCGGCTTTCTCTGTGTTACCGGCCGGGCATCCACCACTGGAACGCGCGAAGAAGAATGGCGGCGGTCGCGGTGGCAGTTCCTCCAGCAGGTGGCATCGAAGCATTCCGCCCACGCTGTTACCGCTCACACGCTGGACGATCAGGTAGAGACGGTATTCATGCGAATCCTCCGCGACGCCGGCCCGCGGGGGCTGGCCGGACTCTACGCCGAATCGGAAGTGATCAGACCATTTCTGAACATTCGCCGCGCGGCGCTGATGAAGTATGCTGTCCGGCATCACGTGCGATTCGTAGAGGACCCATCCAACAACGATCGCAGGCATCTCAGAAATCGCATTCGTCTCGACATTCTGCCATCCATCGTGGAAAGGAATCCGGGATTCCCCGATGAGCTGCTGTCGCTCGCGCATGCGGCCGCCGATTGGCGCAGCTCTCTGGAGGATCTGGCGGGAAACGTCGAAGCGAGCGCCGCCGCGGATGGCTCTCTCCGAATCTCGCGATCTAGCCTGGAAGGTTACGATGCCGCATCGCTCCGCGTGTTATGGCCAGCACTCGCCGCCCGCGCGAGCGTGGTGATGGATCGGCGGGGAACTCACCGTGCCGCTGAGTTTACTATTAGGGGAGCGAATGGTGGAACGATTCAGCTCTCAGGAGGGGTCGAGATCGTGATGCGACGTGACCACATGCTGCTGCGTCGCTGGCGGGCCAGCCTCGAGGGGGTGAGAACGTGAGCGCCACCATCGGGGCGCTGGAGACGGGGTCCGATCCACGTCTCTCGGGACGCGCTGTCAAGCGAATCGCATTCGACGAGGCCGCGATCGCAAGGCGGGTGTCGGAGCTCGGCAGTGAGATCACTGCCGCTTACCCGGATGGGGACCTGCTGGTGCTGGGTTTGCTCAAGGGAAGCTTCATCTTCCTAAGCGATCTGGTGCGGGAGATCACCCGCCCGCTTCAGGTAGATTTCCTGGTGGCTTCGAGCTATGGCGATGCGACGGAATCGAGTGGAACGGTGAGTCTGGTTTACGATCCGGAAACAGAGCTCGAGGGAAAGGACATTCTGCTCGTGGAAGACATCGTTGACTCAGGCCGGACGCTCAACCGTCTGATGGCTGTACTCAGCGAGCGCAAGCCGCGGTCCCTCGAGATCTGCGCACTGCTGCACAAGAGAATCGTTGAAGGATTGCATTACGACACGAAGTTCGTTGGTTTCGATGCCCCGCACGAGTTTCTGGTTGGATATGGATTGGATCACGCCGAGAATTTCCGTCACTTGCCCTACATAGCGAGCTTGCAGTAATGCCACTACAGATGCCTCAGAAGAATCCCAAGAATCCCAACAACCCCAAGAAGCCGACGAACTGGAGCAAGGTCTCCAAGCAGCTCTCGTTCTGGGTTTTCGTAATTCTCGTTCCCGTCGCGATCATCCAGTTCTCGGGGAAGGGCGCGGATCAGGCTCCGACCATCTCGTACACGCAGTACGACCAGGAGCTGCAGAAGGGGAATGTGGGCAAGGTAACGATTCAGGCTGGTCGTCAGATCGCGGGCGAATTCAAGCAGAAGATCGACGTCAACAAGCACATGGTCTCCAACTTCAACGTGCGGCTTCCGATCGACAACTCGGCCGATGAAGTCACGCGCCTGCGCGAGCACAACGTGCAGATCCAGGCGGAAGATGCGAGGACGTCGTTCAGCACGATCCTGATCAGCATCTTCCCCTATCTGCTCATCGTTGGAATCTGGTTTTTCCTCTTCCGCTCGATGCAGGCGGGCGGGGCCAAGGCATTCAGCTTCGGCAAGTCGAAGGCGAAGCTCCTCACTGGCGACACTCCGAAGGCCACCTTCGACGATGTCGCCGGCGCCGACGAGGCAAAGGTCGAGCTGCAGGAGATCATCGAATTCCTGAAGGATCCAGCCAAGTTCACCAAGCTCGGCGGCCGTCTCCCCAAAGGTGCGCTGCTCGTCGGACCTCCGGGTACCGGCAAGACTCTGCTCGCCCGTGCCGTCGCGGGTGAGGCCGGCCGTCCGTTCTTCTCGATGTCCGGCTCCGACTTCGTGGAGATGTTCGTCGGCGTCGGCGCCAGCCGTGTGCGCGATCTCTTCGAGCAGGGCAAGGCGCACGCGCCGTGCATCATCTTCATCGACGAGATCGACGCCGTTGGGCGCCACCGCGGCGCCGGCTTGGGCGGCGGACACGACGAGCGCGAACAGACGCTCAACCAGCTGTTGGTCGAAATGGATGGGTTTGAATCCAACGAGGGCGTGATCCTGATCGCCGCTACCAACCGTCCCGACGTGCTCGATCCCGCGCTGATGCGCCCTGGCCGCTTCGACCGCCAGATCGTAGTCGATTTGCCGGATCTTCGCGGTCGCGAGGGGATTCTGCGCGTGCACATCCGCAACAAGCCGATGGCCGACGACGTCGATGTCACGATGCTGGCGCGTGGGACCCCTGGCATGGCCGGGGCCGACCTCGCCAACCTGGTCAATGAGGGCGCGTTGCTCGCCGCCCGCCGCAACCACGACAAGGTCTACATGGCCGACCTCGAGGATGCGAAGGACAAGGTGATGATGGGCGCCGAGCGCAAGTCGATGGTGATGAAGGATGAGGAGCGAAAGCTCACTGCCTATCACGAGGGTGGTCACGCCATCTGCGCGATTAAGGTGAGGGGCAACGATCCTCTGCACAAAGTCACGATCGTCCCGCGCGGTCGCACACTTGGTGTCGCCTGGACGCTGCCCGAAGACGACCGTGTATCGGTCACGAGAGAGCAGCTCGAGGCGAATCTCGTCAAGGCGTACGGCGGGCGCGTCGCCGAGGAGCTGGTATTCGGCCGGAATCGCGTGACGACGGGAGCGGCGAGCGACATTCAGCAGGCGACGGGTCTCGCCCGGCGCTACGTGTCGCAGTGGGGCTTGTCGGACGAGATCGGTCCCATTCTCGTCGGCGACAACGAGCAGGAGCTCTTCCTCGGCCGTCAGCTGCAGACTCGCCGCGAAGTTTCGGAGCGAACCGCGCAGCTCGTTGACTCGGAAGTATCGCGAGTGATCAAGGAGGCGTATGCTCGCGCCACCAGTGTGCTCGAGCAGAACCTCGACCTGCTGCACACGGTTGCCGGGGCACTGCTCGATCGCGAAACGCTCACGGGCGACGAGGTTGGCGCACTGGCACGCGGCGAAAAACTGCCTCCCCGTCCGACCAGTCCTCCGCTTCCAGCGCCGGCTGCGCTGCCTTCACCGGTGATGCATCCGAAGCCATCCAAGCCACCGCTCTTCGGAGGTCCGGAGGTAGCGCCGGCGTGACCTTCGCATGGCCGTCGAAATCGCAACGGCCAACCATCTTCGGCATCTTGAACGTTACCCCCGACAGCTTTAGCGACGGGGGTAACTTCTTTTCTACAGAAGCCGCGATCGGCCAGGCTGCCCGACTGATCGAGGAAGGGGCCGACGCAATCGACGTCGGTGGGGAATCGACCCGGGCTGGCGCTGAATCGGTGCCGCCGCATGAGGAGCTGAGACGCGTTCTGCCGACCATCCGCGCGATACGCTCGCGCTGGAGCGACATAGCGATCTCCATCGATACAGTCAAAGCGGAAGTTGCGCGTGCAGCGCTCGCCGAGGGCGCTTCCATCGTCAACGACGTCTCGGGATTGATGCTCGATCCCGAGATGCCGGCGGTCTGCGCAGAGGCTGGTTGCAGTGTCGTGCTCATGCACTCGCGCGGAACGGTCGCCGAGATGGCGAGCTACGAGAAGGCGGCCTACGGTAACGACCCGGTGGGAGAAATTCTGTCCGAGCTCGAGGAGTGCATCCAGACCGCGCAGCAGGCCGGCATTCATCCCGGCCGAATAGCCATAGATCCCGGGATTGGTTTCTCGAAGCGCACGGCCCACTCGCTCGCGGTACTGGCCGAGCTCCGGCGCATCGTGGCGTTTGGATATCCGGTGTTCGTCGGTGCTTCCCGCAAGCGCGTGATCGCTGAGCTCATTCGCTACGTCCGAGCCAACGGTGGCTCGCCCGCAGCGACGGAGCTCGAGGCTCGGACCATCGACAATGATGACCGCGACATGGCGACGGTGGGAGTAAACATCGTCGCCTTCTTTGCCGGCGCCCGGATCTTTCGCGTGCACCGGGTGCGCCCCAATCGACTCGCGCTCGACGCTGCGTGGGCTCTTACGCCAGAAGAGTCGGAGCTGATCGAGCAATGAAGTCATCGGGATGGACGGTCACCGTCCTCCTGCTCTTCGTCTACATGCTCACGCTTGCTCCGGGCGTGACGCTGTGGGATTCCGGCGAATTCCTGGCCGCGATGCACTCCCTCGGCATTCCCCATCCGCCCGGAACGCCTCTTTACGTCCTCCTCGGAAAGGTGTGGAGCATCATCTTCGCCGGCGTCTTCGGATTTGCGCGCTCGATAAATCTGCTTTCCGCGGTCTGTACAGCCGCTGGCTGCGGATTACTCGCGAGCTTGTTTGATCGCTGGACCGGGGATGGAC
>CABEAH010000100.1_pt1 | contig 16819 bp, 19 predicted proteins | sample 3132331 | NCBI WGS metagenome assembly CABEAH01 (sample SAMEA5534343, study PRJEB31848) | metagenome | biome: tundra; feature: field; material: soil | place: USA | collected 2013-05 | depth 0.45 m | reverse complement strand
CAGAACCTGACGCGCACTAATGTGTTCGCCGATCTGTCGCTGAACCTTCTGCTTTTCAAACTTACCGGCGAAATTGGACAGGTATCCGGTGGCACGATCAACACCTACAATACCTTCAGTGGCAAGCAAGCAGCCGATTCCAGACTCTTCGGATCGGTTGGAGTTCGCTTCGGCTTCTAACGACGTGCGCGACGCGGAGTACATGCGTCGCGCTCTCGCCCTCGCCCTCAAGGGCTGGGGTCAAACAGCGCCGAACCCCATGGTCGGCGCTGTTGTCGTTCGCGACGGTGAAATCGTGGGTGAGGGCTACCATGCCCGCTTCGGCGAGGTGCACGCCGAGGTAGCCGCGCTCCGCGCTGCGGGCGATCGCGCTCGCGGCGCTACTCTTTACGTAACTCTCGAGCCGTGCAATCACTTCGGAAAAACCCCTCCCTGCACGGAAGCGATACTCGCCGCGCGCGTGTCGCGCGTCGTCATTGCCGCACCTGACCCAACGGCACTCGCAGGCGGTGGTACGAGGCATCTCAGGGACTACGGCGTACAGGTTGAGTTGGGTGTGGAAGAGGCGGCTGCGCGTGAGCTCAACGCGGCGTTCTTCTTTGCTGCCAGCGCTAAGCGCCCATGGGTGACGCTCAAGCTCGCCCTCTCGAGCGACCAGCGCATGAACGATCCGTCGGGCCAGCGGCGTTGGATCACAAACGAGCTATCACGCAAGGAAGTCCACCGACTCAGGGCCAACGTGGATGTGATCGCGGTCGGGCTTGGCACCGTGATCGCCGATGATCCACAGCTCACGGCGAGAGGTACGGTAAAGCCCCGGGTCGAGCCGATGCGCGTGATATTCGACAGAAACGCCGACACTCCGCTGGACAGCGTGCTCGTGCGCACCGCGCGCAAGACGGAAACGGTGATCTTCGCGCACCACCCGGCGGTTGCGAAGCTTGGAGCGCTCCACAATGCGGGAGTCAGTGTTTTTGAGGCGGACGACCTCGGCTCGGCCCTGGAGGCGTTGCGTGGGTTCGATGCCCAGCATCTGCTGGTGGAAGGGGGCGCGCGTGTCGCTCAGGAGTTCCTGCGGCAGGATCTTGTCGACAGAATGATTATCTTTCAGTCACCCATCACGCTCGGTTCGCAGGCCCTGAGCCCATTCACAGGCCTGCCGGGGACTTTTGAGGAGACACTGGCGAATGCGCCAATACTTCAACGTGCCTCGTTCGATGAAGATGTGATGACTGTCTATGCGCTGCATGAGGCTTGAATGTTCACCGGGTTGATAGACCAGGTAGGCGAAATCGAGACCGTCCGGCAAAGCGCCGCCGGACTCGAGCTTCGCATCCGTGCTCCCTTTGAAGATCTGGTAAATGGCGAGAGCATCGCGGTGAACGGCGCCTGCCTCACGGTTCGCGAAGCAGCCCCGGGCTGGTTCGGGGCGGCCGCGGTACTCACTACGCTGGACCGCACCGCGATTGGCGACTGGGACCGTGGAACGCGGGTAAATCTCGAGAGAGCGATGCGCGCTAGCGACAGGCTGGGTGGCCACATCGTTCAGGGACATGTCGATTGCGTGGGTACGGTAACGGCGCGCGTGCAGCGCGGAGACGCGCTGCTATTCGATCTCACCGTCCCAGCCTGGGTAGAGTCCCTGCTCGTTCAGCACGGATCTGTGGCGGTCGATGGAGTGAGCCTCACCGTGAACGAGCTCAAGCCGGGCGGATTGCAACTTTCGGTCATCGACTACACTTTGCGTCACACCACATTGGGCGATCTTCGTCTGGGCAGCCGCGTTCATGTCGAGGCGGACGTCCTCGCAAAGCACGTGCGCCGACTGCTGGAACCGTACATACGCGAGAACGTGCTACCGGCGCCGGTGGCTGACTTCTCGCTGCATCATTAGAGGCGATATGCAGTTCGGAACCGTCGAGCAGGCAATAGCCGACATCAAGGCGGGAAAGCTCATCATCGTCGCTGACGACGAGAATCGCGAGAACGAGGGCGATCTCATCTGCTCCGCGCAGCTCGTCACGCCCGAGATCATCAACTTCATGATCCGGAAAGCGGGCGGATGGATCTGCCTCGCCATCACCGGTGAGCGTGCAGATCAGCTGGATCTTCCGCAGCAAAGCGAGACCAACACCGAAGAGCATCGCACCGCGTTCACCATCAGTATCGATGCGGCCGAGAGGTTCGGCGTCACGACTGGCGTGAGCGCGCAGGACCGAGCGAAGACGATTCGCGTCGCGGTCGATCCGGCGACCGTTCCCGGCGATCTCCACCGGCCCGGACACGTTCCTCCGCTACGTGCGCGGGATGGTGGCGTGCTGCAGCGTGTCGGGCACACAGAGGCAGCTATCGATCTCGTGCGTCTGGCCGGCCTCGTTCCCGCCGGAGTCGTCTGCGAGATACTGAGCGACGACGGCTCCAGCGCGCGCCGGCCCGAGCTGGAGCGATTCGCCGCTAAGCACGGACTCACATTCATTACGGTCGCGCAGCTCGTCGCGCACCGGCTGCAGACCGAACGGCTCGTCCATCGCATAGCCGAGGCCCGGCTGCCGACCGAGAATGGGGTGTGGCGCGTGATCGGATATAAGAACGATGTCGACGCGCACGAGCACATCGCTCTGGTGCTGGGCCCGGTGGAAGACGCGTCAAGCGTACTGGTGCGCATGCACTCCAAGTGTCTTACCGGAGATGTGTTTCATTCGCTTCGTTGCGACTGCGGATGGCAGCTCGAGACCGCGATGAAGATGATCGCCAAGGAAGGGGAGGGCGTCATCGTGTATCTCGATCAGGAGGGCCGCGGAATCGGTCTTCTCAACAAGCTCAAGGCGTACGAGCTCCAGGATCAGGGCGTCGACACGGTTGAGGCGAATGAGCGGCTCGGCTTCGAGCCCGATCTTCGCAACTACGGCATCGGCGCGCAGATCCTGCTCGATCTCGGCCTCAGCGTCATCCGTCCGATCACGAACAATCCGCGCAAGATAGTGGGACTCGAGGGCTACGGCCTGACTATCGACGAGCGGGTGCCGATCATCTCGATAGTGCACGACGAAAATTCCAGCTACCTCGAAGCGAAGCGGACCAAGCTCGGACACCTGTTCGCCTCCTAGATGGCCGAGTTTGCTGGATCGCCGAACGGCGCCGGACGGCGGATGGTGGTCGTCGCCAGCCGCTTCAACGAACCGATCGTGAAGAAGCTTGTGGACGGAGCCCTCGACGCTCTCGTCAAACACGGTGTGAGCTTCGACGACATCGACGTTGTGTGGGTCCCTGGAGCGTGGGAGTTGCCCCTCGCCTCGCGCTGGCTGCTGGCAAGTGAGCGATATGACGGCGTCGTCGCGGTCGGCGCGGTAATTCGTGGTGACACCGCGCATTTCGAGTACATCGCGGGCGAGATGTCGCGCGGCCTCGCCGATGCCAGCGCTGATTCGGAGACTCCCATCGGCTTCGGCGTTCTCACCTGCGACACCGACGAACAAGCGGAGGCGCGCGCGGGCGGCGAGCACGGCAACAAGGGCTGGGATGCCGCTGTCGCCGCACTGGAGATGGTCGATCTTCTGAACCGGCTCGACCCCAACGATGCGCATTGAATCTCGCGCCCGCGCGCGAGCACTTCAGGCACTGTACGCGTGCGATATGCGCGGCGGCGGCAATCTCGATCGTGTCGCGACTCAGGTGTGGGACGATCTCGCCGTCGGGCCGGAGGAGCGCAGGCTCGCCGGTCTTCTCGTGCGCGCGGTCGCGAGCGGGGGCGTGGAGCTCGACTCGCAGCTCGCTGACGTCACGACGAACTGGCGGCTGGAGCGTCTTGGCGCGATCGAAAGGTCCGTTCTTCGCCTCGGCGCCGCCGAGCTGATGAAGGGCGAGACACCACCGCGAGTCGCGATTCAGGAGGCTGTCAGGCTCGCGGAGCGCTTCGGCAGCTCGGCAAGCGCCAAGTTCGTGAATGGCGTGCTCGATGCCTTTGCGCGACAGGCCGGCATGATCTAGTGCGGATACTCGTTCTCAACTGGCAGGATCACGAGAATCCCCAGGCCGGTGGGGCCGAACTTCATCTGAGGGAAATCTTTGGCCGCATCGTCGCTCGCGGTCACACCGTGCACCTCCTTTGTAGCTCCTGGAAGGATGCCGCACAGCAAGCAACCAGCGATGGAATCGAAATACACCGCGTGGGCACGCGCCACACCTTCCCATTTCTGGCGTGGCGCTACTATAAGGAACGGCTCGCGCGCGAGAGCTACGACGTCGTAATCGAAGACCTCAACAAGGTCCCGCTGTACACTCCACTGTGGGGAGTGCCGAAGCTGCTGGTTCTGGTCCACCATCTGTTCGGCGCCACTGCTTTCCGCGAAGCTTCGGCGCCCCTCGCAACCGTGGTGTGGCTCTCGGAGAGACCCATCGCCGCGCTCTATCGCAAGGTTCCCTTCCAGGCGGTGAGCGTCAGCACAGCCGACGATCTCGCCGCGCGCGGAATTCCGCGAAGCTCCATCCGCGTGATTTACAACGGAGTGGATTCGGAGCGACTTACGCCCGCGCCTGATGAACGGTCCCCGACACCTGTCTTCATCTATCTCGGACGGCTCAAGAAATACAAGCGCGTCGACATCGTGATTCGCGCGTTCGGTGAGGCCAACATTCCCGGAGCAACCCTGGAGATCGCCGGCACGGGCGACTATCGCGCTCCGCTCGAACGGCTGGTAAAATCCCTCGGTCTCACGAATACCGTAAAATTCCTTGGATTCATTCCCGAAGGCGAAAAAGTTCATCTCCTTCACCGCGCGTGGGCTACGGCGCTCGCGTCTCCAAAGGAAGGGTGGGGAATCAGCAATCTCGAATCTGCCGCATGCGGCACTCCCGTCATTGCATCGAACTCGCCGGGAATACGCGAATCGGTCGTCGATGGCGAGACGGGATTTCTCGTCCCGCAGAACGACTCGCATGCGATGGCTGCGGCGATGAGAGGCATCGTCGAGTCCCCGGACTTGGTGAACATGATGGGAACCGCGGCACGACGTTTCGCCGAGACCTTTACCTGGGACAGGGCTGCGACCGAAACGCTGTCGCACCTCGATGAAGTCGTCGGAACGACAGCTAGGTGAGACTCAGCGAGATGGAGCGAGCGATGGAGCGAGCATGGTAAGCAGGAAAGTGACCGTCGCACAGCTTCTCGACAGGCTGCGCGGAACATTACAGCTCGAGGAGATAGATCCGGGGACAGGACTCGATCGCATCGTGGAGAATGCGGAGGTGTCCAGTCCGGGCCTGGTTCTGGCTGGTTACGTCGAGCGATTCTCCGCCGGGCGGCTGCAGGTGCTCGGCGAGACCGAGATCACCTATCTCGCATCGCTCGCGGTTGCCCAGCGAAAAAAGATCCTCGAGCTATTCTGCTCGTTCCCGATCCCGGCCGTCTTCATCACGAAGGGGCAGCGCCTTCCCGCGGGATTGAGGGAAACGGCGAGCGAAGCCGAAATTCCTCTCATTCGTACGAAGCTCAAGACGGCCGAGTTCTACCGCCGAATCAAGCCGGTGCTGGAGATGGAGTTTGCACCGACCGTCTCTCTGCATGGCTCACTGGCCGATGTCTTCGGCGTCGGCCTGTTCTTCGCCGGCAAGAGCGGCATTGGGAAATCCGAATGCGTTCTCGACCTCGTCGAGCGAGGCCACCGGCTGGTCGCGGACGACCTCGTCATCACCAGCAAGCGCGGCAATGATGTGCTTATCGGACGGGGCCACGAGATGCAGCGGCATTACATGGAGATTCGCGGAGTCGGACTGATCGACATCCGGGCGATTTTCGGCATTCGCGCGGTGCGGCAGCAGAAGCGGATAGAGGTGGTTGTACAGCTCGAGGAGTGGGACCAGCACGCCGTGATGGACCGCACCGGGCTCGACATCGCCACCACGACCATCCTGGACGTGGAGCTTCCGAAGATTACGGTTTTTCTCAACCCTGGGAAGAACATCACGGTCATGGCGGAGGTGATCGCACTTAATCATCTTCTTCGGTACTCCGGCGTAAATGCCGCGGAGTCATTCAACGAACGATTGGTCGGCCGCATGCAGACCGCCGCGGAGACCAACGTCCGGAAATACCTGCAGGAAGATCATGAGTGATGCGAAGCCCGCGGACAAGCCGCGCGCAATCGTGATCGGACATGGCGAGTTCTCCGCTGGCCTCATCTCGGCGGTGGCGCAAATCAGCGGCATGGCGGATCGGCTGGTCGGCCTCTCGACCAGTGGCATGACCCCGGCCGACATCGAATCCGCCATACGCTCCCATCTCGCCGAAGCGGGGGCGCGCGTGATCTTCACCGACCTTCCCGCCGGCAGCGCTACGCTCGCGGCGCGCCGTGTGCTGAGAGGATCCACCGACGTCGTGCTCGTGAGCGGCGTGAATCTCGCGACGCTTCTCGATTTCGTGTTCAGCTCGGGGGCCTCACCTGGCGAAGCCGCGCGATCGGCTGCCGAGAGAGGGCGTGCATCCCTCATAGTGGTCGAGCATTCCTGATGGGTATTCTCCTCTATAGAATCGACGACAGGTTGATACATGGGCAGGTCGTCGTGGGATGGGGACAGCCCTTCAACGTTCGCTTTCTCGTGCTGGTGGACGACCTCGTCGCATCGAGCGACTGGGAGAAGGATCTCTACCGCATGGCGGTGCCACCGGAGATGGACATCTATTTTGCGGACGTGGAGACGGCGATTCGCGAGCACGCCAACTATGCGAGCGACAAAAGGCCCGGAATTCTCATCACCGGCGACATCGCGAGCATGTATCGCCTGGTGAAAGGGGTGAGCGCGATTGGGAGCGTGAATCTTGGGGGACTCCACCACCGTGCGGGGCGCGTGGAGAAGCTTCGCTACGTCTTCCTCACACCCGCCGAGGAGCGTGAGCTCTCCGCGCTCGAGAACGCCGGGATCGAGGTAACGGCTCAGGATGTCCCCGCCGCGAAACCGGTTCCTCTGGCGGGAGTGCTGGCGGGAGAATCGAAGTGATCGTGATGGAAGCGATACCTATCGCACTGCTGGGTGCGCTCCTCGGCCTCGATGTCGTGAGTTTCCCGCAGGCGATGATCTCGCGCCCGATCGTCGCATCCACTCTGGCCGGTGCCTTGATCGGTCATGCCCCGGCGGGTCTTCTGATTGGCGCGGTACTCGAGCTCATCGCTCTCGACACCCTGCCATTCGGTGCGTCGAGGTATCCCGAGTGGGGCTCAGCCGGTGTGGTCGGCGGTGCGCTGTTCGCCAGCCAGCCGGACAGAATGGAGGGCGCGCTGGCGGCGTCGCTCGTCGCCGCGCTCCTCACTGCGAGCATCAGTGGCCTGAGCATGGTCGTTCTCCGCCGCATCATCGTCGGCAAGCTCGAGCGCTCGCGCGACCGCATCGAGGAGGGCTCCCGAAGCGCTCTGCTCTCGCTCCACCTCTCCGGAATGAGTCTCGACCTGCTCCGCGGAGCGCTTGTGACGATGCTCTGCATGCTGATTTTCAGTCCCCTCGTCGCCGCCATAGTGGGGATATGGGGCGCTGAAGCCGGCCTTTCGCGGGTCGTCGTCGTAGTCGTTACTGCGATCGTCGCGGGTGGCGCGCTCTGGAAGGTGTTCCACTCGGTTCGCAATGTCCTCTGGTTCTTTCTCGCCGGCCTGGTTGCATCGGCCGGACTGCTGGTGGTGCGATGACCACGCCGACTACCGACAAGCCGCGATTGTCGCTGCGCGTCAAGCTGGGGATGTACCTGCGGCTTCTCGCGGTACAGGGTTCCTGGAACTACGAGACGCTGATGGGAACTGGCATCGGCTTCGTGATGGAGCCCGCGCTCCGACAGCTGCCCGGCGGCTTGCGAGGCGCGCGGTATCGCTCCGCATTGGCGCGCGAATCGCGCTACTTCAACGCTCACCCGTATCTGGCCGGTGTTGCCGTGGGCGCGTTCACGAGAGCGGAGCTCGATGGCGTCGATCCTGTGAGGATCGAGCGCTTTCGAACCGCGCTGGCGGGACCACTCGGCAGTGTAGGGGACCGGCTCGTGTGGGCGAGCTGGCTGCCATTCTGCTCTCTGATTGGACTCTGCGTATATGGCGTCGGGGGCTCACCACTGGCGGTCGTCGGTATTTTTCTCCTGCTCTACAACGTTGGCCATTTCGGGCTCAGAGCGTGGGCGCTCCAGGTCGGATTCTCACGCGGGCTCAATGTTGCGTCGGGATTGGATAATCCGGTGCTGAGAAAGGGGCCGCAATACATCGGAAGCGCGGCGGCTCTGGTCGCGGGATTGTCGATCCCGCTCGCGGTCGAGCGTGTCGTCGGGCCGGGCAAGGTACAGGCCGGCGGCATTATCGTCGCGGCTTTGATCGGGATTCTCCTACTCGCGCGATTGCGCGAGCACGCCGCGGGCTGGCGGATTGCGCTGGGGGTCCTCGTCCTGTTCGTTCTCTACTCGGTGCTGATCTGATGCCTGAGCGCGAAGTCAAAATCGTCAACAAGCTTGGAATCCACGCGCGCCCGGCGGCCGAGATCGTGAAGACGGCGGGGAAGTTCAGGAGCGGCATTACAATCGTGCGCGACGATCTCGAGGTCAATGCCAAGAGTATCATGGGCGTGATGATGCTGGCGGCTGAATTTGGCGCGGTGATCGTTGTCCGCGCGGTCGGTGACGATGCTGAGGCTGCGCTCGATGCGCTGGCTCAAGTGATCGCCGCAAAGTTCGGGGAGAGCTAATGCCGGGTGGTATCGCCGGGATCCCCGCATCGCCCGGGATCGTGGACGGACCGGTCCACCTTCTCAGGTGGGAGGTGCCCGCCGTTCGCCACCGCGTCATTCCCGACGAGGATGTACCCGCTGAAATCGCGCGCTTCCATGCCGCCATAGAGAAGGCAAAGGAGCGACTTCGCCAGGTGCGTGGACGGGCGGAAAAGCATGCGGGTCCGGAAGAAGCCGCGATCTTCGACGTCCAGATCTCGATTCTCGAGGACGGAGCTCTGCTCGCGCAGGTGGAGGAGCTCATTCAGCAGAACATCGGCGCGGAGAAGGGATTCGATCTCGTTCTCTTCGAGTGGCGCCAGCAGTTCGCGAGTCATCCGCGACCGATGCTCCGTGAGCGCGTTGGCGACTTGATCGACATCCACATCCGCGTGCTTTCGCTGCTACTCGGATTGCCGGATCACGGTGCGGTCGACCTCCCCAAGGGCTCGAACAGAATTCTCGTCACGCACGATCTGACGCCGAGCCTCACCGTTCAGCTCGATCGTGAAGCGATAATCGGGATCGCCACCGACGCAGGCACGCGCACCTCACACGTCGCAATTCTCGCCCGCTCCCTCGGTCTTCCCGCGGTCGTCGGACTCCGCGACGCCACGCAGCGGCTCAAGGGAGGCGAGCATGTGATCCTCGATGGGACATCGGGGGTGCTCATCATCGATCCCACCCCTGCGCAGATAGCGACCTATCGTGAGCGCAGTGCGAGAGAGGCTGCCGACGATCTGGAGCTTCAATCGCTGGCGGAAACCGAATCCGTCACGCTAGATGGACATTGGGTCACCTTGCGCGCGAACGTCGATCTCCCCGAAGAGGCCGAATCGGCGGCGCACAGCGGCGCGGAAGGTGTGGGTCTCCTGCGCACGGAGTTCCTCGTCGTGGGACGGGCGACGATGCCCGACGAAGAGGAGCAGTATCGTGCCTACCGGCACGTGGTCGAGGCGTTCAACGGAAGGCCCGTCGTGATCCGCACGTTCGATGTCGGGGGGGACAAGCTTCCGGTCGGTGGCTATCCCACGGATCCCAATCCATTTCTGGGCTGGCGCGCGATCAGGATGTGTCTGGATGAGCCCGAGTTGTTCAAGACGCAGCTCCGCGCTCTTCTGCGCGCGGCCAGACATGGCGACGTGAGAATCATGCTCCCGCTCATCATCACGCTCGATGAAGTGCGGGAGGCTCGACATCTCCTCGATGAGGCCGCGGCGGAGCTGGATGCGCGGGGCGTGGATTACCGGCACGATCTCCCACTCGGTGTGATGGTGGAGACGCCGGCAGCCGCCCTGTGCGCCCACACACTCGTGAACGATGTGAGCTTCTTCAGTATCGGGACGAACGATCTGGTTCAGTACACGCTCGCGGTCGATCGGGGCAGCGCAACGCTCGCGTCGCGCTTCACGCCGCTTCACCCGGCGATTCTCACCCTCATCAAGCGGGTCGTCGACGTGGGCGTGGCTCACAAGATCGAGGTGGCCGTTTGCGGTGAGATGGCATCTCAGCCACTCATGGCCTTCGCGCTCATCGGCCTCGGCGTCAGATGTCTGAGTGTATCAGGTCGTGCGGTGCCTCTCGTCAAGCGCATAATCAGGGGCGTGAGTGTGAGCGTCGCCGCGGAAGCAGCCGCGGCGGCACTGAACGCGTCCACAGCGCGGGAGGCAGAGGGAGAGCTGCGCCGCCGTCTTCTCGCCGCTTTCGGTGACGCGGCATTTTTGCGCGATGGGTTGCCCGGCCTCGTGGAGGGAAATATCTTCGAAGACACCGGTGGACCCTAGTCATCTTCGGCACACGAATAGTACGGCGTGCGACCGATGCCACCGTTCATCCTCATATTCCCCAGAGGAATTTCGTGCTCGATCGACATTTGTTCACATCCGAATCCGTCACCGAAGGCCATCCTGACAAGGTCGCCGACGCGATCTCGGACGCTATTCTCGACGCAATTCTGAAAGATGACCCGGAGGCGCGCGTCGCCTGCGAGACGCTCGTAACTACCGGCTTGGCCTGCGTGGCCGGCGAAATCACCACCAAGACCTACGTCAACGTGCCGGAGATCGTCCGCTCGACGATCGACCGGATCGGCTACAATGACGCGGGATTCGGCTTTGACTCCAAGACCTGCGCCGTCATCAGCACCATCGACAAGCAGTCGCCCGATATCGCGCGGGGCGTAGACACCGGCGGAGCCGGCGACCAGGGCATGATGTTCGGCTACGCTTCAGACGAGACCGACGAGCTGATGCCCATGCCGATTCAGCTCGCGCACCGTCTCACCGAGCGCCTCGCAGCGTTCAGGCGCTCGAAGGATGGAAAGTGGGTTCGTCCCGATGGCAAGTCGCAGGTCACGGTGCTGTACGAGGACTCGATTCCCATAGGAGTAGAGACGGTCGTCGTCTCGACGCAGCATTCGGAAAAGATATCAACCAAAAAGCTCCGCGAAGCTATCATCTCCGAGGTCATCGAGCCGGTCATCTCGAAGGATCTTCGCGATAAGAACATCAAGTTCCACATCAACCCTACTGGGCGCTTCGTCATCGGCGGCCCTCAGGGTGATGCAGGCCTCACGGGGCGCAAGATCATCGTCGACACATATGGCGGAATGGGCCGTCACGGCGGCGGTGCGTTCAGTGGCAAGGACCCGTCGAAGGTCGATCGGTCCGCGTGCTATGCGGCTCGCTGGGTTGCCAAGAACATCGTCGCCGCAAAGCTCGCGCGCCGGTGCGAGGTCCAGCTTGCCTACGCGATCGGGGTTGCCAAGCCTGTCTCTGTCAACGTCGACACCTTCGGAACGAACACTGTTCCCGAGACGGCGATCATGAAGGCGGTGATGAAGGCCTTCGATCTCACCCCCAAGGGGATCATCGAAGCTCTCGATCTCAGGAAGCCGATCTACAGCAAGACCTCGTCATATGGCCATTTCGGCCGCACGTCGGAAAAGAATCCGAACGGGAAGGGAACGCTCTTCACCTGGGAGCGGCTCGACAAGGTATCGGAGCTCAAGCGGATCGCGAAGGGCGCGTAGAGCGTTAACTTGATCTGATGCAACTCGTCGAAGTCGAAGTGATGCGTCTCGGGCTCGACCGGTCCACGAACTCCTACGTCGTGATCCTCCAGGAGAAGGGCGGTTCACGATTGCTCCCGATCTGGATCGGGCAGCCCGAAGCCGAATCGATCGTAATCGAGATGAACAAGCTCAAGCGCGAGCGGCCGCTTACACACGACTTGTGCAAGAATCTCATCATCGGTTTGGGTGGCACGCTTCGTCGAGTGAACATCACGAAAGTCGAAAAGCGGACTTTCTACGCCGAGCTCCACATCGCGCGCAGCTCGGGCGCGGTTCACATCGACGCGCGTCCCTCCGACAGCATCGCCATCGCGCTCAGATTCGAGGCTCCTATCTTCGCTCAGGAAAGCCTTCTCACCGCGCTGCTTCTGGAAGATGGCGATCAGGCGCCTGAGATCGTAGCTGAGCCGTCCAACGAGATGAACGCGGAGCAGCTGAAGGAATATCTCGAAAACCTGCGGCCCGAAGACTTTGGGAAGTTCAATATGTAAGCTGGCGGTCCTGCTGCTGCAGGCCGCTCTTCCAGCGTCGCGTCAGGAGGTGTCGGGATCCATCGTGCGTCCCGGAAAAACGAAGATGGACCCCGTGAGCGGCGCATGGGTCGTGCTGCACCGTGTCGGTCCTGACCGGGCAGGGCCGCTCGACTCGATCCAGTCTGATTCTCGCGGGCGGTACAAGTTCCTCTACACGCGCACCGGGAGCACAGACGCCGTGTACTTCGTGTCGGCGTCGCACGACGGCATCGCGTACTTCACTCCGCCACTAACCGCGGCAAAGATCTCCGGCGAAGACGGTGAGATCGCTGTCTTCGATACCACGTCGGGTCATGTGCCGGTGAGTGTTCGCGGACATCATGTCGTCGTCTCCGCGGTCGACGCAGACGCACTGCGGTCGGTCGCCGAAGTCTACGATCTTTCCAACGATAGCTCCGTGACTCGAATCGCCCCGAGCGACGACCCGGGCGATGCGAGCTGGCGGACGCACATCTTTCCGGGCGCCACCAACTTCCGGGTGACTCAGGGAGATATTCCGGCGACGGCTGTCTCGTTCACGAATGGAGTCGTCTCCGTTTTTGCGCCGCTGGCTCCCGGTATCAAGCAGCTTTCTTTCTCCTACTCGCTCCCCGCCGATGCTTTCCCTCTGAACCTGCCGCTCGAGTCGCCAACGGGCGTCTACGAGGTCCTGATCGAGGAGAAAACGGGAACCGTCACCGGGCCACACATCAAGGAAGTCGACCCGGTAAGTGTCGAGGAGCGCAATTTCCGCCGATTCCTCGCTTCGGACGTTCCAGAGAACTCCGTGGCGGTCATCGATCTTCCAGCACCTCCGGCGCGCTCCATCGATTCGCGTTATCTGGTCGCGCTCACTCTGGTTTTCGGTGGCGCGATGATCGTGGCGCTTGCGCAGGCCTTGAGACGTAGATAGCTTCGCGAGACAATCGATCGCGGACGGAAGCCACGGAAACCGGTGTGAAGCCGGTGCGGCCCCGCCACTGTAACGGGCACTAACGCGCACTCGTAGAACCACTGGCCGACAAGGCGGCCGGGAAGGTGAGTGCAGCGGCTCGAAGCCAGGAGACGACTTTCGTCCGCGCCACTTTAGCAGAACCTCGGGGGAGGTGCTGGTGGCGGACAGGCGTCCTGGAAGCGACGCGTGCTCGTTGCGGACATTCCCCATGAGAGGAGTGTCCGCTTTTGATTTATCGCTGGCAATCGTTAGTCCCCGCCCTCGCCCCCGCGCTTGCCCTCGCGCTCGCCGCGTGCGAAAGGCAAAGCGCTCGGAAGCTCCCCGGTCGCGACGACTTTGGAGACACGGTTCGGATTGGTGCAGCAGTTCCGAACCGGATCGTTTCGCTCAATCCGGCAACGACCGAAATTCTCTTCACCCTCGGCGCCGGTGGCCGGCTCGTCGGGCGCACCAAATACGATCTCTGGCCCGACTCTGCGCGGTTCATTCGCGCGCTTGGCGACGGAATCCGCCCAAACGTCGAGGCCGTGCTCGGGACGCACCCGGATCTGGTGATTCTCTACGCGAGCGGAGACAACCGGGCGGCCGCGGCCCGGATGCGCTCGGCGGGAGTTAACACACTCGCACTGAAAGTCGATCACATTTCCGATTTTCGTCGCTCTGTCGAGCTGCTGGGCGCAATTCTGCGCGATTCCGCGCGAGCGAGAGTTGTCATCGACTCGGTAGGAGCTACGCTGGACAGAGTTCGCTCGGCGACTGCGGCGCTCGCGCGGCCAACCGTCTTCTGGCACATCTGGGATGCTCCGATCATCACCATCGGGGCTGGCAGCTTCATGAATGAGCTCGTCGAGATTGCGGGAGCGCGGAACGTCTATGCGGACATCCCGGGCCCCTCGGCGACGATCTCACTCGAGGATGTGGCGCGGAGGAATCCGGATTTCATTCTCGCCGATCCCATCGGCGCCGCCCAGATCGAATCCGATCCGCGATGGAGAATCGTGCGAGCGGTGCGCGACAGGAATGTTCTCGTCGTGGACACTCTTCTCGTCGCTCGACCGTCACTGCGCCTGGGCGAGGCCGCGGTCTCCCTCGCGAACCTTCTCCATCCAGGCACACTCCGCTGAGACGCTTCCGGAGCTGGTACTGGCTCGTTCTCATGGGAACGCTGCTCGCGGTCGCCATGATTGCCGTTGTGCGCGGCGCGGTTTCTGTCTCCCTGACTGCCGTATTGGATGCGCTTCGCGGACGCGGTGACCTGACGGCGATTGCGATCGTGCGCGATCTAAGGCTTCCCAGAGTGGTGCTGGGGGCACTCGTAGGCGCGGGGTTGGGTGCGAGCGGCGCTGCCCTGCAGGGTGCGCTGCGGAACCCGCTCGCCGAGCCATATCTGCTTGGTGTGTCAGGCGGCGCGGCGGTTGGGGCGGTGATCGCTTTCGCCGTGGGGATCTCGAGCGATGCCGCCATCACCATTGCTGCCTTCGTCGGGGGCATCGCCGCGGTATTCGTCGCGCTTGCCGTTGCCCGGGTGGGCGGACGAGGTGTGCGGGGTGATCTCCGCACCCTTCTCATCGCGGGAGTAATCGTCGGAGCGTTCGCCAACGCGGCGATAATGGTCGCGCTGGCGAGCGCGGAGCCGAACACCGTTCGTGGCGCACTCTGGTGGATGATGGGCTCGGCGGCGGACGCGACGTGGGAGCGCGTACGGTGGCTCGCGGCGAGCATACTCCTCGTGGGCGCGGCGCTCGTATACTGGGCGAGAGAGATCGACGTGTTGTCGCTCGGAGAAGATACGGCTGCCGCCCTCGGCATAGATGCTGAAAAGTCCGGCCACCGGATCTTCATTCTCGCCGCTCTCCTCGCCGCCGCGACGGTCGCCGCCGCTGGCCTGATCGGATTTGTCGGTCTCGTAGTGCCGCACATCGCGCGGAGAATGGGACTTCGTGCGCACCGCCCGCTGATGATTGCCTCCGCGCTGGTGGGCGCGATACTCGTCGTTGCCGCTGACCTTGCGGCGCGCACGGTGGCCGCGCCGACGGAGCTTCCTCTCGGCGCTATCACGGCGCTGCTCGGTGTCCCGTTCTTTCTGGTACAGCTGAGGCGTTCCGCGTGATCCAGGTTAGCGATCTCATTGTTCGCTATGCGGGTGCGACGAGCAACGCGGTCAGCGGCGTCAGCTTTACCGTTTCCAGCGGGAATCTCACGGCTCTCGCCGGTCCGAACGGTTCGGGAAAAAGCTCGATCGTACGGGCATTGCTGCGCCAAGCTGATATAGCGGAGGGAGAAATAACGATCGAGGGCCGGGACGTGAGAGAGCTGACATACGCCCAGCTCGCCCGGACCGTCGCTGTCGTCCCACAGCGCGAGGAGGCGACGTTCCCAATGCAGGTGCGCGAGTACGTAGCCCTCGGCAGATATCCCCATCTCGGTCTCTGGAAAACTGCGTCCACGGCAGACGACCGCGCGATCGATGAAGCGCTGGTTCAGGCCGGCGTCGAATCACTCTCCGACCGGGACACCGACGCTCTCTCCGGGGGCGAATGGCAGCGAGTTCGAATCGCGAGAGCACTCGCGCAGAAGGCACCGGCCCTTGTGCTCGACGAACCCACCACGTTTCTCGACGTCGCGCACGAGATGGCGATCTTCGAGCTCCTCTACTCGCTCTCGCGCTCGGGGCTCGCCGTGCTTCTGGTGAGTCACCAGCTCAATCTCGTCGCCCGTTTTGCGGATACGATCGTGTTGCTGACCGAGGGAAGGGTTGCAATCAGCGGGACGCCCGGCGAGGTGATGCAGGCAAAGCTGCTGGAGTCGGTCTATGCCTGGCCGGTAGTCATCACGCGCGACCCCGCCGTCGGCGCGCCGGCACTGGTGCCACTTCGCCGACCTCTCAATCTCTGACCCGAATCTCTTTCAGCAACGATGGACACACAAACTACTTACCACTCCGCCACATGAACCGAATCTCTCTCATATCGATTGCCCTCGCAGCGTTCGTCAGCGGTGCAGCGCGGATCTCGGCCCAGGAAACTGATACAGCGACACTCCAGACCGTCATCGTATCCGCGTCCAAGGCGCCGAGGCCGGCCAGCGCGCTGACTCAGGCAGTAACGGTCCTCGAAGGAGATGATCTCCGGGCGCGCGGCGTCGCACGAGTCTCCGATGCTCTCAGGGAAGTGCCAGGCGCGTCGCTCGTGCAGAGCGGATCGCACGGGGCCGTTACATCGCTCTTCCTGCGTGGCGGCGAGAGTCGCTATACGAAAGTCCTGATCGATGGAGTTCCTGTCAACGCGCCCGGGGGCTTCTTCGATTTCAGCCATCTGACGACGGACAACATCGACCGGATCGAGATAGTGCGTGGCCCGGCGAGCGTTCTTTACGGGGCGGACGCCGTTTCCGGGATCGTTCAGATTTTCACGCGAAAAGGAGTGGCCGAGCCGCGCATGACCCTCGCCCTGCGCGGAGGATCCTACCGTTCGCTCGATGCGAACGCGGACGTGAGTGGGTCGGGCGGACTGGGCGGCTTTTCATTCGGCGCCGCACAGCATTCCACTGAAG
>CABEAH010000097.1_pt1 | contig 16956 bp, 15 predicted proteins | sample 3132331 | NCBI WGS metagenome assembly CABEAH01 (sample SAMEA5534343, study PRJEB31848) | metagenome | biome: tundra; feature: field; material: soil | place: USA | collected 2013-05 | depth 0.45 m | reverse complement strand
CGGTCCGCGCGTTCACTGATCGCACTCACTATGGCCGCCTGCCATGGCGCGGTCGTGAACGCCGTGAGCGATCGCGTGGAGCAGCAGATCGGAATCCACGCCAGTGATGCGATCGTGCAGATCTACGCCACCGAGTTCAGACTTCAATAGCTGTGACGACGAGATACAGCTCACCACTGGCGGAGCGGTACGCCTCCACCGCGATGCTCGAGTTGTGGTCGCCGAGCACGCGCTACGGACTCTGGCGGCGGCTGTGGCTGGCGCTTGCGGAAGCGCAGCGCGAGCTCGGCGTTGCAATACCGGACGAGGCGCTCCGGCAGATGCATGAAGGGCTCGATGCGATCGACTTCGATGCCGTGGCCAAATACGAGCGGCGCTTCAGACACGACGTAATGGCGCACATCTACGCATTCGGTGATGTCGCGCCTGCGGCGAAGCCCTTCATCCATCTCGGGGCCACCAGCGCCTACGTGACGGACAATGCCGATCTGATCTTGATGCGGCGCGGCTTGAATCTGCTGCGCCGCCGCGTCCTCGACTCCATTCGCTCACTCGCCGCCTTCGCCAAGGAATGGCGCGCTCAGCCCACCCTCGGCTACACGCACTTGCAGCCGGCGCAGCTCACGACCGTCGGAAAGCGCGCGACGCTCTGGATGCAGGATCTGGTGCTCGATCTGCAGGACCTCGACTATCGCCGCCGGACACTTCCCTTCCGTGGTGTGAAGGGAACCACGGGAACACAGGCGAGCTTCCTCGAGCTGTTCGATGGCGATCACGCGAAGGTGCGACGGCTCGACCAGCTGGTGACGACGAAGATGTATTTTTCCGCGCCGCTGGCCGTCACCGGACAGACCTACACGCGGAAACTCGACGCCGGCGTGCTTGCCGTCGTCGCCGGAATCGCCGCCAGTGCCGCCAAGTTCAGCAGCGACATTCGCATGCTCCAGTCGTTCGGCGAGATGGAAGAGCCATTCGAGGCCGAACAGATCGGCTCCTCCGCCATGGCGTACAAGCGAAACCCGATGCGCTCGGAGCGGATCGCTTCCCTCGCGCGCTTCGTGATCTCTCTCGAGGGCAACGCCAACCAGACGCACGCCGTGCAGTACTTCGAGAGAACTCTCGACGACAGCGCCAACCGCAGGCTCGTGATTCCGGAGAGCTTTCTCGCGACCGATGCGATTCTTCTCCTGATGTGCAACATCGCCGCCGGTCTCGAGGTTCATCCCGAGGTCATCCGCCTCCGGCTCGCGAACGAGATTCCCTTCATGGCGACTGAGCAGCTGCTCGTGCGGGCCGTGCGGGCGGGAGGCGATCGCCAGGTGGCGCACGAGACGATTCGCACACATAGCATCGAAGCCGCCCGGGCGATGAAGCAGGGAGCGCCGGCCAACGACCTGCTGGAGCGTCTCGCAGCCGACGGATCGTTCGGCGTTGGCCTGGAGGATCTGCAGGGCGCAATCGAGCCCTCGCGATTCATCGGTCGCGCGGCGGAGCAGGTCGACGAGTTCCTTCGGGATGTGATCCGCCCTCTGTTCGCCGGCCAGGCGCCCGGCTCGGGCCGGGCCGAGGAGATCCGGGTCTGATGCTGATGGAGGCGAGCGCCCTGCCGCTCACTCCGTTCAGGCGAGGAAAGGTGCGCGACGTCTACCTGGTGGATGACGATCGGCTCCTGCTCGTTGCGACCGATCGTGTCAGCGCATTCGATGTCGTGATGGCCGAGACTATTCCCCGCAAGGGCGCCGTACTAACCCAGCTAACCGCGTGGTGGCTGCGGCAGCTCGAGCCGACTGTAGAGCACCACATGCTCTCCGCGGATGCATCTGAGATCGTTCGGGAAGTGCCGCAGCTGCGTGGTCACGAGCAGGAGATCGCGGGACGCGCGATGCTCTGCCGACGCTCGACCGTCTTTCCGATAGAGTGCGTGATTCGCGGGTATCTTTCGGGCTCAGCGTGGAAGGAATACCGGACGAGCGGCACATTGGCCGGCGAGCCGCTCCCGAAAGGACTGCGCGAGTCCGATCGCCTGGACCCACCGCTGTTCAGCCCCGCGACGAAGGCAGATGAGGGTCACGACGAGAACATCACGCAAACGCGGATGCGTACCCTGGTGGGAGCCAAATGGGCGAAGGAGCTGGCCACGCTCTCACTCCGCATCTACGAGGCGGGCCGCGAGCTGGCGGCCGAGCGCGGGATAATAATCGCCGATACCAAGTTCGAGTTTGGCCTCGTCACGCGCAAAGACGCAGGGGAGGTCGTTATATTGGTGGATGAAGTGCTCACGCCCGACAGCTCGCGGTTCTGGCCGGCGGACAGCTACGAGCCCGGACATGGACAGCCCAGTTTCGACAAACAACCGCTCCGCGACCACCTCGATGCGGAGAAGCGCGCCGGACGGTGGAATGGCAACTATCCGCCTCCGCATCTCCCTCAGAACGTGATCGATGCCACCAGCGCTCGCTACCTCGACATCTACCGTCGCTTGACGGGCAGCGCGCTCGAAAAGGGCGACGCGACTTGAGCTTCGCGCGCGAAGGTCTGCTTTTCATCGCGATCGCTACGGTCGTGGCGGCGGGAGCGTTCGGATTCGCCGTCTCCCGGAGATCGTGGGGACTCTGGCTCGCGGCATTCATGCTGCTACTCGCCGCAATCTGGGTCGCGTACTTTTTTCGCGACCCCGAGCGGATTGGCGAGCGCGGCGCGTCACTTGTCATCTCACCCGCGGACGGCAAGCTGATAATGGTCACGGATGTCAATGAGCCGGGATTCATGAAGGGGCGAGCGGTGCGACTTTCCATTTTCATGAACGTCTTCAACGTTCACGTGAACCGGTATCCCGTCGATGGATCCGTTCAATACGTCCACTATAACAAGGGAAAGTTCTTCAACGCTTCCGCGGAAAAATCGAGCCTTGAGAACGAGCAGATGTCGGTCGGCATCGAGACCGGCCAACAGCGTCTCCTGGTTCGACAGATCGCGGGCTTGATCGCGCGTCGAATAGTTACCTACAGCAAAGTCGGCGACAGCGTCAAGCAAGGCGACCGTATGGGCATCATCAGATTTGGATCGCGCGTGGATGTGTTCCTCCCTCCCGGGTCAGTGATCCGTGCGCGGCTGGGTGACATCACCACCGCCGGAGTTACGGTGCTCGGTGAGCTTCCCCGCTGATGCTCGCACCCGATCGCGCTGGACGACACCACCAAAGATCGGAAGCTGATCGCCCTCGAAGTCGCGGAGTGGTGATTCTTCCAAACGGATTCACGCTCGCAAACCTGTTCTTCGGAGTATTCGCGATCGTGGCCGCATCGAGAAGCGAGTTCGACACAGCGGGCCTCTACGTGGTGTTCAGCGGAATTTGCGACGCGCTGGACGGGCGCGTGGCTCGCGCGACGGGCACCGGCTCCCGGTTCGGCTCGGAGCTCGACTCACTCGTAGACGCGATCTCGTTCGGGCTGGCTCCCGCGATGATCATGTACTTCGCGGTGCTGAACAGAAATGGCTGGGACTGGATCTTTGCCTTCCTCTTCACCGCTTGTGCTGTCATCAGGCTCGCCCGATTCAACGTGGAGCAGGCAGGGCGCAAAAAGAAATATTTCCACGGACTGCCGAGTCCGGCCGCGGGCATGACACTGGCAACCTACTACTGGTTCAGCCAGACGTCGCTATACAACCAGACAGTCCTAGGCGATCTCAACTGGACCGTCGGCCTGCGCGGACTGATGCTGATCCTCGCCTTTCTGATGATCAGCAACGTCTCCTACCCAGCGGTTCCGACGGTTGGCTTCAGGAAGATCAGCGAGATCCTCGGCACCATCGTCGTCGTAGTGACATTCGTCGGGGTGCTCTTCCTGCGCAAGGAATTCTATTTCCCGGCGCTCGTGGTTTACGTTCTCTATGGTCTGGCGAAGACGGTCATTTTCGGCTTGCTCGACATCGAGCCGCGGAGCGACTCACCCGTGATTGCGGACGATGATCCGCTTCTGCTCACCTCATCGGTCGTGACCGACGGCACTCCCGAATCGCCGCGACAGAGACCCCCGCGCCGCCGCAGAAGACGCAGGCCGCCTGACTCCGGAGATTCCCCGCGCCCAGGCCCCGGTGATTTGCCGCTGCCACCTGGGCCAGTGGAGGAGCGCCCCTGATGGCGAAGTTCCGGATAGCCGTCCATATCGTGCCGCGCAAAGGTCTGCTCGACCCTCAGGGTAAAGCGGTGGCGGACGCTCTGCAGACGCTTGGATTCAGGAACGTTTCCGCCGTGCACGTCGGGCGCTACATGATCATCGAGACGGATGCCGACGACGCTCTGGTCGCAGGCGAGCGCGTTAGGGAGATGTGCGCCAAGCTGCTCGCCAACCCGGTGACGGAAGACTTCGAGATAGAATCGGCCGTCGAAGCATGAAATTCGGCATCGTCACCTTCCCCGGCTCCAACTGCGACTACGACGCGTATCACGCAGTCACTGAAGTGCTCGGAGAAGAAGCAGTCTATCTCTGGCACAAGGAGCACGACCTCAAAGGCGCCGAGGTCCTCATTCTGCCGGGCGGATTCAGTTACGGAGATTACCTGCGCTCGGGGGCCATTGCCCGCTTCAGCCCCATCATGCAGGAGGTTGCCGCTCACGCGAAGAGCGGCGGTCCAGTCCTGGCAATTTGCAATGGATTTCAGGTCGCCTGCGAGGCCGGGTTGCTTCCCGGAGCGCTGATGCGCAATGCGCACCTCCAGTTCATCTCCGCGCTGGTGCACCTACGGGTCGAGAACATCGATACGATGTTCACGAACCTGTACGATCCGGGAGAAGTCATTGCGATTCCGGTCGCTCACGGTGATGGCCGATACTTCGCCCCTCCCGACGTTCTCGATGAACTCGAGTCCTCCCGCCGTATTATCTTCAGATATGCGGACGCCGACGGAAAGTTGAGCGCCGACGCCAATCCCAACGGCTCCGAGCGAAACATCGCGGGAATCATCAACGAAGGTGGAAACGTGCTCGGCATGATGCCACACCCGGAGCGCGCCTGCAGTCCTCTCCTCGGCTCGGGCGACGGAGTACGCTTGCTCGAATCGATCCTCGCCAGAGTGGCCGCGTAACATGTCCGCGGTGAGCCCTCGTCCCGGGGACCCCGCGATTACACCGGCGCTCGTCGCGGAGCACGGCCTTAACCAGCAGGAGTACGTGCGGCTCGTCGCTATGCTGGGCCGGACGCCGACGTTCACGGAGCTTGGCATCATCAGCGCGCTCTGGAGCGAGCACTGCTCGTACAAGCACTCCCGCCCGTTACTGGAGACGCTCCCGACGACGGCACCATACGTGCTTCAGGGGCCGGGCGAGAACGCCGGCGTCATTTCCATCGGGGATGGTCTCGCCGTCGCGTTCAAGATCGAGTCGCACAATCATCCTTCGGCGGTCGAGCCATACCAGGGCGCGGCGACCGGCGTTGGGGGAATCCTCCGCGACGTGTTCACGATGGGGGCGCGTCCGGTCGCGATGCTCAACTCTCTGCGATTCGGGTCTCTGGAGAGCGCGCGCGTCCGCTATCTGTTCTCCGGAGTGGTCAGGGGCATCGGCGACTATGGCAACTGCGTCGGAGTTCCGACGGTCGGCGGAGAGATCGTGTTCGACCCATCGTACGAGGGCAATCCGCTCGTCAACGCGATGTGCGTCGGGATCATGCACGAAGACGATCTCATTCGGGCCAAAGCCGAAGGCATCGGCAACCCGATCATCGCGGTGGGAGCTCGTACCGGCCGCGATGGAATCCATGGTGCCTCTTTCGCCTCGGAAGACTTATCGGCAGCGAGCGACGCCAAGCGTCCGCGCATCCAGGTGGGAGACCCCTTCACCGAGAAGCTTCTGCTCGAGGCAAGTCTGGAGCTGATCAAGAGCGGCCACATCGTCGCGATTCAGGACATGGGCGCAGCCGGCCTCACATCGTCGTCCGCGGAGATGGCCCAGCGTGGCGATGTTGGCGTCACCATAGACGTGACGAAGGTTCCGACTCGCGAAAGCGGAATGACTCCATATGAGATTCTCCTTAGCGAGTCGCAGGAGAGGATGCTCGTCGTCGCGAAGCGCGGACATGAAGAGGCGGTACGAGAGATACTCGTGAAGTGGGATCTCACCGCCGCCGTCATCGGCGAGGTGATCGCCGAGCCCGTTTATCGCGTCACCGAAGGGCCTACCGTCGTGGCCGAGTTTCCGGGCTCGAGGCTGGTGACTGATTGTCCGAGCTATTCTCCCGAGTCGCGCGAGAGCCCCACTGTGAAGGAGCTCCGCGGGCGCGATCCACTCGCCCAGACCGAGCGGCCGGAAGAGAGAGATCCGGTGTGGACGCTGGAAAAGCTTCTCTCTTCTCCGACCATTGCGAGCAAAGCCTGGGCTTACCGTCAGTATGATTCGACGGTGCGCACCAACACCGTCATCGGTCCGGGCGGAGATGCGGCGGTGATTCGCGTGAGAGGAACAAAAAAGGCGATCGCCCTCAAGACCGACTGCAACGGCCGGTATGTGTACCTCGATCCGCGCGTGGGCGGCCGTATCGCCGTCGCGGAGGCCGCGCGCAATGTGGCGTGTACAGGCGCGAGGCCGATGGCGATCACGAATTGCCTCAACTTCGGCAATCCGACCCGGCCCGAAGTGTTCCATCAATTCAAGGAGGCGGTGGCAGGCATCGGCGAAGCGTGCCGTGCGCTCGGCACGCCCGTCACCGGTGGCAACGTCTCGCTCTACAACGAGAGCCCCGCCGGCACGGTGTATCCGACCCCGGTGATCGGGATGGTTGGCCTCGTCGACGATCTCACGCACATCACGCGCGCGACTTTCCAGCACGACGAGGATGCGATTCTGCTCGTGGGCGAGATGGGTGGGGAGCTCGGCGGCAGCGAGTATCTCGCTACGATTCACGGCGAGGTCAGCGGCCCGCCTCCAGCTTGCGACGTGGCGCGCGAGAAGGCGGTCATCGACGTTCTCCTCGAGTCGATCCGCTCGAGAAGCGTGAGCTCGGCGCATGACTGCAGCGATGGAGGAATCGCGGTCGCGCTGGCCGAGTGCTGCATCGCCAATCCCGAGAAACAGTGTGGCGCCAATGTGGATTTCACCCGCTGGGGGCATCTCCCCAACCGCGCCCTCCTTTTTGGCGAAACGCAGGCGCGGATCATCGTGTCGAGCTCGGCGCCGGAACTGGTTCTCGAGATCGCGGCCAGGGCCGGCGTACCATGCGTACGCATTGGCACCGTGAGGCGCAGCACGGATGCGCTGGAGATATCGCTCGCCGATGGCATCATGCGCGCGCCTCTCGCGCAGCTCCATCACGCCTATCACGATGCGATCCCCGACATCATGTCGCGCACGCCACAACACGCGGCGCTGGCGGAAGCGGCGCCAATGGCAGGCCGTTGAGATGTGTGGAATCTTCGGCATCTACGGACATGAGCACGCGGCCGAGATAACTCATCTCGGCCTCTACTCGCTCCAGCACCGCGGGCAGGAGTCTTCGGGGATCGTGGCAGTGGATCGGGTTTCGGGGGCACGTGCGGTAAAGGGTATGGGACTGGTCTCGGAAGGATTCGGCGCCTCCGATGTCGGCGCTCTGAGCGGCGACATCGCCATCGGCCACACCCGGTACAGCACGGCCGGATCTTCCACCATCGAGAATGCCCAGCCGGTGCTCGCGCGCTTTCGCGATGGACACATCGGACTCGCGCACAATGGCAATCTCACCAATGCCACCGAGCTCAGGCACGCGCTCGAGGACAAGGGATCGATCTTCAGCTCGACGATGGATTCCGAGGTTCTCGTTCACCGCCTCGCGCGATCGTCCGCCGAAAAGCCCGAACAGAGATTGGCCGATGCGCTTCAGGGCGTAGAGGGAGCGTATTGTCTCGTGGTAGTCATCGGCAACACGCTGCTGGCCGCGCGTGATCCCAGAGGATGGCGCCCGTTGGTGATGGGCAGGCTTGGCAACGCGACAGTGTTCGCCTCTGAGAGCTGCGCACTCGACCTTCTCGGCGCTACACTCGACCGCGAGGTGGAGCGAGGCGAGATCATCGCCATCGACGGCGAAGGAATACGCTCGATCTTTCCGCTCGAGCCCCGCGAATCCAGAAAGTGCGTGTTCGAGTACGTCTACTTCTCGCGGCCTGACAGCCAGATTTTTGGCGGCTCTGTCGATAGGGCGCGCCGCGAGCTCGGACGCCGGCTGGCGCGGGACCATCCCGCTCCGACGGCGGATCTGGTCTTCAGTGTGCCCGACTCGTCCAACTCTGCCGCACTCGGATTCGCCGAGGAGTCGGGTCTGCCGCTCGAGCTGGCGCTCATCCGAAATCACTACGTGGGCAGAACGTTTCTTCAGCCGACGCAGGCCGGCCGCGACGCAAAGGTCAAGGTGAAGTACAACGCCGTCCGCGAAGTGTTGCAGGGAAAGAGTGTAGTGATGGTCGATGATTCCATCGTTCGCGGAACGACTACGCGCGGGCTCGTCAGCATGGTGCGCGCCGCTGGCGCGCGGGAGGTGCATCTGCGCGTGAGCTCATCGCCGATCACCGGACCATGTTATTACGGTATCGACACCCCCACCCGCGAGGAGCTGATCGCCGCGAACATGACCATCGACGAGATCGCTCAGCAGCTGGGCGCCGACACACTCGGCTACCTCACCCTCGACGGAATGCTCGAATCGGTTCCAGGTGGTCCGTCGGGCTTCTGTCACGCGTGCTTCTCGGGCGACTATCCAACGCCTCCTCCCACGGATCCGGAGAAGCTCCGCTTCGGCTGCGGCTGCTGAGCGCCATGGCACAATCGGTTTTTTTCTTCGGCAATGGAAAGGCCGAAGGCGCGCGAGAGATGAAGAGCGTGCTCGGGGGTAAAGGAGCGAACCTCGCCGAGATGACGAATCTCGGCGTGCCTGTCCCCGCGGGGTTCACCATCGCGGCCAGCGAGTGCATCGACTTCCTGAAGAGCGGCAAATATTCGGACAAGCTCCGAGCCGAGGTCGAGGGAAACATTGCCCGCCTCGAGGAAGCGACCGGCAAGAAGCTCGGCGACGCCCGCGATCCTCTTCTGGTCTCGGTGAGATCGGGCGCGGCTGTATCGATGCCGGGCATGATGGAGACGATCCTCAACCTCGGCCTCAACGACCGCGCCGTCGTCGCGCTGGCGGCGCAGAGCAGGAACGCGCGCTTCGCCTACGACTCCTACCGTCGCTTCATTCAGATGTACTCGGATGTCGTGCTCGGTGTCTCCAGCCACGATTTCGAGCATCTGCTGAAGGCAAAGCGAATGACTGCCGGCGCCGAAAGCGATGCGGAGCTAGGTGAAGATGCGCTCCGCGCGCTCGTAGAGGAGTACAAGGCGATGGTGAAGAATCGCGCCGGCGCCGATTTTCCGCGCGATCCCGTCGTGCAGCTCTGGGGCTCGATCGAGGCGATCTGGAAATCGTGGACGCTGAAGAAGGCGAGGGACTACCGGCGAGTCAATTCTATTCCGGAAGATCTGGGCACGGCCGTCAGCGTCGTCTCCATGGTGTTCGGCAACCTCGGCGACGAATCGGGCACGGGAGTCGCCTTCACCCGGAATCCTTCGACCGGGGAGAAGCGTTTTTATGGCGAATTCCTCGTCAACGCGCAGGGGGAGGATGTAGTTGCCGGAATTCGCACGCCTCTCGACATCGAGGAGATGGCCCAGCGCTTTCCAGGCGCCTACACCGAGCTCATGGATACGCAGGATCGTCTCGAGCGGCATTACGCGGACATGCAGGATCTCGAGTTCACCGTCGAGCGCGGAAAGCTCTACCTCCTTCAGACGCGAACCGGAAAGCGAACAGCGGCCGCGGCTGTGCGGATTGCGCGCGACATGGTGAACGAGGGGCTCATCGGACGCGAGGAAGCCGTCAAGCGCGTACCCGCGGGACAGCTCGACCAGCTGCTCCATCCCATCATCGACCCATCCATTCGGGTGACGGCGCTCTGTGTCGGATTGCCGGCCAGTCCCGGCGCGGCGAGCGGGATGGCTGTGTTCGATTCAGATACTGCCGAGCAGAGGGGGCTGAAGGGCGAGAACGTGATCCTGGTACGTGAGGAAACCACTCCCGAAGATTTTCACGGGATCGTCGCCGCGCGTGCGGTGCTCACCGCTCGCGGCGGAATGACGAGCCACGCCGCTGTCGTGGCTCGCGGAATGGGAAAGTGCGCGATCGTCGGGTGCAAGGAGATAGAGCTCGACCCCGGCCGCAGATCCTTCAGCGTCAATGGAACCGTGATCACCGAGGGTGAATGGCTCACTCTGGATGGAGCCACTGGCCGTGTGTTCGCCGGCGATCTCTCCACCGTTCCGAGTGAAATCGTTCGCGTCACGAATGGAACGCTGGCGCCGGCGGACGCTCCGCTCTACCAATCTTATGCGGAGCTGCTGGGATGGGCGGACGAAGTGCGCACCTTGCGTGTCCGGGCCAACGCCGACACGCCACGCGACGCACGCCTCGCCCGCAGTTTCGGCGCCGAAGGAATCGGACTCTGCCGTACCGAGCACATGTTCTTCGAGGGAGACCGCATTACCTCGATGCGGGAGATGATCGTCGCGCGCGAGGAGGGCGGGCGCCGCCGCGCGCTCAACAAGCTGCTGCCAATGCAGCGCGCGGATTTCGAGGGAATATTCCAGGCGATGGATGGTCTTCCGGTCACCATCCGCCTCCTCGACCCGCCTCTCCACGAATTCCTCCCGCACGGGGGGGAGGAGAGCAAGCTGCTGGCTCGCACACTCGACATCCCGCGCGCCGATCTCAACCGGATAATCGACTCGCTGCGCGAGACGAATCCAATGCTTGGCCACCGCGGGTGCCGCCTCGGCATCACCTACCCCGAGATCACCGAGATGCAGGGCCGCGCGATATTCGAGGCCGCGGTGCGCGCCATGCGCCGTGGTATCAACGTACGCCCGGAGATCATGGTCCCCCTCGTCTCCAGCTCGAAGGAGTTCGAGAATCAGCGCGCGATTCTGGAACAAGCCGCCGAACATGTGCTCGGCGTCATGGGTGAGAAGATCTCCTATCTCATCGGCACGATGATCGAGCTGCCGCGCGCCGCGCTGACGGCGGCGACGATTGCCGAGCACGCGGAATTCTTTTCGTTCGGAACGAACGATCTCACCCAGACCACCTACGGGCTGAGCCGGGATGACGCCGGCCGGTTTCTTCCGTCTTATATCGATCGGGGTATTTTCACGGACGATCCGTTCCAGGTACTCGACACCGAGGGCGTGGGCAGGCTGATAAAGATTGCTGTTGAGGATGGCCGGCGAGTTCGTCCTGAGATAAAGCTTGGAATTTGCGGCGAGCACGGGGGAGAGCCCCGCTCGGTCGCATTTTGCCATTCACTCGGCCTGGACTATGTTTCATGTTCGCCATTCAGGGTGCCGATTGCGCGCTTAGCCGCCGCCCATGCCGCTCTTAACTCGTAAAGTAAGTCTCGCACGCGGACTGGAGCTGATGCCAGCCCCATCACTTCCGATGGCGCACATTCAGCACAGCCGTCCGCTTCGCATCGCGCTCGTCACCGAGTACTACTATCCACACCTCGGCGGAATCTGCGAGCACGTCCATTTCTTCGCGCGCGAGGCGCGGCGTCATGGGCACCATGTCGACATCATCACCTCGAACATCGCCGGCGCGCGCGAGGAACCGCACGTCATCCGCATCGGAAACAGCCAGCCCATCTACGCCAATGGCTCGCAGGCGCGATTTACCTGGGGCCTCGAGCTGCGCAAGGACCTGCGCCGGGTATTCAGTTTCGGCCAATACGACATAATCCACGTCCACTCCCCGCTCAGCCCAATCCTGCCCCTGATGGCGATCGAGGAGGCGGACTGCCCGGTAGTAGGAACGTTTCACACCTACTTCGATCGCTCCATCACCTACTCGATTGGCAGGCGCTACTTCCAGAAACGACTCGACTCCCTTCACGCGGCGATCGCGGTATCGCACTCTACCACGATCGCGCTCAATCGATACTTCGAGGCGAACTGGACGATCATCCCGAATGGTATCGATACCGACGTCTTCAATCCACACGTCCCCCGCCCCGCCGCACTCCGCAGCGACGTGCCTGTCATTCTCTTCCTCGGCAGGTTCGATCCCAGAAATGGGCTCACCACACTCATCGAATCGTTCAAGAAGGTGCGCGGCAGACACCGCGAGGCCCAGCTCGTCGTGGTCGGAGATGGTCCCCTCCGAAAACATTACTATCGCGCCGCTGGTGGAGATCCGGACATCACCTTCGTCGGATCCGTTCTCAGCGCCCGCCCCGGCTACTACGCGCATAGCGCGATGTACGCGTGTCCCACCACCAAGGCTTCGTTCGGCATAACTCTGCTCGAGTCGATGGCCTGCGAGACGCCTGTAGTCTGCTCCGACATCTATGGCTTCCGCGATGTGGTGAAGCACGAGCGGGAGGCACTGATGGTGCCTTGTGGAGACAAGGACGCTCTTGCGGATGCACTGGTGAGATTGCTGGACGACGAGACTCTGCGCGCCAGACTGGGAAAGCGCGGCAGGCAGGAAGCCGAGCAATACTCGTGGGCAAAGGTCACGGACGCGGTGCTCGACATCTACACGGCCGTCCTCGGCAGGAGCGCGCGCGCATGATCGGTTACGCCGCTATCGGCGTCTCGGTTCTCGGCGGAGCGGTTCACGGGGCGTTCCACCGCAATAGTCCGCTGTTCGGGCCTTCGCTGGGGCGGATCGACAGCGATCGCAGAGTCGTCGCGCTCACATTCGACGACGGGCCCAATCCCGATGCGACTCCGCGAATTCTCGATACGCTCGCGGAGAAGAGTGTACTAGCCACCTTTTTCGTACTCGGCAGCCACGTCGAGCGCTGGCCGGATCTCGTGAGAAGAATGTCGCACGAGGGACATCAGCTTGGAAACCATGGCTATTTTCACCGCAAGCTCCACTTCCGCAGTCCCTTCTACGTGAGCCGCGACATCAGACTCGGGATTCGCGCGATCAGGCGCGCCGGCGCGCCCGCGCCGCAATACTTTCGCGCACCTCACGGATTCCGGAGCCCGTGGACGACCCCGATAGCGAAGTTCTACGGTGAGCGGACGGTCGGCTGGTCACTGGGCGTGTTCGACAGCGACTGCCCCGGAGTGGACGAAATCGTCCGGCGCACAATCGACGGAGTCACACCAGGCTCGATCGTGCTGCTCCACGATGGAGATGGCTACAATCCTGATGGCGACCGGTTACAGACGGCGGCCGCTCTCCCTCACATCATCGACAGGCTCATCGGCAAGGGATACGAGTTCGCGACTCTGCCTACTGAATGAGCCCGAACTCGAAGAGGGGGCTCCGCTGGGCAGTCTCGGCGGCGATCCTCGTCTTCCTCGTCATTTTCGCGCGCACGATCGACTGGCACGCAGCGTGGGATTCGATGCGTCACGCATCTCTCCCGCTGCTAGCGGCGGCCATCGTGGTGAACATTCTCTCGGTCGTTCTCAAGGGAGTGAGATGGTGGCTCTTCTTGCGGCCGATCGGCATCAGGTCGCTCCCTCTCTCGATGCGTGCGACCGTGGCCGGCTCTGGACTCAACAATGTGCTGGTCGCCAATGGCGGTGATGCGGCTCGTGTAGTGTTCGTGTCACGCGTCAGCGGCGTCTCGAGCTCGACGGTGCTTGCATCGCTGGCGCTCGAAAAAGTCTGGGACCCCATCGGGTTCGTGATGCTGATGGTGTTCGGCGTTCTCGCATTCCATCTCCCGCCGCAATTCGATCGCTGGAAAATCCCGGCCGAGGTGACGCTAGTTCTCATCGTTGCGCTGCTGGTGTACTTCGTCTACGCGACAAGGCACGCGAAACCCGAGCACATACCTGAGCGGCGCGCAAAGCCCAGAACCCTGGCGGGGAGAGTGCGCGCCTATCTCGTCAGCTTTGGCAGCACCGCGGGCCGGCTGGCGACAGGACCGCGTTTTGTCTGGGCGATGATTCTCTCTCTTCTGTCATGGGGATGCCAGCTCGCGACTTTCGCTCTCGCGGCCGCGGCGGCACATGTGTCGATTCCGACGGCGGGCAGTCTGGCGTGCTTGCTCGGCATCAACGTCGGGCTGATCATTCGCGCGACCCCAGGGAACGTCGGGTTCTTTCAATTCGTCTACGCGCTGATGGCGGGAGAATTCGGAGTCTCGCGAGAGGACGCGATCGCGGTCTCGCTGCTGATCCAGACGATTCAGATACTGCCATTGACAGCGCTCGGCATTCTGCTGGCGCCGGAGTTCATTTTCCGTGGTGGCCGGAAAGATCCGGAGACGGCCGCTGTCGCCCATGAGATCGCCGCGGACGGTCTGGTGAAGCGCGAAGCGCTCGCGGACAGTGACCTTAACTGAGGACTACCTGCCGGGGGCCGTCAGCTTTAAGGCTTTCGGCTACGGGCTTTAGCGCAAGGCCGCTTCTTTTCCGTATCGAATCTCGCTCCGGGATCGGGAGTCGCTTCAGCAGGCCGTAAAGCATTTTTCGCACTGTGATTGTCTGGCTGATCAAGGAAACGAAGTCGCTTTCCGGAATGGCCTCCGTGTCGCGGGCGACGATCAAATGATACTCAAGCTCCGAGCTGGAGTTGAGAGCATCCCTCAAGAAAGCGGCCGAATTCATTTTCGCTCTTCTGTCTCCTTCCCTCGGCGATGTTCGCGGGAATCGGGCAAAGCCCGTAGCCCAGAGCCTGAAAGCTGATCGCCCCCGGCAGGTAGTCTTCAGTTGAAGTTCATCGGCTCCCCAATTCGCGCCGCGCGACAACGGAAAGTCAAATCAGGGGCCGAATTTTTCTTAGCGGGTCGCCACCCGCGGCTCGCGCGCGTGCTGGAGGAACGCGATGAACTCCGCGGCGTTTCGCGTCAGACCGCTGAAGGTCGCGCGGACTTTGCCCTCGGAATCCACGACGGCATAGAGCGGGAGCGCGACCGTTCCGAAAGCTTTTTCCTGAAACGCCTGCTGCCGCTCGTACATGTCGCCGTCGCCGTCGGTATAGAGCCGTGACAGAACGAACTGGCCCAGCTCAGCCTCGACATCAGAGCGGCTGAAAATGTTCGCTTCCATCCATCGGCAATTCGTGCAGGTGTAGCCGGTAAAATCGACGAGAACGAACTTGCCGGATGTGCGAGCCTCGGCGAGCGCACCGGGATAGTCGTTGAGCATCCAGACAGGCGCGGCAGCGGACGCCGATGCCACTTCGCTCGGCGCGTCGGCGGGCGGCAGGAAAGCTTCGACGGACTTGAGTGTCCGGCCGGTAGCTCCGCTCGCGAGCCACGCGGTAACCATCAACGCCCCCGCAATCGGTATCAGCCGCGGCTGCTTCCAGCGTCCGGCGCGCATGGCGGGGATCGCGTCGCCCGCGAGGTATACGACAGCCGCGAAGGCGAGAGCGGACCAGGAGAGGAGCACGACCTCACGCGTGAACACGCCCCACTGGAGCACCATGTCCGTGTTCGCGATGAATTTGATGGCCGCTCCAACCTCGAGGATGCCGATCATCACGCGCAGGGTGTGCATCCATTCGCCGGCCCGCGGCAGGCGCGAGAGGAGACGGGGCGCGAGGGCAAGAAAGAAGAACGGCATCGCGAACGCCGTCGAATAGACCAGCATTCCGACGAGAGGTGTGCGCCAGGATCCCTGCGAGGCCAGTACGAGAAGCGTTCCGACGAAGGGTGCCGTACAGGTGAGCGAAGTCAGCGTGAATGTCGCACCCATGAGGAGCGGGCCGGCTGTGCTCTGTCCTGCCGCTCCGCGCACCGCTCGATCGGCGGTGTTCACCAGGCGGGACGGCAGCCTGAGCTCCACCCATCCAAAAAGGTTCGCCGCGAACAGAAGAAAGAGAAGAGCGAGCGCGAGATTGACGCGCCAGTCGGCCGCGAAGCGATTGAGGCCCGCTGCACCGAAGATGGCTGCGAGAGCGAGACCGAGGGCGGTGAAGGTGCCTATGATCCCGAGCGCAAAGAGAAACGCTTTTCGAAGCGCAGACTTCCGCTCTCCGGGCTCGGAGAAATACGCGATGGTGATGGGTACCATCGGAAAGACACAGGGCGTCAGCACCGACAGCAGCCCGGTGCTTACAGCGAGCCAGAGAAATCCGGCGCTCACCTCGCTGGTCCCTTGACCTCTAGCGTCACATCCAGCTTTTCCGTGCGTGGCGGGAAACAGAGCGTATCGCTGCAGACCTGGTAGCGGACGGCGATCTGGAATTTTTGCACGCCTTTTGGCGAGTTCGCGGGCACACCGATGGGAATCGTGAAGCGGGGCGATCCCGAGTAGATCTCGATCTTGATTCCGGAATTCTTGTCGAGCGCGCGCACCGGCTTGGGCGCCTTGATCGCTCCGCGGAGAGACAGGTCAGCTCCGCCGAGCAACTGGATGCGAAGAGGAATTGGCCCACCCGGTCCCTGAGTGAGAGAGTAGATGTGCCAGCCTTTGTCGATGTCGGCCTGCAGCGTGACATTGGCGGTTCTGCCGGCCACCACCGTTCTCGCGGAGCTAGCGCCGACGACGCTCCACCGAACCGGCTTTGGTGACCATGCGCCGGCGGCTAAGAGCGGGACGAGAAGGAGACAGGCGACTTTGTTCATGTCGATGACAATATACACCGGGGAGTGTGGAGTGATTCGTTCGCGAATGGCGGCCACTTTCAGCCACGAAAAACGGCGCCCGATTTGGGCGCCGTCAGTTCGTGCTGAAAGCTTGGTGAGTGGAGGCGCGGGCAACCCGAACTCGCTGACGCTATTCGCTCATATGAGAGCGCGTTACCTCGAGGCGTCGTTGCGCGTTAGCCGGGCGATACCCCCGCTAATACCCCCAAACAACTTTCCCTCGACTCTCCCTACCTCGGCCGGTTTCGAAGCGGTGAGGCTTCCCTTGGCGAATCCCTTTCCTCGCGATCATCGCGTAGAGCAGTACCGCGAGATCGAACGCGGGCATTGGACTCGTGG
>CABEAH010000095.1_pt1 | contig 17095 bp, 11 predicted proteins | sample 3132331 | NCBI WGS metagenome assembly CABEAH01 (sample SAMEA5534343, study PRJEB31848) | metagenome | biome: tundra; feature: field; material: soil | place: USA | collected 2013-05 | depth 0.45 m | reverse complement strand
CCGACGACGTTGAAGCTGAATGTGCCCGGAGTGTACTTCCGCTGGCGTGCCAGCGGCGTGTCCGCGAAGATGGAGCGTATCTGGTCGAACGCCTTGACGTACGTGACGGGATTGGAGCGCGGAGATTTTCCGATGGGACTCTGGTCGATGAGTACCACGCTCTCGACCGCGTCGAAACCGGCGAGCGTCGCGTACTCACCGACCTTCTCGCCAAGGTGAACTTTGGCCGTGTGCTCCCCGACGAGGTGCGTCTCCATCGCGTGGTACAGAACGTCGTGCACGAGAGTGCTTTTGCCCGACCCCGATACTCCCGTGACCACGGTCATCGCGCCAATCGGGATGCGGACATCGACCCCCTGCAGGTTGTGCTCTCGCGCTCCGGTGAGCGTAATCCAGCGCGGGCCTACGCGACGCCGCTCCTCGGGAAGGGGGATGGTGCGGGCGCCGGTGATGTACTGGCCAGTGAGCGGACTCTCGCTGACGCGCGCTATCGGTCCAGCGAACACGACGTGACCGCCCGCTTCGCCGCTCCCCGGCCCGAGCTCCACCATGTAGTCCGCCATCTCGATCGTGGCGAGATCATGCTCCACCACCAGCACAGTGTTGCCGGCGTCGCGCAGTCTCTGCAGCAGCTTGAGCAGACGATCCATATCGCGCGAGTGCAGCCCGATCGACGGCTCATCGAGTACGTACAACGTGTCGACGAGCTGGGACCCGAGTGAGTTGGCGAGGCCGATTCGCTGCGACTCGCCACCAGAAAGCGTGCGGGTCGCCCGGTTCATCGAGAGGTATCCAAGCCCGACATCGCGCAGGAACGTGACGCGATCACGCGATTCCTTGAGTACCATCTCGGCCACTTTCTGCTCGTACGGCGTCAGTACCAGCTCGTTGAGCCATATTGCGAGCCGATCCACTGCAAGGTCGGCAACCTGCGCGATGTTGAGGCCGGCGACGCGCACGTTGAGCGCCTCGGGCTGCAGCTTGGTGCCGTGACAGACCTGACATTCCCGTGCCGTCTGATACTGCCTGAGGAAAACCCTGATGTACTGCTTGTACCGTTTTGCCTCGAGGTCGCACAGGAAGGGAAAGATTCCCTTGTAGCCCTTCGATTTCCCGTGCAGCAAGAGCTGCCTCTGCGCCGCCGTGAGATCCTTCCACGGTTGGTCCGTGGGAATACGCTCGCGTTTGGCGAAGTCCGCGAGAGCTCTGCGCTTGTTGTCGTAGCGGGGCTTCGTCCAGGGGTCGATCGCTCCGTCGCGGAGCGAGCGCGACGGGTAGGGAACGATGAGGGACTCGTCGTATTCCAGTGTCGCGCCAAATCCGTTGCACTTGATGCACGCGCCGCGCGGATTGTTGAACGAGAAGAGCTGAGGAGTCGGATTAGGCGCGACCGTACCGTCGTTGGGGCACTCGAATCGCTCGGTGAAGCGCAGCTTGCTCACCGTCAGTCCATTGAGAGGCGAGGCGACCGGATCGGTGAAGAGGATCACGCAGTCGCCTTCGCCGTCGGCGAAGGACGTTCCTACCGCATCGCTGAGGCGGCCCGCCGTCTCCGGAGAAACAGTGAGGCGATCTACGACGACAAGCAGCTCTTTCGCCCGCGTTACGTCGATCTTCGCGGTAGCGAGGTCGTCGAGATGGTGAACCAGGCCATCCATCGCGACGCGAAGAAATCCCTGCGCGCGAAGATTCTCGACTACGACGTCGTGGGTGACCTTGCTGGAAAGCTTCAGCGGAAAGGTGACATAGAAGCGTGTCCCCCCTGGCAGCCCGAGGACGATGTCGCTTACCGACTGGACTGTGTCAGGCTTGATCTCTCGTCCGCAAATCGGACAAAACGTATGACCGACCCGAGCCCATAACAGCCGCAGGTAGTCGTAGATCTCAGTCGCGGTGCCGACCGTCGAGCGCGATGTCCTGGTGAGATTCTTCTGTTCGATCGCGACCGCTGGAGAAAGCCCTTCCACCGAATCGACGTCCGGCTTCTCCATTCGCTCCAGGAACTGCCGGGCGTATGACGATAGCGACTCGACGTAGCGGCGCTGTCCCTCGGCGTAGATGGTGTCGAACGCAAGCGAGGACTTCCCTGAGCCCGACGGACCGGTGACGACCGTGATCGTACGCCTGGGAATCTCGAGATCGAACCCTTTGAGATTGTGCTGCCTGGCGCCGCGGACGACGATGCTCTCTTTCACATCAGAAACCTAAGCTCTGCACCGAACATCAGCCGAACTTCGCTACAATCGCCTGACGAGCCGGCCGAGGAGAAGCAGGACTATCGCGCCGCCCGTGGCTATCCCTATCGAGCGGAAATCAAACTGTCCCGCCGAGACATGTCCCCACCCGAAAAAGCGTGTGCCTAGCCAGCCGCCGATGGAGGCGCCGACGATGCCGAGGACGATCGTGACGATGCAACCGGAAGGGTCCCGCCCTGGCACCAGGAACTTCGCCAATGTCCCGGCTACGAGGCCGAGCAGTATCCAATAGAGCCAGAGCGGCAAACCCTTTACCTGCGTGGAGCTGGTGGGAGCTTACGGAACGCGGGTGGTGGTGCGGTTCTTCGTCGCCATCCGATAGATCCAGAGTAGGACGAGCGCACCGATTATTGCCAGAATGATGCTCTGAAACGAAAAGCCGTTGAGCCCGACGCCGGCGATCAAGTTTCCGAGGAAGCCACCAATGAACGCACCTACGATGCCGATAATTATGGTAACGATAATGCCGCCGGGGTCATTGCCCGGCATGATGGCCTTGGCGATCGCACCCGCTATAGCACCAAGGACGATCCATGCGAGAAAGCTCATCTTTCCTCCAGAATGGTTTACGTCAGCCGACAGGATGGAACATCGGTGCACGGTACAGGTGCAACCTGCGTACCATAGACGACCTGGTGATGTAGCGTCGCACCCGCAACCTGGCTAGGATACGGCTGAATGACAGCGTCCGCAACCCAGCCTCACGAAGACGACATCCCGGGCAAGGCATACGACCGCACACTGATGCGGCGTCTGCTCCTGTACACACGCCCGTACCGCGCTCTGATGTACGGCGCGTTCGCGCTTCTATGCGTCGAGGGAGCCATACAGGTCGTGGGACCGCTGCTCACGAGAAGAGTGATCGACGTCGCGGTTCCCAATCGCGACATCGGCATTGTAATCGTCTCGGCGGGACTCTTTTCTCTCGCGCTTCTCATCGAGTTCGTCACGTCCTACGGCCAGACCTGGCTCACCAGCCTTCTCGGCCAGCGCGTGATGCGCGATCTGCGAATGGAGATCTTCGAGCATCTCCAGCGGCTGTCGGTATCCTACTTCGACCGCAACCCGGCGGGTCGCCTGATCACCCGCGTCACATCTGATGTCGAGACGCTGAACGAGCTTTTCACTGCTGGCGTCGTCTCGGGACTGGGGGATCTCTTCACTCTGGTGGCGATCAGCGTGGCGATGCTGCTGATGGATTGGCGGCTCGCGCTCGCATCGTTCGCCGTCATTCCGTTCGTCGTGCTCGTGTCGGGGCTGTTCCGGAAGGGCGTGCGCAACGCGTATGGGGACATTCGCGTGAGGCTCGCGCGCATCAACTCTTTCCTGCAGGAGAGGCTGACGGGAATGCGGATCGTTCAGCTGTTCGGGCAGGAGAAGCGCGAGGCTGAGCGCTTCGACGAGCTCAACCGGTCTCACCTCGATGCGCATCTCAAGTCGATCACGGTATATGCCCTTTATTTCCCCGCGATCGAGCTGCTCACATCGATCGCGTTGGCGATCCTCATCGTCGCGGGGGCTTCCCGCGTCGATGCAAACATGCTGAGCGTCGGCACGGTGGCGGCGTTCCTTCAGCTGGTGCGCAGATTCTTCCAGCCTCTACAGGACCTCTCCGAGAAGTACAACATTCTCCAGACCGCGATGGCAAGCTCGGAGAGAATCTTCACTCTGCTCGACACCCAGCCCAGTGTGGCGGATGTAGCGCACCGCGTCGACGTTGTTGGCAGGAGAGCGGGGGTGGAAGTTGTGTTCGACGACGTGTGGTTCGCCTACGATCTGGCGCACATGGCCAGGCACAAAACCGGGGACCGGCAGGAGAGCACTCCGGTCGAGTGGGTGCTCAAGGGCGTGAGCTTCACCGCGCGTCCCGGCGAGACTCTCGCGTTGGTTGGTCACACCGGGGCAGGGAAGACGACCATCGTGAACCTCCTGATGAGGTTCTACGATCCACAGCGCGGCCGGATCACGATAAACGGAATCGACATCCGCACAATGCCCCTCGAGGAGCTGCGGTCGCTCATTGGCTACGTGCAGCAGGACATTTTCCTCTTTGCCGGCGACATCGCGACGAACATCCGCCTGTCGAATCCGTTGAGCGATGAGGAAGTTGTGAGCGCGGCCAGGGAGGTGGGCGCGGACAGGATCATTCGCGGCTTCCCGCTGGGCTACGGCCAGGTGCTGGGTGAACGCGGAGCTTCGATCAGCGTCGGCGAGAGACAACTCCTCTCGTTCGCGCGGGCGATCGCAGCCAACGCGCCCCTCCTTCTTCTCGATGAAGCGACGAGTGCCGTCGACAGCGAGATCGAGGCGGAGATCCACGCCGCGCTCAATGTGCTCGTCGCGGGGAGAACGACCATTGCCGTCGCTCACCGGCTCAGCACCATCGCCAACGCAGATACTATACTGGTTCTGCACCACGGCGAGGTCGCCGAGCGCGGTACGCACGCGTCACTGCTGGAGCGGCCCGGTCTCTATGACACGCTCTGGCGCCTCCAGGCTGGCGATTCGGAACCGGTTCTCCGCCGCGCGGGGTGACGCTTGCCGCTCATTTCACGCATCCGTAGTTTGAGGCCTGGAGGCATCCACCGATTCCTCCATTCGCGGAATTCACCCACTTGTCCTTCCATCTCAATGAGCTCCCTCTAGTGCACCTTGCTGTTGCGGCTCGCACGGACGTTGGCCGCGTTCGAAAGGGAAATGAGGACACGCTACACGCTTCGTCCAACGCTTACCGTGGGCTGTTCATAGTCGCTGACGGCATGGGCGGGCATGCGGCTGGCGAGGTCGCGAGCGAGATGGCGGTGGAGATGCTGAGTCACGACCTCGCCGATCTCAACAATCTCGACGCGGCTGACGCGCACGAGCGTGTCGCGAAGGCGCTACGCGACGCGAATCGCGCGGTATGCGAGCGCACCCATATCGAGCCGGATAAGCTCGGGATGGGCAGCACCGTCTCCGCACTTCTTCTCACGGACGTCCGCTACCTGGTGGGACATGTGGGAGACTCGCGCATCTACATCGTCCGCGACGGCGGCATGCGCCAGCTCACCAAGGATCACTCGCTGGTGCAGGAACAGGTCGATGCGGGTCTGTTGACCGAGGAGCAGGCGCGGCGCCATCCGCAGAGCAATGTGATCACGAGGTGCATCGGAATGGCGGACGAGATCGAGCCTGACGTATTTGACGGCGAGGCCAGGGTGGGGGACTGCTATCTGCTGGCCAGTGATGGCCTGACGGGCATGATCGACGACCGGCGGATACTGCAGCTCCTGATGTCGCGCGCGACGCCGGCCCGGATAGTGGATGCGCTGATACACGAAGCGAACAACAACGGTGGCAACGACAACATCACCGCCGTGGTCGTGCGGGTGCTCACCGGCGAATCGGCAGATACCGATCGCGAGATAACCCCTGTACCACCTGCCCGCACCTATGGATGAAAGCGACGAGAGCGTAGCCGGGATCGCGCAGCTCTACCTTGGGAACATCCTGTACGCCCTGGAGCTCGCATCGCTCGCTCTCGACGAGCAGCAAAAGAGCGCGGACGCCGCGTTTTACAGGGCAATTGCCAGGAAGCTGGCGGAAGCGCGCGGCAGAGAAGCGAAGCGCAATGGTTGAGCGCGTTTCTCGCTCTAGTCATGGAACGGCAACAGAACGAGTTATCAGCGTTCAGTTAACAAGCCACGAGCTGATAGCGGCAAACGTCGGGACGTCGCTGAGTGGTGTGACGGGAAGGGCATTGGATTGTGTCCTGACCTGCGCCACGTGACATCCCGACGCAGTGAGGCTCGGGGCTATCAGCTACAAAAAGCTGACAACTGACAACTCGTTCTGTTGCAGTCGAGCGCGCCAAAGATGGATGGACGCGGGGACGCCGCCGGCGCCCACTGTCCGGACCGTGTCCTCGGACTCCCCCCATTTCGGCTCTCAATTTGCTAATTTAAGAGAGTGATCCGGCATCGTTCCCATTCGGAACGGATGCCGCCGAAAATGTGTATGACGTGAGATAACCCTTCGAGTCGCACTCCGGAGAAGTCATGGGCACAGCGACACTTACGGCACCTGAGCAGGTCACGGACACCTTTCCGATCAACGGAACGGACTTCGTGGAGTTTTACGTCGGCAATGCCAAGCAGGCCGCGCATTTTTACCGCAATGTCTTTGGCTATCAGATCCTCGCCTATCGCGGTCCAGAGACCGGAACCCGAGACCGGGCGAGCTACCTGCTCGCGCAGGGAAAGGTGAGGCTGCTTCTCACCACGGCGCTCCGCCCCGACAGTGACATCGCCACGCACGTGCACAAGCATGGCGACGGCGTCAAGGACATCGCGATGTGGGTGGACGACGCGCGCAAGGCATTCAGCCTCGCCGTCGAGCGCGGCGCGAAGCCGGCCGCGGAGCCCAAGTCGCTGGTCGACGAGCACGGCGAAGTGGTGATCGCCGCGATCCACACCTACGGCGAGACCATCCACAGCCTGGTCGAGCGGAAAAACTACAACGGCCTCTTCATGCCCGGATTCATCCCGTTCCAGGGACGCGGCCACGCCAAGGGCGTGGGCCTCAAGTACATCGACCACTGCGTGGGTAACGTCGAGCTCGGCGCAATGAACAAGTGGGTCAAGTACTACGCCGACGTGCTCGGCTTCATCCAGCTCATATCATTCGACGACAAGGCGATCTCCACCGAGTACTCCGCACTGATGTCGAAGGTGATGGCGAATGGAAACGGCCGCATAAAATTTCCGCTCAACGAGCCAGCGAAGGGAAAGAAGAAGTCACAGATTGACGAGTACCTCGAGTTCTATCAAGGCCCTGGCTGCCAGCACATTGCGTTCGCGACGGACGACATCATCGACACCGTCACCAAGCTGCGGGACCGCGGAGTGGAGTTCCTTCGCGTGCCGGGGACCTACTACGACACCATGCTCGATCGAGTGGGCAAGATCGAGGAGGACCTCGCGCCCATCCGGGAGCTCGGCATTCTCGTCGATCGCGACGAGGAGGGGTATCTGCTTCAGATCTTCTCCAAGCCGATGGAAGACCGGCCGACTCTTTTCTACGAAATCATCCAGCGCAAGGGGGCGAAGAGCTTCGGCGCCGGAAACTTCAAGGCGCTGTTCGAGGCGCTGGAGAGGGAGCAGGATCTCCGCGGGAATCTCTAGAATCATGAAGACATCTTTGGTCGCGGGCGGGAAATAGGGCGATGCCGATCTATCACACGCTCGGACAGATACCCCGCAAGCGGCACATCGTGTTCAGGAAGCCGAAGGGAGGGTTGTACGCGGAAGAGCTGGTGGGACACGAGGGTTTCACCGGCACATCGGCGCTTCTATACCACATTCATCCGCCCACCACCGTCAAATCCGTGCGACGCGTCAGCGAAATGAAGCTCGAGGCTGATCCCGATCGGACTCTCCACCACCGGCACTTTCTCACTTCGCGCGCGAAGAAGGGAGGAAGCGCCACGCTCGATCGCACTCCGCTCCTGTTCAATCAGGACATCGCAATGTTCTACAGCGAGCCCGACAAGAACGACGAGCACTTCTATCGGAACGCGCAGGCCGACGAGCTGTTGTACGTCAGCAAGGGGAAAGGCGTTCTCGAGAGCTCGTACGGTGTATTGCCGTTCAGCGAGGGAGATTATCTGGTAATTCATCGCGGCATTCTGCAGCGGCTCCGGTTCGACTTCGGCGCCGAGAAACCAAAGCTCCTCATCTTCGAGAGTCGCGGGCACATACGGTGGCCGAAGCGCTACCGCAACGAATTCGGCCAGCTCATCGAGGGAGCTCCCTACTCCGAGCGTGACATTCGCCGGCCGACGTTCGCCGAGCCCATAGACGAGATGGGTGACTTCCCCATTCTCGTGAAGCAGTACGATGGTATCAACGAGATCATGCTCGATCATAACCCTCTCGATGTCGTCGGATGGGATGGCTACTTCTATCCATGGGCGTTCAACATCAAGGATTTCGAGCCGATCGTGGGCCGCGTGCATCAGCCGCCACCGGTGCATCAGACATTTCAGGGCGATGGGTTCGTCGTGTGCTCGTTCTGTCCGCGCCCCTACGACTTTCATCCGGAAGCCGTGCCCGCACCCTACAATCACAGCAATGTCGACTCGGACGAAGTGCTCTACTACGCCTCGAGCGAATTCATGAGCCGGAAAGGGATCGAGTTCGGCAGCATCACTCACCACCCGGACGGGATTCCGCACGGGCCGCATCCGGGGCGCGCCGAAGCGAGTATCGGCGCGAAGTACACCGACGAGCTGGCGGTCATGATGGACAGCTTCCGCCCGCTCAAAGTCGCAAGGCAGGCCCTCGAGATTGAGGACCCCGACTACCACAAGTCGTGGCTGCAGGGTCAGCACGCGCAGTTCAATCCCCCGACGAGCTGAGGCTGGAGCGGCCATGAGCGAGGCGCTCTGGACACCGTCGCCCGAGCGCGTGACCAAGGCGAACATGAGGGAGTTCCTCCAGTACGTGGCGGAACGCGGCGGGCCTCAGATCGTCGAAGACGTCGGCGAGTCGTACCGGCAGCTCTACGAGTGGTCGGTCGCGAATCCGGAGAGATTCTGGTCGCTCTCCTGGAGGTTCTGCGACATCGTCGGACACCGCGGCACCGGGGGCGGCGCCGAGCGCGTGGGAGTGGGCCTGGACAACATGGGCCCTCCAGATCCTGAAAAGGGTCCGCGCTGGTTTCCGGATGCGAGCCTTAACTTCGCCGAGAATCTTCTCCGCTTCACCGGCGATGAGCCCGCCCTCGTATCATGGAACGAGGAGGGCCTTCAGCGGACCATCACATACCGCAATCTTAGAGAGGCGGTGGGAACTCTGGCGCTGGCGCTGCACGCTGCAGGGCTCAGACCCGGCGATCGCGTAGCCGGGCTTCTTCCCAACATTCCCGAAGCCGTGATCGCGATGCTGGCGACCACATCACTCGGCGCCATCTGGTCATCGTGTTCGCCGGATTTCGGAGCGCAGGGCGTGATGGACAGATTCGGCCAGATCACGCCGAAAATCCTCTTCGCCGCGGACGGGTACCTGTACAACGGCAAAGAGATCGATCTGCTCCCGCGACTGCGTCAGATCGCTTTCCGCATTCCCTCGCTCGAGCACGTCGTCGTTACGCCATACAGAAAGCGCATGCCCGACCTCGATGGAGTTCGCCGGGGAACCCTCTGGTCGAGGTTTATCGCATCGCAGTGGGGCATCGCCACCAGTGGCGAGATCCCGCTCGAAGCTAGCAAGGACGATGTGCTCCCCGAAGGGCTCGACGTGAACGCGCAGTCATTCGAGCGTTTTCCCTTCGACCATCCGCTTTACATCATGTATTCGTCCGGCACCACCGGACTGCCCAAGTGCATGGTGCACAGCGCGGGCGGGACACTCATTCAGCATCTGAAAGAGCTGATCCTGCACACGGACCTCAAGCGCGAAGACTGCATCTTCTACTACACGACCTGTGGTTGGATGATGTGGAATTGGCTGATGAGCTCGCTCGCGGTTGGCGCGAAGGTCGTTCTCTATGATGGCGCGCCGCTCAACCCGAGTCCCGCGACGCTCTGGGAAATGGTGGAGCGCGAGGGCATCACGATCTTCGGCACGAGCGCGAAGTATCTGGCGCTGCTCGAGAAAGCTGGCGTCGAGCCGGGGAAAAGCCACGATCTGTCGAAGCTCAAGACGATTCTGTCGACGGGGAGTCCACTCGCCGAGCACAGCTTCGACTACGTGTACTCGAAAATCAAGCGCGATGTGCATCTCGCGAGCATCAGCGGCGGCAGTGACATCATCTCCTGCTTCGTGCTCGGCAATCCGATCCTCCCGGTTTATCGTGGCGAGATACAGACCCCGGGACTCGGGATGGCGGTGGACATATTCGACGAGATGGGCAGACCCGTGCGGCTCATACCAGGCGAGCTCGTTTGTACGAAGCCCTTTCCGAGCATGCCGACCGCGTTCTGGGATGATCCGGACGGAGCGAAATACCGGGCTGCTTACTTCGATCATTTCCCCGGGGTCTGGCGTCACGGCGACTGGGCGGAGATGACGCGACACTTCGGCTTCGTCATTTACGGGCGGAGCGATGCCACGCTCAACCCCGGCGGAGTGCGGATAGGAACCGCGGAGATCTACCGGCAGGTGGAGCAGCTTCCGGAGATCGTCGAGAGCGTGGTAGTGGGTCAGGAGATAGAGGGCGACGCATCCGGCGATGTGCGCATCGTGCTGTTCGTCAAGCTTCAGCCCGGACTGTCGCTCGACGATGATCTACGCGACCGAATCGTGGTGAGGCTGCGAGAGAACACGACGCCCCTGCACGTGCCCAGGAAAATCATCCAGGTTGACGACATCCCTCGGACGATCAGCGGGAAGATCAGCGAGCTGGCGGTGCGCGAAGTGATTCACGGACGCCCGGTAAAGAACACCGAAGCGCTGGCGAATCCGCTGTCGTTGAAGCTGTACGAAAAGCTGGAAGAGCTGCGCGGTTGATCAGCGCAGCCTCATCGGCTAGCGCCCCTGGGCTACCGAAGTCTGGCGCTTTGCCGTCGCCGCGAGGGCGTGAATCATGTCCTGAAGCTTGGGGCCGCGGCCGGGCTCGGGAGTACCGAACGTGAGTGCGATTCGGTAGTGGGTGAGCGCGTAGTTCGAACCCGACTTCATCTCGACGGTAATTCCCCACGTTTCCGAGCCGGTCGTGTCTTCCGGGGCCGAGTCGACCGCTGCGGGGTTGTCCGGCAGCGGATGTCCCGCGACCTCGGAGAGAAACGCCTTCCAGTCCGGGGTTCCCTTGAGCTTTGCCTCGCACACAGAGCTTATCCACCTGTCTTCGCCATAGCGTGAGTCGCGTTTGGCGATGGGGCCGCAGTCGTAGCCTGCGCGGACGAAGTGGTCGACGCGAACGTCTGCCCCCGCGGCCGACTCCTCGTAATACTGATCCCACCAGAAGAGCAGTCGGCCGGTGGTGGAGTTGGGAGTCTGGCGGATGACGACGAGGTACTGCGGATTGCCAAAACCGGAGTACCACACTCTGACTTCACGCTGGTTCTTTCCGAGCTTGTCCTTGGCGAGGGGCGCGAGCCCAGCGGTCAGAGCGGCCGCATCCTTGGTCTCGAAGATCGCTTCGGAGGCCTGGCCGGTGTCAGCAGACGCGGCGGCGAACGATGGCTGCTGCGCGAACAGGTGGGTCGGGATTGCAAGCAAAAGGGAGGCGGCTACCGCATTGAGTCGGCTCATGCATAATGGACTATCCGGCTCTGTCCGGAGTCACGCGGATTCGCTCAATTCTGGGCGAACCAGGCCCTAAGTCAGTGTCTGAACGGCACTTGTGGGAACACCACAATTACTCACCGCGCCTTCGCGAGCGTCTTGAGCCTTTCAAGAATTCTCCGAGGCTCGAGCTCCGTGCGCTTCGCCGTGAATACGCGAAGCCATCTCGCGCTCTTGTAGAGCTCTTCGGAGAGCGACGGGAGATTGATGGTGCCGATCCAGCCTTCGCCAGTGAGGCGCTCCACCTTCCCGCTACGGCGCAGGACCGGAATGTCGAGTCCGAGCATCTGGGTTTTCACCGGATAATCCAGCAGCAGCTCTCCGGGCGTGAGCTGGAATTCGAGCGAGAGAGCGTTTTCCGCTTCGGCCACGCGCTTCCGGTCCGTGGCGATCCACTCCATGGTGTCGCCTTCGATCTCCGCCGCCGGCCACTCGGCGACTCTCTTGTAGAGCTTGCGCTCCTTGAGCGCGACCAGCAGTGGCGTCGGCCAGGCCGTCTCCAGCCTGTGCATGAGACCTTCGTCAGTATATCGCGAGAGTGACTGAACATTCACGACCCCGGCCTCGAGTGCATCCTCGACCAGTCGCTTGTACATCGCTGTCGCGCTCCGCACCGCGTGGTGCCAGTAGACGTTACGGTACATCTGATATTTCGCGAACAGGAGCGACTCGAGCGCCGACAGGGCCTTTTCCAGGACCCCAATGGTCGGGCGTCCCGTTTCCGGATCGTCGACGAGAATCAGCGAGTTGGTGAGCCGGTCGACGTCGATCTCGCCGTACGGAACCCCGCACATGAACGCATCGCGCTTGAGGTACTCGATCTTGTCGAGGTCGAGCGAGCCAGATATGAGACCCTGCAGCTCGCTGGTACTTCTGCCGCCTATGAGATCGAAGACCCTTGCCGGAGCGTCGGCGCCCAGATGCGAAGAGAGAAGTGAAGCAACGCTGCCCTGCGTGATCAGGGGCCTTGCGACGTCTTCGTGGTGCAGCGCGCCGATCTCCTCCAGTGCATGCGAGAAGGGATAGTGCCCCACGTCGTGTAGCAGAGCTGCCGCGCGAACTATCGCCTGGTCGTTCTCACTGACCGGCTTCGCATCTTCGGCTTCGCACAGGAGCGCCAGCGTGCGGCGCGAAAGATGGTGCGTGCCGAGGGCGTGCTCGAAGCGGGAATGTGTAGCGCCGGGATAGACGAGATACGTCCAACCGAGCTGCCGGACGTATCTGAGCCGCTGAAATACCTCGGTATCTACGAGCTGTAGCGTCAGCTCGTCGACACGAATGTTGTTCCAGACGGGGTCGCGCAGAATCTCGAGGTGCACGCCCCTTCCGCGTCAGCCCTTGGGGCCGGCGTTCTTTATCGCCGAGTCCACGTCGCCGAACTTCTCGAAGTTCTTGCGAAACATCTCGGCGAGCTTCCGCGCCTGAGCGTCGTACGCGTCGCCGTTGGGCCACGTCGCGCGCGGCTTGAGCACCGTCGGTGGCACGTTTGGCACGTCCGATGGAATCGCGAGGCCGAAGATCGGATCGGAATCGGTCTTTGCCTTGTCCAGCTGGCCGGCGAGCACGGCGTTCACCATGGCGCGTGTGTGCTCGAGGTTCATTCTTTTTCCCGCTCCATATGCGCCGCCGCTCCACCCGGTGTTGATGAGCCAGACATTCGACTTGTGCTGATGCAGCAGCTTTCCCAGCATCTCGGCGTACTTGGTGGGATGCCAGACCAGAAACACGGCTCCAAAGCACGCGCTGAACGTTGCCTGGGGTTCGGTGACGCCACGCTCAGTGCCCGCGACCTTCGCGGTGTAGCCGGAGAGGAAGTAGTAGAGCGCCTGCTGGTGCGTGAGCCTGGCGATCGGCGGGAGCACTCCGAACGCGTCAGCCGTCAGCAGGATCACGTTCTTTGGATGTCCCGCTCTGCCGCCCGCGACGTGATTGCGGATATAGTGCAGCGGGTACGACGCGCGGGTGTTCTCGGTGATCGAGACATCGCTGAATCTCACTCGCTTCGTCGCCGGCTCGAGTACGACGTTCTCCAGCACGGTCCCGAACATCTGGGTCGTCCGGTAGATGTCGGGTTCCTTCTCGGCGGAGAGATTGACCACCTTGGCGTAGCAGCCCCCCTCGAAGTTGAAGACGCCATCCCTTGACCAGCCGTGCTCATCATCGCCGATGAGTCCGCGCTCCGGATTGGTGGAGAGCGTGGTTTTGCCCGTTCCGGAAAGCCCGAAGAAGAGCGCGGTATCACCCGCATTGCCGACATTCGCCGAGCAGTGCATCGACAGAACGCCCTGCTTTGGAAGCATGTAGTTCATGACGGTGAACATCGCCTTCTTGAGCTCGCCCGCGTAGCGTGTTCCTCCCAGGAGGATCGTACGCTCAGCCAGATTCAGCACGATGAACGTGCCCGAGCGCGTCCCGTGGCGCGCGGGATCCGCCTGGAACTCGGGAGCGTGCAGCACCGTGAACGTCGGGTCGAATGTGGGCAGATCGCTCAGCTCCGGCCGGATGAACATGTTCCGCACGAACGCCATGTGCCACGCGTTGGGCGAGACGTAGCGCACGGAGAGCCTGTAGGCGGGATCGGCGCCGCAGTACAGATCCTCCACGAAGAGCTCGGGAGAATCGTTGAGATATTCGCGGAGATCGGCGAGCAGCAGCTCATACTTGTCCGCCGGAAATGGCTGATTGATCTTGCCCCAGTCCACATCGTTTTCCGAGACCGGCTCTTTCACGATGAACTTGTCGTTGGGCGAGCGGCCGGTGTGCGGAGTCGTGACGGCGACGAACGGGCCCATCTCCGCAAATTCACCCTCCCCGCGCCGGGCGGCGGCCTGAAAAAGCTCGGGCGCAATCAGATTCCAGTGCACCTCGCCGCGCGGCTCGAGGCCTTGCTTGCTCACTCCGATACTGCTCTCGCGCGCGATCGAAGTGCGCTGTGGCTCGGTCTCAGTTGCCATTATTTTCGCTTCTCTCATTTATCCGCTGTTGCGCATCCATCACCGCAACGGCGGCCATATTGACGATGTCCTGAACATCGGCTCCCTGCTCGAGGACGTGTACGGGAAGATTCATACCCACCAGAATCGGCCCTATCGCAGTCGCGTTGCCGAGGTGGTGCAGCAGCTTGTAGGCGATGTTGCCTGCGCTCAGGTTCGGAAATATGAGCACGTTCGCGCGCTCCTTCAGCACGCTGAACGGATACGCTGTTCGCAGGATGTTCTCGTCCATCGCGGTATCCGCCTGCATTTCGCCATCGACTACGAGCGACGGATCCCGCTCCCTGAGAATCGCCACCGCTTTCGCGACTTTCTCCGCCTCGGGATGGCGAACCGATCCGAAGTTGGAAAAGGAAAGCATCGCGATCTTCGGCGCTATCCCGAAAGTGCGGACGATCCGGCCGGCGGAATACGCGATCTGTGCAAGCTGCTCCGCGGTCGGATCTATGTTGACCGTAGTGTCTCCACAGAAGATAACGTGCTTTTCGAAGACGAGCATATAGAGGCCGCTTACGATCTCGGCTTTGGGGTGCGCGCCAATCACCTGGAGCGCGGGCCTGATCGTCTCCGGGTAGTGCATGCCGACGCCCGAGAGCAGTGCATCCGCATCTCCGCAGGCGACCATCACCGAGCCGAAGTAGTTGCCGTTGAAGAGCAGCTGGTGCGCCTCGCCCGGACTCAGTCCCTTGCGCTGCCTGCGCTTCCACAGAAAATCGGCGTAGCCTTCGCGCTTTCCGGATGTCGCCGGGTCCTCGATCTCGATCTCGTGGAGGGAGATCCGGTTTTCGTCGGCGACACGCTGGATCACGTCGTGCTGGCCGAGGAGTATCGGCAGCGCAATGCCATCATCGACGAGGAGGCGCGCGGCGCGGATGATCTTCAGATTCTCGCCCTCGGGGAATACCACGCGCTTCGGGTCCCGCACGGCGCGGTTGATGATGCCTCGCATGATCCCACGCGCTCTTCCGAGCCGGGCCTCGAGCTGCTCGCGGTAGTCCTCGACCTCGATGAATTCCTTCGCCACCCCGCTCGCCACGGCGGCCCACGCGACAGCGGGCGCGACCCAGAGCAGGATGCGCGGATCGAACGGGAAGGGGATCAGGTAATCGGGCCCGAACTTGACGGAGCGGAGCCCGTACAGCCGCGACACGCTCTCCGGAACGTCTTCCTTCGCCAGCGCCGCGAGCGCCCGCGTGGCGGCCATCTTCATCGCCTCGTTCACCTCGGTCGCGCGTGAATCGAGCGCGCCGCGGAAGATGAAGGGGAAGCCGAGTAGGTTGTTGACCTGATTGGGGTAGTCGCTGCGGCCGGTGGCGATGATCGCATCGGGCCGCACCGAGCGTACGACGTCCGGCGTTATTTCCGGATCGGGGTTGGCTAGCGCGAAGACGATCGGACGTGGTGCCATCTTCGCGATCATTTCGCCCGTTACGCAGCCGCCGACCGAGAGACCGACAAAGACATCGGCGTCGACGAGAGCATCCGCAAGCGTTCGCGCCGATGTCTTGTTCGCGAACTTCGCCTTGTACGGGTCCATCTTACCCGGTCGGCCGGCGTAAATTACACCTCGTCTGTCCGAGAGCAGAATGTTGGCACGTGGAACCCCGAGTCGCACGTAGTGCTCGGCGGTCGAGATTGCCGCCGCGCCCGCGCCAGAGAACACGACGCGGACCTTCTCGATGTCCTTACCCGCACACTCGAGCGCGTTGAGGAGCGCGGCGCCGGATATGATCGCCGTCCCGTGCTGATCGTCGTGAAAGACGGGAATCTTCAGAGTCTTTCGAAGTGTCTCCTCGATGTAAAAGCAGTCGGGCGCGCGGATGTCCTCGAGGTTGATTCCGCCCACCGTCGGCTCGAGAAGCTGGCAGAACTTGACGATGTCATCGGGGTTCTCGGAGCCGACTTCGAGATCGAACACGTCGAGGTCGGCGAACTGCTTGAAGAGATTTGCCTTGCCCTCCATCACCGGCTTGCTGGCGAGCGCTCCTATGTTGCCGAGGCCGAGGACAGCGGTGCCGTTGGTGACGACCGCCACGAGGTTGCCCTTCACGGTGTATTTGTAGGCGTCTTCAGGGGTGGCCTGGATCTCGAGGCAAGGCAGCGCAACTCCGGGCGAGTATGCGAGAGCGAGATCGCGCTGGTTGTTGAGCGGCTTGGTTGCTACTACCGCGATCTTGCCTGGTCGGCCGGTCGCGTGATAGTCGAGGGCGTCTTCACGCTTCATTGAACATTGGAAAATGCCATGTGCGCAGGGTGAGTGCTACCCTTCAACTGCTTTGCGCACGATGGACTTTGTTCGACCTACGAGGATCTGCACGACGGTCATACCCGACAAGATATCGATTGTTCGAGCTTTGCGCTTCCCGGCACGAATCAGTACGCTATTGGCACTCAAACCCGAGCGCGGCATCTCATGATCGATATCTCTCCACATACAGTTGCGCAGCTGCTCTACCTGGTGCACGGCGATCCGGATGAATTGCAGGAAGCCCTGGGCGAAATTCGCCCGGCGGACATCGCCGAAGCTTTGCGCGAGCTGCCTCCCGACGCGGCCGGGAAGGTCATGGCGGCGCTGCCGTTC
>CABEAH010000088.1_pt1 | contig 17347 bp, 17 predicted proteins | sample 3132331 | NCBI WGS metagenome assembly CABEAH01 (sample SAMEA5534343, study PRJEB31848) | metagenome | biome: tundra; feature: field; material: soil | place: USA | collected 2013-05 | depth 0.45 m | reverse complement strand
CGATCCTCGCTGCCGCTCACTGTGACGCTGCGGCGTGACAACGACAGTTGGCTACCGTCGCTCCGAGGAGAGGGACGAGTCGTCTTTGAGGGCCGAATCCGGGACATGGGCTGACAGACTGTCGCGAGGGGGTCGAGCTGGTGTCGATTAGTCGGCCTCCGCAGTAGTTTCTAGCTATGCTGCGTTAATACCAAGTCTTTACATGAGTTACGAGGTGAGGAAGTGGAGAAGTAAGACTTCTCCACATAAAAGGGTTCTATGTAGTTTACATAATCTATCTTATACGCATATACTCAGGAGACCCATATAAGGGGGTCAGCACATGATCCAGAATGCTAGGAAGGCCGAGTCACCACGGCCTTTCGAGAAGCTCCACAGGGTCCTTCTGGAGATTAGATCTTCATCGCCTGGGCGTTGACCTCGCCGAGCCTGATTCGCGCTTCGGCAGCCATCGGACCGGTTTCGTCCTTTGCAAGTTCGGTCCAGATCGCCTTGGCCTCCGCTGCCTTCCCGGCAGCCATATAAGACCTCGCCGCTGACGCTAGGTACTCGTCCTTTGCGGCCGGGAATCGCGTCGCCTGGGACGCGAGCTTGTACTGCGCCGCGGCCCCCGCGAAATCCTTCAGCTCCTGAAGGCCATCGGCCAACAGCACGTGGACCGAGGGCGCGAAGTCGTCCGACGAGCTGATCTTCGCCTCCGCCTTCTTGAGCTCTTCGACTCCCTCCTTGAATTTCTTCTGGTCGTAGAGAGTCTGGGCGAGAAAGAGTGTCGCCTGGGTTCCAGCGCGAGTCCCTTCATACCTGGTAGCAACGTTCTGGAGATCTGACACAGCCAGAGGGATATTCCCTGCTGCCGCCGATCGGCGAGCCTGGTAGTAGGCCGACTCTGCGTGCTGCTCCTTGATGGTTCTCGAGCGCTGGTAAAACCAGAGTCCTCCTCCGATCACCGCGACCACGACGAGTCCCCAGCTAAGTTCGCGTTTGTGAAGCAGCATCCAATCGCTTATCGAGTCTTCATCGGCGCCGTAGTGCGGCTTTGCGTTGATCTTTGGACTGGTCATCATCAAATTGAGAGAGGTCAGGCTGAGGCGCGGGCTTCAGACTCGGAATGTAATACGTTGTCGTGATTGCTGTTAGGCGGTCGGGGTGATCTTCCACAGCAACTTCGCCGGGAACGACGCATGGACTGGAATGCCCCCGGGGTGACTCGAACACCCGGCCAACGGTTTAGGAAACCGCTGCTCTATCCACCTGAGCTACGGGGGCGAAATCACTTCCCTGAACCGGTCAGTTAGCGAGGCCGATTCAGCTGGGCAATCTATATCGCGGGGGTTGCCTCTTGAAGTATAACGGCGACACGCGACCATATTAACTAACGAACGATCGCGAACGGAGACTCCAGCGACTCGGCATCGACGGCCGGGAGTGCCCGAGTCGCTTCTACCCGTGCGCCCGTCGGTCCCGAGCGAACGGACGCTTCGAATATCTTTAGTGCTTCGGAATCACCCGCGGCGGCAACCTCGACGCTTCCATCCGGTTTGTTCCTCACCCACCCCGCCAGCTTGAGCTCGTGCGCTTTCTCCCGGACGAACCACCGGAACCCGATACCTTGAACTCGTCCGCGCACCTCGAAGTGGATGCTCTCCATTCTCCCGGCTATCCACGTACCCCAAGCAGCGCCGCCAGCGCAGCCGCGATCGTCGCCTGGTCCGGGACGCCTCCACCCGGGACTATAGCGAGCTCACCGTTTCTGATGCGCTGAGCGATCCGATCGAGCGCTGTTGCAATGGCCTGGGCGGCGGTTTCACGCAGGTCGCGGATGGGCGGAGTCGCCCTCCTCTCCCAGTCAGTGGCGGCCCATGCGTCGGTGGCCTGAGGATCGGCTCCCTCTCCGAGCGCAGCCGCGCCTCGCCAATCGTACTCCTGCCAATCGGTTAGCACCCATTCCGGCTCTTCGGTCGCAGCAACCGGCGAGTCGGACGAGACATAGACACCGGCCATGCCAGTCGAATCTCCCGTCAGCGAGCCGTGTTCGTCTGGCGAGAAAGCTCCGACGCCAGGCAAAGGATCGACGAAGTGCTCCACCGGAGGAAGCTCGTCGTCGCCGTAATTGAACTCCGACAGAGAGTCGTCCGCCTTGTCCGGACCGGCATCGAGAAAATGCTCGATCGGAGGGATTAGTTCCGCGCCGGCTCTCTCACTCTGTACTCCGTGAACGAATGGCCGCGATAGTCGGAACTCTTCACCCCTGATACTTGGAGCCTGCGTACTCGGCGTGCGGTAAGGCACGAACGGACGATGTGGTGTCAGCGGCACTACATACCCTCCCAGCTGTATTTCCCCACCAGAGGCACAAAACGCACCGGCGCGATCTCGACCTTCTCCAGCTCGTCTCCGCGACGCGTGAACATGAACAGCGTCTGCTCCTCCATCTCGCCGATTGGAATCAGAAGTCGTCCGCCTTCAGCCAGCTGCTCATGATAGGTCGACGGGATCGCCGGCGCTCCCGCTCCCACTAGAATGGCATCGTACGGGGCATACTGTCGCCAGCCGAGCGTTCCATCTCCAAGCAGAAATGAAATATTGCGTGCGCCGATCTGTTTCAATGTCTGGCGCGCCTTTTCCATCAGAGCCGGAATGCGCTCGATGGAGAAAACCTGCGCGGCCAGGTGCGACAAGAGCGCAGTCTGATAGCCCGAGCCTGTGCCGATCTCGAGAACCCTTTCATTCCCGGTGAACTTGAGCAGCTCGAGGTAGCGCGCATGAATCGACGGCTGCGAGATCGTCTGGCCGCTTCCGATCGGCAGCGCGGAGTCTTCGTAGGCGCGGTGCCGGACGCCCGTGGGCACGAAGAGGTGTCGCGGCGTCTGCTCGATTGCGCGAAGAACCGCGAGGTCCTTCAGTCCCTGCTGCTGCAGAGTTTCGACGAGCCGCCGGCGCGGCCCGCGGAGCTCGTGTTCTACGGGCGCTGCCACCAGCTCTCCGCCGAGGCGAGCATGGCGTGATGCGTGAGATCCAGGTGTAGCGGCGTTACCGATATGTAGCCTTCCTGAATCGCGCGGAAATCCGAGCTCTCTTCGCCCGACCACGCGATGGACCCCCCGCCAATCCAATAGATCTGGCGACCCCATGGGTCCTGCATTGGTTTCAACGAGTCCGAATACACCCTTCGTCCGAGCCTCGTGAGACGCACGCCTTTGATGTGCTCTCCACTCAATGGCGGAATATTGATGTTCAGCAGGGTATTCTCGGGGAAGTGTGGCAGCGAGAGAATATGCGACAGAAGGTTCCGGAGCGGCTCGATCTGGTCGCGCAGCATACTGACGTCAGCGCGAAGATCGCCGCCAGCAAACGAGATCGCGACCGACGGAATTCCGAGCGAGAGTCCCTCCATCGCCGCAGCGACCGTGCCGGAATACAGAACATCTTCCCCCATGTTCTGGCCGTGATTGATCCCGCTCAACACGAAATCGGGGCGCTCCGGCATTAACGCTTCGATGGCCAGCATTACGCAGTCCGTAGGCGTTCCGTCCACCTGATACCGTCTCTCTCCGCGATCGATCGGGCGGATTGGATGGTGCAGCGTCAGCGAATGACTCGCGGCGCTTTGCTCCCTGTCGGGCGCGACGACAGTTATTTCGCCGAGTGGCTCAGCGACTTCGATGAGGCACGCAAGTCCGTAGGCCAGGATTCCGTCATCGTTCGTGCACAGTAGTCTCAACGCTTAAACACTCCCGCGCGGTGCCGCCAGAGCACCTTTATTACGAGCCACGCATCGCGAAACTCGCGAAAGTAGCTCGGGGCTCCGTAGATGGTGGAGATCGGAACGTTTACCGTGGTAAATCCGGCTCGCGCCGCGCGGATGATGAAGTCCGTCTCGAACTCGTAGCGATCTCCTACCGCATCGACCTTCCGCAGCACCTCGGCTTTGATCGCCCGGTATCCCGACTGACTGTCGCGAACTTTGCCTCCCGACACCGCGCGCGTTGCGGCCGATGATATCATGTTTGCAATGCGTCGATGTCTGGGGACGGCCTTGCCGGAGAGATCGCGGTTGCCGATGACGATGTCGGCGTGGTCGAGTGCGCCAACGATTGCCGGCGCGAAGGCAGCGTCGTGTTGGCCGTCAGAGTCGATCGTCAGTACGGCAGCGGCGCCCTTCCTGAGAGCGGCCGCGAATCCGGCCCGTAGCGCAGCCCCCTTCCCCCGGTTCTCCCCGAACTCGATCGTCTCGTCGCAAACGGTCTTGAGAAGCTGCCCGGACCCATCCGTCGATCCATCGTCGATGCCGATGATCCACGCGCGCGGAAGATTCCGCCGGAGGTCCTTTACGACCTTGGACAACGTTGGCTCCGAGTTGTACGCGGGCACGATGCACACGAGCGGTTCGATCAACCCTCGTTCCCCATTTCCTGGACCTGCCCGTCCAGTATCGAGAGAATCGAACGCAGGTCAGTCTCCATCGCCTCGACGGCCTGCGAATCCAGTGCCGCCCGCGCCGCGGTACGCAGCTCTCCACTCTTTCTGTAATCATCGATTTTCTGCCGTGCACCGTCGATCGTGTATTTCTCTGTGTAGAGGATCTGCTTGACAAGCATGATCAGATCGATCTCACGCCGCTGGTAGACGCGGTTGCCCGAGCGGTTTTTCGCCGGATGAAGAAACTTGAACTGGCTCTCCCAGTAACGGAGCACGTGGGGTTTCAGATCGGTGAGCGTGCACACATCGCCAATGGAGAAGAACTCCTGCACCGGTTCCTTTGATTTCATCCGTCGACCTCCGCTCGGGGCTCTCTGGTCATGAGGGCCGCGATCGCACTGCGAGCCGGCTGACCCTCGAAGAGTACGCGATTCACGGTATCCACTATCGGCATCTCGACCCCTTTGCGCGCCGCAAGCTCGCGGGCGCTCTGCGCCGTGACAACACCTTCGGCGACGGTTTCACGATCCCTGAGAACATCTTCCAGCCTCCTTCCCTTCCCCAGCTCAAATCCGACCGCTCTGTTCCGACTGAGTGAGCCTGTGCAGGTGAGGACGAGATCGCCCAATCCCGCGAGTCCCGCAAATGTGCCCGAGTCCGCCCCGAGCGCCACTCCCAGCCTGGTCATCTCGGCCAAACCTCTGGTGATCAGCGCCGCGCGCGCGTTGAAGCCCAAACCCAATCCTTCCGCTATTCCGGTCGCCACCGCCATGACGTTCTTCAATGCGCCACCGAGCTCGACCCCCGTGACATCGGTTTGGGTATAGACTCGAAAGTAGGGCGAGCTGAATGCGCGCTGAGCGATCGAAGCAGCTTCGGCCTCTCTCGATGCCACGACCACCGCGGTGGGCTGGCCGCTGGCGACCTCCGCGGCGAAGCTCGGTCCGGAAAGCGCCACCACCGTTGCGCCGGGGAGCTCCTGTTCCGCGATCTCCGTCATGAGCGCAAGGGTACCGCGCTCGATTCCCTTGCTGGCGACGACGATCGGCGCAGTCGCTTCGAGGGCGCCCCTCGCTGACTTTACGATGGGGCGAAGTACGTGCGACGGAGTGGCCAACGTCACGAGCTCGGCGCCGTCGAGAGCGTGGGTGAGATTTCCCATCGCCGATACTTCCGGTGCGAGCGCGTGACCCTGTAGAAAGCGGGTATTCTCGTGGTGCCTGTTCACGGACTCTACGACATCCGGCTCATAGGCCCATAGGCGAACATCGTGGCCATTTCGCGCGAGAAGATCGGCCAGCACTGTGCCCCAGGCGCCTGCGCCAACGACAGCGCATCGCATCAGGACACGTCCGCCTTTCTGACGAACCGATGCTCTTCACCGCGTCGAAGACGCCCGATGTTGGCTCGGTGGGTCCAGTAAACGAAGAGAGCGATCAGTACACTGGCGATGAACACCGCCGATCTCGGATTGCGCGACCAGGCGAGAATCGCAACCGGAAGGACGGCCGCCCCCAATAGTGATGCAAGGCTCACATAGCGCGTGAAGTAGAACACCGCGATCCAGACGATTTCAGCGATCAGCATCGGCACGAACGCGAGTGCGAGGAAAACGCCTGTTGCCGTCGCGACACCCTTGCCGCCTCCCCTGCCGAGGAGGAAGACGGGTTTCACGTGCCCGATGATCGCGGCGACGCCGAATACAAGCGCCCAGAGCTCCGGTCGAAGAGTCTCTGCGTACATCGGAAGAAAATAGACAGGGAGAAAGCTCTTCAGCACATCGACGATGAAGACCAGTGCCCCGGTCTTCGCACCAAGAATGCGCACCACGTTGGTTGCGCCGAGATTGCCGGAGCCGTGCTTGCGGAGATCGACACCGTGCGCTTTCCCGGCGAGGTACGCCGAGGGGATTGAGCCTGCAACGTACGCGATGACGACGCCGATGATCGGCGCCATCTACACAGACTTGCGACGCATGATTATCCGGAGGGGATTTCCACGAAATCCCCAGGCTTCGCGAAAACCATTGTGCAGGTAGCGCACGTAGTGCTCCTGAACGAGATCGGGATTGTTTCCGAAGACCGCGATGACGGGCGGCGCCGTCTCGACCTGCGTGGCGTAATTGAGCTTGATCTCGCGACCGGCGGCTTGTGGCGGCTGGCGGCGGCCGACGATGTCTTCAAGGGTCGTGTTCACCTGCGAAGTGCTGATGCGCTTGTGCCGCTCCGAGTCCACTTCGAGCAGCAGTTCCAGAATCTTCGTCACGCGCTGTCCGCTCAGCGCTGAAGTGAAAACGAAGGGAACGAACTTGAAGAAGGGCGCCTTCTCCTGGCACTCGGTTTCGAACTTGACAGCGGTGTTGTTGTCCTTTTCCTTGAGGTCCCACTTGTTGACGACGACGATGAGGCCTCTACCACTTTCCCAGGCGAGAGCTGCAATCTTGAGGTCCTGATTGTGCAGCCCCTCGACAGCGTCGAGGACCAGGATGCAGATGTCCGACCTTTCGATTGCGCGTCTGGTTCGCAGCGAGGAGTAGAATTCGATTCCGTCTGCCAGCTTCGATTGCCGTCTGAGCCCGGCGGTATCGACGAAGATTATCTCTCGGCCGTGAAAGGCCATCGGCGTGTCGATGGCGTCGCGAGTGGTTCCGGCCTTGTCGGCCACGACGAGACGTTCTTCACCGAGCAGACGGTTGATTATGGAGGACTTACCCACGTTCGGGCGTCCCACGACAGCAACGCGAAGCGCATTGGGCACTTCTTCCGCGGCAATCGGAATGCGATCGACCAGCACATCGAGCATGTCGCCGGAGTTCTTTCCGTTCGTGGCAGAGACGGGTATAGGATCGCCGGCGCCGAGCTCGTAGAACTCGTAGAAGTCGGTAGTGGCGGGATCGTCCACCTTGTTGGCTACCAATATCCACGGCTTGCGAGCGTCGCGCAGAAGCTCCACCACTCGCGCATCACTCGGGTGGAGGCCGTTCTGCGCGTCGACGACGAGCATCAGCAGGTCGGATTCATCGATCGCCTGAAGCACCTGGCGCTTGATCTCGACATCCATGGGAATCTGTGGATCGTCGGTGAGCCCGCCGGTGTCAACCAGCCAGAACTGGCGCCTATTCCATTCGGCGCGCGCGAAATGCCGGTCGCGAGTGGTGCCGGCCTCATCGCTTACGATCGCGCTGTTCTCACCGATGATTCGGTTGAAAAGCGCCGACTTGCCGACGTTGGGACGTCCGACGAGCGCGATGACGGGAAGGTTCACGCGAGCACCCCGCTCGTTTCCGACTCGAGCATGTCGATGAAGTCGTAGGATGGAAAGATCGGCATCGGGAGCGACTCTCGTACGCTGGTGAGCGTGAAGTCATCGAGGAAGACGCTGTCCTCGTTGATCGTCTCGGCCGGGATGAGTGCCATGTCGAGGTCGGTGCGGTCACCCAGCACTCGAAGAATATCTCTTCCTACCAGCAGTCCCGCGGTTGTGATCGTACGACCGAAGAGTGAGTTTTCCGCGGCGATGAGCTCGAAGTGCGCGCCCGTGATCTGTTCGAGGCTCTGGAGCAGTGGCTCCATTAACGGGGCCATCGCGAGTCCGGTGACGACTCCAATACGCTGGCCATCGCGTCGAGCGAGGCGGTCGATGCCGGCAGCGAATCGCATCCGGAGAGAGGTCACCGCGCCTACGCCATTTTCGATCTGGGCGAAATCGCCGTAGTGATCGGCCGATGGGAGCTCGCGTCCCGCCAGCATGTAAAGCTCGTCGGACCCGAACACCCAGGTTTCTCCGCGCTCACAGAGCGCTCGCCCGCCCCATTCTTCAACCCGCGCGAGAATTGCGGCTGCGGTGTCACGATCCATTCCCTTCCCTGTGTAGATGTGCGAGAACTGAGTGAGACCAACCGGCACAACCGCGGCGGAGAGAACGGACTCGCCCATGTTCCAGAGATCGGTGAGCGACTCCTCCAGAACCTCCTCGTCATTCAGGCCCGGAACGACCACCATCTGACAGTGAAACTGGATGCCGCCCGCGGCGAGGCGCGTCAGTTGTGCCTTGACGTCGGGCACGCGCGCGTTGTTGAGCAGAATCTTTCGCGCCTCGTGATTCGTCGCGTGGACGGAGACATAGAGCGGAGACAAGCGGTACTCGAGGATCCGCGCGATATCGCGCTCCTTCACGTTGGACAGGGTCGCGAAGTTTCCGTAGGCAAAGGAGAGCCGATAGTCATCGTCACGGATGTAGAGAGGTTTTCTCAGACCCGGAGGAAGTCCTTCGATGAAGCAGAACTCACAGCGGTTGGCGCAGCGGCGCACCGGCGGTGGCTCGAGGTAAACTCCAAGAGGCTCTCCATCGAGTCGCTCGAGTTCGTAGATGACCGGCTCGCCATCGGGCTGTCGCGCCTCGATGACGAGCTCTTCATCGGCCGTGAGGAATTCCCAGTCGAGGAAGTCCGCGAGCGGCCGACCATTGACGGTAAGGAGCTCAGTCCCGGGCAGGATCCCGAGTTCTTCAGCAATGCTTTCTTGTTCGATTCGGGACACCTTGACCATAGCTAAAGTAATTTAGAGATATGGCGGCCGAAGTCAAGTGTTTACCATACTTTAGGGGCGTTGATGTCTACCAGCGTTCTTCACTTTTCCGCTCACACCGGCGCAGTCGCGGCGAGTGATTCGAGCAACTTTCGGGCACGCTCCGGATTGAATCCCGGGAGCTTGGCGATCGCCTCCTCTCCAGCTTCGCGAACCCCCTGCACGCTGCCGAATTCCTGAAGGAGCCGACGGCGCTTCACCGGCCCTATTCCCGGGACTTTGAGAAGCTCAGAGGTCACGGTGCGCATCGTCCGGCGCTTGCGGTTATACGTCACCGCGAACCGATGGGCCTCGTCTCGCGCCTGTTGCAGCAGGCGGAGGGCCGGAGACCGCCGCGAGAGCTTGAGTGGCTCCTCTCTGCCCCACATGAAGATCTCCTCTTCCCGTTTGGCCAGGCTGATCAGCGCGCGGTCAGTAATTCCGAGCTCCGTGAGCGCGGCATGGGCGGAGGAGAGCTGGCCCTTGCCGCCATCTATCACGATCAGATCGGGGAGTGGTTTTTCGTCGCTGAGCCGCCGCTCGAAATACCTGCGTACCACCTCATGCATCGAGGTGAAGTCGTCCGTGCCCTCGACGGTCTTGACCCTGAACTTGCGGTATTCCCCCCGCTTGGGTCTGCCATTCTCGAACCAGATGCAGGAGCCGACCGTGTCGGTACCCTGCGTAGTGGAGATGTCGAAGCATACCAGTGAGCGTGGAAGCCGCTGAAGCCGGAGCTCGCGACCGAGCTCGTACACCGGATCGCCAGCTCTTTCATCCGACTCCATCGAGGACAGCTTCAGCTCCTCCAGCAGATGACGTGCGTTCTGCTCCGCGAGCGCGATCAAGTCACGGCGCGGCCCGCGCTGAGGAATGTGAATCCTGCTGTCAGGGAGTGCCTGCTCGACCAGATCGCGATCCGGAAAATCGAAGGGAAGCAGGAGCTCGCGAGCTCTCTCCTGCATGCCGACGTAGCTGCCTGCCAGAAACACCGACATCACCGCCGCGTCTTCTTCGCCATTGATGTTCTCGAGGAAACGATGCTCGCGAGACAGGAGCTTGCCCCCCCTGATCCGGAGCACCGTCACGCAGGCGTCGTCTCCGTCGCGCGCGTAGCCGATCACGTCGCGGTCTCCACCCTCTACCTCGAGCACTACCGTCGGCTCCTCCATGCGCTCGAGATGGTGCAGCGCATCGCGAAGCTCCGCTGCGCGCTCGAAGTCGAGCTGCTCCGCCGCCAGATCCATGCGCTCTTTTACGCGACGCACCACTTCGTCCGGCCGGCCGGAAAGAAAGAGAATCACCTCGTCGATCATCGAGCGATATTCATGCTGCGTCTGCGCGAGTATGCAGGGAGCCTTGCAACGCTTGATGTAGTAGTCCAGGCAGGGGCGCTCGGGCATCTGCGCCGGCATGTCGTAGTTGCAGCTCCTCACCGTGAAAATCCTCTTCACGACATTGAGAGAGCGGCGCATGGCTCCTACGTCCGTGTACGGCCCGAAGTAGCTCGCGCCATCGTCCTCGAGGCGGCGGGTCACGTACACGCGCGGAAACGGCTCCTGAATCGTCACCTTGATGTACGGGTACGACTTGTCGTCGCGCAGCGAGATGTTGAAGCGCGGACGGTACTCCTTGATCAGGTTGGCTTCGAGTATGAGGGCGTGCGCCTCGGTCGGCACGACGATCGTCTCGATGTCACCGATAAGACCGACCAGGTAGCGGGTCTTCAGGCTCTCGAGCTGATCGTTGGCGAAGTAGCTGCGCGCTCGTGAGCGAAGACGCTTGGCCTTGCCTATATAAAGCGTGGACCCATCTCTGCCCTTCCAGAGATAGACACCCGGCGCTTCAGGGAGGTGAGGGAGTTTTGCTGCAACGGCGTCAGGCACTGGGAGCATGTGTAATTATACCATGAGCCGGAGGGTGAGTTCACCTCGCGCGGCTGCCGAGCCGGAGGAGTCTCGCGCCTCGGTCGACCATGTTTTTCGCCTCTGGTATTCCGAACGCAGCGGTAATACACAGATAGGCGAATCCGTACACCATCAGAAGCACCAGCGCCAGAAGCTTCGACTGCACGATCGTCGAATGGACGGAAAGCACCGGGACGCCCTGATCCACAAACAACTTGTAGAGCCACGGGATTGAGGCGCTCACCAGTGCCGCGAACCAAAGCCGCGCCATGCGTGCGGGAAGCAGCCGGGTGCGCCCAATACGCGAATCCATCTCTCGGCGCAGCAGCAAGAATTCCACCCATCCAGCAAGTCCCGCCGACGCGGTAAGTCCGGCGGCACCGAGCTTTCGATCGATGCCGAGCAGATCCGGAACGACGAGAGCGAAGAGATAACCAAGTCCCGTCGTGAGAACGACTCGCACAACCGCATAGCGCAGCGGTGTCTTGGTATCACGCAGCGCGTAAAAAGTCGATGAGTAGAGCCGTCCCATGGTCGATGCGAGAATTCCCACGGTGGACCCGATGAGAATCTGCCAGACCCAGATCGTATCGCTCCGCCCGAATTTTCCGCTCTCGAAGAGCAGGTGCACGATCAGGTCGCCGAGCGCGAGGAATGCGATCGCGCTCGGCACGATGAAGTACGCGATCCGGTCGAGGCCGTCGCTCAGTCGGCCGCGAAGATACGCTGCGATTTCGACACTCGATCCCTGCGCGCGGGACATCGCCGGCAGCTCCGCCGCCGAGATCGCCATGCCGAACAGGCTGATCGGCAGAACGTAGATCCCCTGTGCAAATGTGAACGAAGACACTGCCCCGTTCCCCAGGTAGCTTGCGAGCCAGGCATCGACGTACGCGCTGATCTGCACTACGCCGCGACTCACGAACGCCGGACCGAAGTTCCGGAAAACGTTTCGAACGCTCTGCGAGGCGGTGGTGAGACGCGGGCGCAAACCCCTCGCAAGGGACAACACGAGGGGTAGCTGTATTCCGAATTGCAGGGCACTTCCCACCACTGAACCGATCGCGAGATAGAACGCGAGATCGACCGGCGTGCGTCCCTTGTGGAAGAAAACAAGTGCGCTGACCATCGCGAGATTCCACAGTACCGGCGCCGTGTAGGACATGAAGAAGCGGCGATGGCTGTTCAGTACGCCGAGACACCAGGCCGAGAATACCAGCAGTCCCGCGCCCGGAAACAGAATCCGGGTCAGGCGAACAGTCAGCTCGCGCTTCTCTCCGGTGAATCCATTGGCGATGATCGCTACGAGGTAGGGCGCGGTCACGACGCCCAGCAGCACGATTATCGATGCGACTAGTGCCAGCATCCCCGCCACTGCGCCCGCCAGCCGCGTCGCCTCTTCCTCATTACCCTTTCCGAGAAGCCCAGCATACTCCGGAATGAAGGAGGCCGAGAGCACCCCCTCGCCGAACAGGTTCTGCAGCATGTTCGGGATGCGAAACGCGGCGTTGAATGCGTCAGCGGCGAAATCGACGCCCAGGTAGCGGGCCATCATCGTCTGTCGGATCAGTCCCGCAAGGCGGCTGAGAAGAATTCCCGCTCCGACGAGGAGCGCCGCGCTCTTTGACCTCTCGATCGCCGGCCCGGTAACGCGTGGGGCACGCCGCCTCTCGATCGGCGGCGCGGCGTCCGTTACCTCATCTGTCTGAGGCGGTAGAATCTCGGGGAGAGTGCGGCTTTCTGCCTCCGCATCTCCCGTATCGCTCACGGGTTCCCTCGAGCGGATTGGCGCGCCCTGGGCGCGGACGCGCGCACACGTTTCTTTCCACTCACCAGCGCCTTTGCATAGCTGCTCGCGTCCTCGAGCATCTGGTCGCGCAGATTTTTTCCGTACCGAGCCAGCAGCGGAACGAAGTTCAGACTTCGCTCCTGCGGCTTTCCGAACGGATAGAGAGAGCCGCGCGCGGTCGCGATGTCGTGCATGACGTCCGCGTGCTTGCTCTTTACCGCGGCGACGATACGACGCTCGAACCGGTCCAGGCGGCGGGTGAGATTTGCACGCAAACCTCCGGTCACCGCCGGACTCACAGGTGCCTGTTCGCGGGTTACCGCCTGGCTGAGAGCATCGAGGCGCTCGTCGAGCATCGCGCGCGTCGTCCTGAGCTCCTCGATCACCGCTTTCGGCAAGCGCGCGCGTGCAACTCGGCCCTCCACTTCGTGCGGATCCCGAAAATCCTCTGGAAGGAGGTAGAGCTTTTCGAGAATCTGCTCGACATGTGACTCCAGGATCGTGCAGGACCACCGCGGGAGGATGAGAGGACGTGCCACCCCCAGAGCGTCAGCTATCGGCGCGATCTGGGCGAAGTACGCAATCTCCGCGGGTCCGCCGAGGTATGCCGCGGTGGGCAGAACCGCGCGCTCGACGACGGGACGCAGCAGGACATTCGGTCCCATTTCGCCATCGGTCGTATGCCCGCCAGACGCCTTGAGGGGAATACGCTTGCGCCCACCGGGTCCTGAATTGAATACGAGCGAGAGACCGGGCACATCCTGAACCTGCGGACTGAATCCGGCGGCTTCGATCTCACCATTCCTGGCCTTCAGAGCCTCAGCGATCTCGCGGGACTTCTCCAGCGCGCTCTTCAGTACGGGTCTCGCGGCTTCGCGGGTAGCCGGATGCGACGCATCGATCACAGAGATTCCGAGGGGGTCGAACAGCTCACGCAGAAACGAAACGTAGGCGGATCCGATCGTCGCCCGCGGCGTGTAGTATCGCTGTAGCATCTCGAGTGGCGTTCTGTCGCTGGCCGAGCCCGCGGAGTGCGAGAGTGCATCCAGCTCCGCCGACACTTCGCCCAGAGGCATTGAGTCCATCGTGCGGCCCAGCGATTCGGTGTGATCGATACGAAGTAGCTGCGCGCCACCGGAAACGGCGATTACGGTGCTGCTCGCTTCCTTGAAGTCGGCATCGTCGGTAGCGGCCCAGAATACAGGAGCTACAGGGATGCCCGTTACCTCCTGAAGCGCATTCGCGAATGCAAGAGCACTCAATGCCTTGGACAGCGTGTAGATGGGGCCCCCGAAGAGGCCCGGTTGCTGACCCGTCGTCACGACAACGCCGTGTCCCTCCGCGGCGGCTTGCAGCCGCTCTGCCGCCTCACCGGTGGCAGCGATAGCTGGAGCGAGACGGGAGAGCCAGTCTTTCGCGAAACTCGAACGGATTTCCTCCAACCGCGCGCGCCACGCAATCGGCCCGTCTGGCCGCGGCTCGTACCACGCGTCCGGCGCCTCGCCCCGCATGAAGACTTCTGCGAGCGGGCTCCCCGCGAGTGGCTGGCGGATGACGCGGACGTTCACTGGCGTGTTGCGAACAAGATGGTCCGGGGCGAATCATCTGCCAGGGGTGATCCCGCGTAATCGCCGGCGCGCGCTACGACGCTGAAGCCGGCAGCGATCAGCATGCGCTCGAGGTCCGCGGGTGACAAGAGCCTCACGCGCTCCCGGTATTCCTTGTCTTGCTCACGCAGTCTGATCGACTTCTCGACGAATCTGTTGTCTGCGCTAATGGTACGCCGCTGCTCGACGGTCACGCCGTTCACCACGCGCTCATCGCAGGCCACGAGATTTCGTCGCACCTCTTTCGCGTTGAAGAAATCTACGACGAAAGTTCCCCCACGCTTCATCGCCGCGGCAACGCACTTCATCACACGCGCGTGCTCGCGGTCATCCTCGAAATATCCGAAGCTCGTGAACAGGTTCACTACGAGGTCGAAGCTCCCATCGGCGAATGGCAGCTCACGCATGTCGGCGCGAACGTAGGGCGAGTCCGGCGACTGCTTGCGCGCGACTTTGAGTAGCGCGGCGGAAAGGTCGAGTCCGACAGTCCACCAGCGCTCGCAGAGCAGCTTCGAATGTCTTCCCGCCCCGCAGGCAAGATCGAGCACGGAGCGGATCTCGCGGCCGCTCACATGATTCGCAATCAACTCGATTGCCCGGGCCGCCTCTTTGATATCGCGATGGGGATAGAGACGCAGATAGTCCTCGCCGAACCACTCCTCGAACCAGTCAGCTTCCTGCGATCCCGACAACTGAATCGCGGCTTCCCCTGCGCGTGCGCCCATCACTTGTGGTACGGTTCGCCCCGCGCGATCGTGCCGGCCCGGTAGATCTGCTCGGCGAGAACCAGGCGGGCTATCTCGTGTGGCAGAGTCCATGGCGCGAGAGCCAGCCTCATGCTGGATCTCGCGGCGACATCGGGAGCGAGGCCGAAAGCCCCGCCGATGAGGAACGCGAGATCACGATCCGATTCCCGGGCCGACTGAAGCAGCTCGGCGAACTGCAAAGAATCGAGCGAACGACCGCCGATGTCACAGGCGACGGTCTGCGCGCGAGTCGGGACTCTCTCGGAGAGGCGGGCTCCTTCGCGCTCCCTCACCCGGTCCACTGAGGAGCCGCTCGCGCGCTCTTCCCGAATCTCATAAACGTCGAGCGGCCAATATCGCGCCGCTCGAGTCTCGTAATCACGGATCGCCTCACCGAGCGCAGCGTTGCGAGCCTTGCCAACGACCGCGACGACCAGTCGCATTTACGCGTAGATGCCGCGAAGCCTGTGGACCGTGGCGACCCTGCTGATCGCGAGCATGTAAGCGGCGGTTCGCATATTCACGCGGTGTTGCTTTGACAGGTCCAGCAGGTCCTGGAAGCTGTGGCGCATGATCGCCTCGAGACGCTCATTCACCAGGTTTTCAGTCCAGAAATATCCTCCGCGATCCTGAACCCACTCGAAGTAGGAAACCGTCACGCCGCCGGCGTTCGCGAGAATATCCGGGATGACGAAAATGCCCTTCTCGTCGAGAATCGAATCAGCCGCGGCCGTCGTCGGCCCATTGGCTCCCTCGCAGATGATACGCGCCCGGATATCGCCAGCGTTCTTCGTCGTGATCACGTTTTCGAGCGCGGCCGGGAGCACCACATCAACATCGAGGGTGAGAAGATCGGAGCCGGAGAGTGTGTCACCCTTCCCGTACCCGTCGAGCGAGCGATGCTTCGCGACGTGCGCAATTGCGTCGTCGACGTCGATTCCGTTCGCGTTGTAAAGCGAGGTTGTGCGATCTCCTATCGCGACGATCTTGCACCCTTCGCGGGCAAGGAGCCGCGCTGCGACCGATCCCACGTTTCCGAATCCCTGGATCGCGATGGTGGTTCCTTTCAATGGCATGCCCAGGTGTTCGAGCGCCTGCTTCGTCACGATCATGCAGCCGCGACCCGTAGCTTCACGCCTCCCGAGCGATCCGCCGAGCTCCACCGGCTTTCCCGTAACGACGGCGGTGGTGGTGTGACCGACGTGCATCGAATAGGTGTCCATCACCCATGCCATCACACGCTCGTTCGTATTGACGTCGGGGGCCGGAACATCGGAATCCGGCCCGAGCATGTTGATGATTGCTGACGTGTAGCGACGCGTCAGCCTCTCGAGCTCGCTCGCGCTCATCGCCAGGGGATCGCAGATAACGCCGCCTTTCGAGCCCCCGAATGGAATGTTGACGACGGCACACTTCCACGTCATCCAGGCGGCGAGGGCCTTGACCTCCTCGAGAGTCACCTGGGGGTCGAAGCGAATGCCGCCTTTGGCGGGACCGCGCGAGGTGTTGTATTGCACGCGGTAACCTTCGTAGACAGATAGTTCGCCATTGTCCATCATCACGGGTATCGAGACGATGACCTGTTTTTCCGCCTGGCGGAGGACCTTGTACAACCCGGGCTCGAGGTCGAGGAGCTCCGCGGCCTTGTCGAAGCGCGACATCATTGCCTCGAAGGGGTTCTCCTCGTTTAGAAAGCGATCCTTGTCCGGTCGAACGAGTTTATGAGTAGGTATGCGATAATCGGTGGCCATGGTTCCAGGTTATCAACGTATTGACGAAAGCCCCCGGATCAGTGTGCCGGGGCGAGAAGATCGTCCAGCATTCTGTCGATATTCGGCTGGCCCTCCTCGATTTTCAAGTGCTGTGAAACATACCATAATGACCTGCCTTTGGCAGGCCATATCGATTCGAGTTTGACGGCATCCTTTAGAGTGCAGACGACGAAATCGGACTGCTCGGCGGCGACCACGAGAGCGCGTGATTCCCGCCTCGTGAACGCGTGATGATCCGGGAATGGATGGGGGTGCACGATCGCGCCGAGCTCGGTCAGCTGCTGGAAAAACGCCTCCGGATGCGCCACCGCGGCGATAGCAGTGACGTCGGCGCCCTCGATGGCCTGAAGCGGAATCGTCTGCCCTGTCGCCGTGCTCCTGAGCTCTCGAGGGAATAGATATGCGCTCGCGAGAGGAACACGCGGAGCCGCCCTCGATATCGCGCGCCTCACATCGGCGACTACAAACCTGTCAGCAGTCTTCCGCGTGACGATAACGAGCGACGCACGGCGCACCGCACTGAGCGGCTCGCGCCAGGGGCC
>CABEAH010000086.1_pt1 | contig 17514 bp, 10 predicted proteins | sample 3132331 | NCBI WGS metagenome assembly CABEAH01 (sample SAMEA5534343, study PRJEB31848) | metagenome | biome: tundra; feature: field; material: soil | place: USA | collected 2013-05 | depth 0.45 m | reverse complement strand
AGTCTTCCCACAATCCCGCCTTCGCGGGCGAGGGGTCTACGTCTCTGACTGCGCCAGCGTCACTCCCCATTGACTCACCCTCGCGGAAGAAGACATACTCGGACAAAGATTAGTATCAATTTTCGCTTCCCACCACCACCACGATCTGCCATGCAATCCGATTCGAGCTCGTCGCGACCGATCGGTTCTCCAGCGAATTGGGGAGCCGTTCTGCTTTACGCACGCGCGGGTGGCTTGTACCTCTCAACATCCGTTATCAACCGCACACCGCGCTGATACGTGAAGTAGGCGTATCCCCACTGCATCAGCACGCTCAGCCTGTTCCTGAATCCCACCAGGTACATGATGTGGACGAACAGCCAGAGAAGCCACGCGAGCCGTCCTGTGAACTTCACTCTTCCGAAGTCCGCGATTGCGCGCGACCTGCCGATCGTCGCGAGATCGCCCTTGTTCCAGTAGTGAAAGTTTTTCCTGGGCTCTCGCTGCAGGTCGCGAACGATGTTCTTCGCGGCGAGCGCGCCTTCCTGGTTTGCCGCGGGGCATACGCCGGGGACCAGTCGTCCGCCCTGCGCGATGACGGCCAGGTCACCGACCGCGAAGATCTCCGGATGTCCGAGTACGGATAGATCGGCCTTCACCTGGACGCGGCCCGCGCGATCGAACGATCCGCCGAGGAATCGGCCGAGCGGAGACGCTTTGTTGCCGGCAGCCCAAAAAGCGGTACGCGCCCGGATCTTTTCGTCGCCAATGCAGACGCCATCCTGATCGACTTTCGTGACGACGGAGTTGACGCGAACTTCGACTCCGAGGTCGGCGAGGTCTCTAGTCGCGTGCAGCGCGAGATCTTCGGGAAATGAAGGAAGCAGTCGAGGACCTGCCTCGATGAGAATCACGCGAGTGCGGCGCGCGTCGATTCGCCTGAAGTCGGGTGCCAGCGCCTTTCTGGCGATGAAGGGCAGCGCGCCCGAGAGCTCGACACCAGTCGGTCCACCGCCGACCACGACGAAGGTGAGATACTCGTCCCTCTCCCTTGGATCGTCGGATTTTTCCGCCCTCTCGAAGGCGAGCAGGAAGCGCCTCCTTATCTCGGAAGCATCCTCGATGGCTTTGAGGCCCGGCGCATACGGCTCCCAATCGTCGTGGCCGAAGTACGAGTGCCGTGCGCCGGCCGCGACAATCAGATAGTCGTAGGGAATCTCGCGCATCTCGTCGTCGACACGCACCACGCGACGCTCCGTGATGATGTCGCGCGCTTCAGCCATCAATACCTCGGTGTTCTGCTGTCTCCGCAGAATCCACCGAATGGGAGCCGTGATGTCGCTGGGAGCCAGAGCCGCCGTGGCTACCTGATAGAGCAGCGGCTGAAAAATAAAATGATTGGTTCTGTCTATCAACGTGACATCGACTGGCACGCGGCGCAGAGCTCGCGCGGCGGCTATTCCCGCGAATCCGCCGCCGATGATCACGACACGCGGGCGCGCCGACGGATCAGGCAAGTCTCTCCTCGAACGATCTTGCAACGAGCGTCATGAGCAGCACCAGTACAATCAACAGGACACTGTACGAAGCCGCGGTTCCAAACGCCAGTGCGCGGAGCTGCGCCAGAATTTCCATCGAGATCGGCCGGTTCGCGTGCGTGTAGAGCACGATGCTCGCTACGAATTCTCCCACGCCGGTCACCGCCGCGAGCAAAGCGCCCGCAACCAGACCGGGCCGCGCTGCCGGCAGAATCACGCGACGCATCGTCAGCAGCCACGAGGCGCCCAACCCCCGCGCTGCATCTTCCAGCGAGGGATCCATCTGCCGCAGCGAGCTTTCCACGGCCGAAGATACCAGAGGCGTATTGCGGATGAAATACGCGAGCGGCAGGATCCAGAACGTCCCGACGAGAAGCACACGACCCATCGCTGGATCGTTGCGATTGAATGTCGCCGCCAATCCCAGCGCAATCGCGGTCGCGGGAATCGCCCACGGTAGCGCAACCAGAAGCTCGAGCAGCCGCCGGCCGCCGAACTTCCGGAAGACGATCAGATATCCGGCGACGAAGCACACCCCGATATTTGCGGCAGTGGCGATGAGGGCCATCGACAGACTGTTCGTTATCGGACGCCAGAGCTCCGCCTCCGTGAACAAGCGGCGGTAGTTCTCGAGCGTGTATTCCGGTGGCAGTACCTGCGTCGTCCACACCCCATCTCGCGCGAATGAGACGAGCACTATCATCAGATGCGGGAGAATGAGCGTTATCACGATGAGAGCGGCTGCCACGCTCGTCATGATCTGAACCCTGCGCGACCGTATCGCGAGCCGGGTTCGGCCGCCCTTGCTCGACAGGATGTACTTGCGCTTGCTATCCAGCCACCGAAATAGCGCCAGGCCGGCCACGGCGCTCAGCGTCAACACAGTCGTTTCGACGTAGGCCAGGCCGAGCGCGCCGTTGATCTTGGACGCGAGTATCTGAGTGGACAAGACCCTCAGTCCTCCACCAAACACGTAAGGCGCGGAAAACGAGCCGAGTGCGTTCATGAAAACGAGGAGCATCGAGCCCGCGACGGCCGGCATGAGAAGCGGCAGAGTTACCCGGCGAAGTCGTTGCCAGGTACTCGCCCCCAATCCCGCCGCGGCTTCATCCAGCGTCGCATCGAATCGCTCCAGGCCTGCCGATACGAACAAATAGACGTACACGTACATCGTGTACGCATGGACGAACACTATGGCGGAGATGCCCTTGAGTCTCCACGGCGCTTCGCTCATTCCGAACGCCCGCTGAACCACGCGCGTGACCAGACCGCTCTCGCCGTAGAGAAACAGAAACGCGATTACACCGACGAGCGGCGGCAGCGCCGCGGGAAGTACCGCCACCGCTCGCAGCATACGCCGACCGGGAAAGTCAAACCTTCCAAGCAGGAACGCGAGCGGGACACCGATGGCCAGGGCGGCGAATACGGACGCGATCGCAATGACGATGGTGGTTCTCAGCGCTTCGCGGTCGGCCGGGCTCGCGGCGAACTCGCGCCAATGTCCGAGACCATTTTCGAAGCTGCCGGCGATGACAGCCGCGTTTGGATAGACGACGGCCCAGATGAGCAGCGCAATTACAGGTGTCGCGATCAGCCAGCTCTGGCGCCTGGCCGCGGATCTCATGCCGGAACGAGAGGCGACGAGCCCTGCGATGGAGTCACACCCACGTTGTCTCCCTCTCGCGCTTCGCCGGATGAGGATTCGACTTCGACCATTACATCTTCGGAGAGCCGCACCTGGTACATCACCACCCCACCGGCAAAACGCCGGTTGACGATGCGGCCGGACCACCCATCGCTGATCCCGGGCTCCCCGAGCCTCAGGCCGTCCGGTCGGAACACGATGAACGCACTCGCGAATCGGTCCGGCGCGCCGCGTGCGCGCGTCACCGGCACATCGTGCGCAATGCCCCCGATCGTGACCGATGCCGTAAGGCCGCGATCGACTGCCGGAAGGATGGTTCCGCGCCCGATGAACCCCGCGACTTCGGCTGATACGGGCGCGTGGTACAACTCCTCGGGTGTGCCGACCTGGAGGAGCTTTCCCTTCTTCAGCAATGCGATGCGGTCCGCGATCGCGAACGCGTCCTCCTGATCGTGCGTCACGAAAAGGGCGGGGACTCCCACGTGCCGGAGCATCGCTCGCAAGTCGTCACGCATCGTCTGCCTCAACGTCGGGTCCAGATTGGACAACGGCTCATCCAGCAGGAGCGCGCGGGGCTCGATAACGACCGCGCGCGCCAGAGCAACGCGTTGCTGCTCGCCGCCGGAGAGAGACTGAATGGCGCGCCTGCCCGCGCCCTCGAGGCCGACGCCCGCCAGCGCGGATCGTGCCTTCTCCAGTCGTTCGCTCTTGTTCAGCCCGCGCGCCTCGAGACCGAACGCGACGTTCTCTTCCACTGGCATGTGCGGAAAGAGCGCGTAGTGCTGAAACACCATTCCGAACCCACGGCGTTCCGGCGCCACGCGCGTGATGTCCGAGCCGCCAAGCGTGACCTTGCCCGAATCCGGGACTTCGTAGCCGGCGGCGATACGCAACGTGGTCGTCTTCCCCGAGCCCGATGCACCGACGAGCGCGAGGAGTTCGCCTGGTCCGATCTCGAATGAGATATCGTCTACGGCGGTGTAATCACCAAACCGGCGCGTGATGCCGCTGAGCGCGAGCGCGCCGTACTCGGACTTTCGCGCCAGCGGCGCGCCGGTCACTGTGTCTGTCCGCGATTCCGAATGTTCGCGTCCCAGTACTTCATCCACTCGTCGAGATGCGCGGCCATCACTTCGCGATCGATGGGCATCGGCTTGATCACCGTCAGCGCCTCGCGGATCCATGAAGGAAGCTTCGCCACCGGGATGTCCTTCCGTGCCGGGATGCGCAGAAACTGGTCCGCCGCCGCGATCATCGCTTCAGGTGTCGTGACGTACTCGTAATAAAGCTTTGCTTCCGTGGGATGTTTGCTGCCTTTTACGAGCGCGATTCCATCCACGAGCAAAGGGGTTCCGCTCGCCGGGATGACGTATTTGACCGGGATGCGGGTGCGTTCCTGAAGCGTCGCGATGTCGGGCATATCCCAGAGCGTGATGACGCCCTCCTGGCGTCCCAGCTTCTGATAGAGAATCGTCGGATTGAGCACGTAGTCCCGGGTGCTCGCGTCCAGCTTTCTCAGCCATTCATACCCTGCATCGGGCTTCCCCGTCTTCGCCATCGATCTGGCCATTATCGCGCCAAAGATCGCGCGCATCGTGCCCGACTCGATCGGATCGCGTATCAGAATCTTCCCCCTCCACCTGGGATCCAGAATATCGTCCCAATCTTTCGGCGCGTCTGCATCTGTGACCGCGGCGCTGTTGTAGGCGATTACTTCCGGGGTCAGATACGTCCCGTACCAGTGGCCGCCAGCATCACGCCCTTCGCTATCGACGGCGGCGGCCCAGGTCGGCGTGTACGGCTGGAGCAGATTCTCCTTCGTAGCCCTGTCGAATGCTTCAGCGGGCGCGCCAAACCACACGTCGGCCTGCGGGTTGGCTGCTTCCGCGCGGATGCGCTCGAGAACTTCCTGCGAACCCATGTCCACCCACTGTACGTCAATCGTCGGATGAGCCTTCTCGAAGCCCTGCTCGAGGTAGTCGAGCAGCTCCTTGCCATGCGGCGAATAGACCGTGAGCACGGTGCGTCCATCGGATCTGCACGCCGATATCGCCATCACCGCTATCGCGACCGCCCACGCGCCTCGCTTCATTGGATGCTGTTCCCGCCGAGAAGGTTTGCGAAGATGCGAGCAGCGCCGGGGACACCCGCGGGCATCTGCCTGAAGAGTGCGAGGGGAACGTAGATGTAGCTACCGCGCCCGTAGGGCGCATACAGAATCGCCGCACGGTTCGGCTGCTCGCCTGGATCGTTCATCGCGAACACCGTGTGATAGCGGGCATCGAATGTTGACGGCATGTACGTCGCGCGCTCCTGTACCCAGCCGGCGAAATCCGCCGTGGTGATCCGGTTCGGCGAATTGAGCAGGGGTGCCTGCGAATCGGTGATCGTCACTGGTGCGGTCTCGTCCGTCACGCGCTCAGCCGGCCGTTTGAGCTGGACGGGATACGGCATGATTCCGGGGAGCATCATCTCCGCCTGGCCGTATTGCACGATGAGCCTGCCTCCCTTCCTCGCATAGGCGAGCAGGTAGTCGTTGTTGTCGCGCAGCGTCTGGTTGGATTGATACGCGCGCGGTCCAACGATGATTGCCGTGAAGCGGCTCAGATCGGCCTGCGGAATCGCTTCGGGGTCGAGCATCGTGAGCGGGACGCCGAGCTGCTCCAGCACCGGCGCGACGTTGTCGCCGACGCCCGGAACGTACGCGACGTTCAGGCGCGCAGGCAACACGACATCCACCGCATTCACGGCGAGTGTCGCGGGTCGATAGAGTCTCTGCGGCGTAATGTGCGGATATTCGATCGGGATGTACCCCGCTGCATAGGCTACTCCGCGCGCCTCGGCAGTCGCCTTGATCTCGTACGTTCCCCTCGGAAGAGTGCCGCGAATGGAAAACGAGAGAGCGCGGGTGCTTCCCGGACCCATGCGCGCGGTACGGACGGACGAGTCGGCTACCAGCCCGCGGGGAAGCGAGAGACTCACTCTCACCGGCGCTGAGTCTCCGAGCGCGGATCTGAGCGTTGCCGTTACAACCCGGTTGAAGGGAGTGTTCGCACGGGCCATCGTGGTCGCCTGATCGAGAACGATCGAGATTCCCGGCGCAACGATGAGAGGGCGCTGGACATCTCCGCGCACAGGATCGGCGAAGTGAAACACGATCGGTGATGCGACGTCCATCGTCTCCGAGCCGGTCTGAACTGTCACGTGAGCCCAACTGCGTTTCTCTCTCTCGTCCTCGGAAATCCCGGATATTTTTGGCGTGAACAGATCTCCATTTCGCGGCTGGGCGAGCCACCAGGGTTGCGTGATCTCGCGGCCGGCGTACCAGATGATCCACCGGTAGCTGGAGTCGGGCTGAACGACCTGCGCGCCACCGGCTGCGGGTGACAGCTGAACCGTCACCGGCGCGCTTCCTCGATTGAAGACGGCCATGCTGATCCTGGCGGAATCGCCTACCGCCACCGCCGGCCTGTCCGCCACCGCCTCGAGTGAAACGCTAGGCGGCAACTCCGGCGGTGTCACCCGTCCGTCCTGTACCAGCAGTCGGACAGTGTCGAGACCCGCGAATATGGATCGCTCCTCCTTCGCCGACGGAGCAGGAATGCGAGTGTCTTCCCGGGTGAGATAATCCCACACCACACCCTTTCTCCGGAGAGTTCCCTGTCCCTGCGACTTATGCTGCGACCTGCTGTCGGCTGCGATCTCCTGGTACGATAGTCCGAGAAATGGATCGTACTCGCCGACGTTGATTGCGATCGTTCTATCCCCCGGTGAGAAGCGCGCCAACCGGTAGAACTTGAGCGGAGTCCATGGAGCGCCGAAATCCTTGACCGGAAAACGCACCGTGTCGGCGGCGAGATCGTAAGCTTCTCTGGCTACGATAGCCGAGATCTGATGGTGGCCGTGACCGTCGCGAGGCGTGCCCGAGAAGGTGGTGATCACGATATGCGGCCGGAATGCCCGCATTACGGTCATCACATCGTGCACAAGAGAATCCTTTGGCCAGTGCGTGAGCGTTTCGGTCGCGGTCTTGGAGAATCCGAAATCGTATCCGCGCGCGAAGTACTGGTGAGCGCCGTCTATCCTCCGCGCCGCATGAAGCTCTTCGGTTCGAATGACTCCAAGCGCTTCGCCCAGCTCGTTGCCGATGAGGTTCTGTCCGCCATCGCCGCGCGTGAGTGAGAGATAGGCGGTCTCGACATTTCTTCCCCGCGCGAGCCATGCTATCAGTTGGGTGTCTTCGTCGTCGGGGTGCGCTCCGATCCACAGAACCCGCATTCTCTCGGGCGCCGGTGATGTGCTTCCCATTCGTGCGGTCATGACGCGCGCCTGGGCGAACATCGGTTGCGCCGCAATTACTGCGATGAGCGCGGCGAGGCTCGCGGATCTCTTCAGTGCTTTCCGCAGAAAAAAGCTCAGGATTTGAGCGCCATGCCGCGACGCTTCGCTCCCGCCGGCTGCTGCGGCACCGCGTTTACTTCAGTTACGATGCGCTCCTGCTCTCTCTTGTGGCCCTCGGCGTATCCTTCCGCGGGACTCGCCCTGTCGGGGCGGCCGATGTAGCGCGTGAGCAGAGCGTTTCCGGTTGATACTCGCAGCCGCAGAGCCGCGTACGACCAGGCGCCGTTGTTCTTCGGCTCCTCCTGCGCCCAGACTACCTCCTCGATGGCCGGATAGAGATCCACTATCTGCGCCACTTCCTTCCCCGGCCAGGGGTAGAGCTCCTCGATGCGCACGAACGCCACATGCGGAGCGCGCTTGGCGGCGAGGTCGTAGTAGATCTTGCCGCTGCAGAACACCAGACGTGTGACGGCCTCGCGATTCCGCGATGCGACCGGATCGTCGATGACAGACCGGAATCCACCGCTGCTCAAATCGGCGAGCTTGGACGCTGCTTCTGGCAAGCGCAGCAGGCTCTTGGGCTGCATCAGAATCAGTGGCCGCCTCTCTTTCATCTGCGCCTGACGCCGCAGGATGTGGAAGTACTGCGCGGGCGTCGATGGATACGCCACCCGCATATTCCCCTCCGCGCAGAGCTGCAGAAAGCGCTCGAGCCGCGCGCTCGAATGTTCGGGGCCCTGCCCTTCGTATCCGTGCGGCAGCAACAGTACCATCGCCGAGTCTTGCCGCCACTTGGCGCGGTCTGCCGCGATGAACTGGTCGATGACGGGCTGCGCAACGTTGACAAAATCACCGAACTGCGCCTCCCAGAGCACAATGGTATTCTCCGCCGCGGTGCTGTACCCGTACTCGAATCCGAGCACCGCCGTCTCCGACAGCGGGCTGTTGTAGATCTCGAATGCGCCGTGGGATTCGCCGTCCGACACGTGCTGCAGAGGAATGTAGATCTCACCCGTCTCCGCATCGTGCAGCACTGCCTGCCGATGGGAGAACGTGCCTCGCTCCACATCCTGGCCGGTGATGCGCACCGATTTCCCATCCGTGAGCAGCGAAGCGAAGGCGAGCGCCTCCGCATGACCCCAGTCGATTCCGCCCGCGTCCCCCATCGCCTCATTGCGCCTGGTGAGAGTCTTCGCCAGACGTGAGTTTACCTTGAGCGTAGATGGCCACTCGAGCATTCGGGAGTTGAGCTCGCGCAGACGGTCCGCATTTACGCCGGTCTCGTCCGCGCCTTCAGCCGATGCGGTGGACTGTGTTTCCCTGGCAGGAAGATCGTTCGACGCATGACTGTCGCCGACTTTCGCCGCGGACTGAATGCGTTCCAGATTCGCGAGGATCTCGGAATCGATCCGCTTGACCTCCTCCTCCGTGACGACACCCTCGGAGACGAGTCTCTGCGCCCATACTTCCCGCGGCGAAGGATGGGCGCGGATCTTCTGGTACAGCGTCGGCTGCGTGAACGACGGCTCGTCCGTCTCGTTGTGCCCATGTCGTCTGTATCCGACGACGTCGATCAGAAAATCCTTCCCGAACTTCGCGCGATACTCGATGCTCAGCCGTGCAATGTGGATGCACGAGGCCGCATCGTCCGCGTTGACGTGCACGATCGGAATCTCGAACCCCTTCGCCAGATCGCTCGCGTAATAGGTGGAGCGGGCGTCGATTGGGTCCGTAGTGAATCCCACCTGGTTGTTGACGATGATGTGAATCGTTCCGCCTGTTCGGAATCCGGCGAGACCGGACAGGTTGAGCGTCTCCGCAACGACGCCCTCACCCGGAAAAGCAGCATCGCCATGGATGCAGATGGGAACGACGGAGGACTCATCCCTCTCGGCACTTGAGCTCGCGATCACCTGACGGGCCCGCGCGACTCCTTCGAGTACCGGGTTGACGACTTCGAGATGGCTCGGATTCGGGGCCAGAGTTATATCGACTTCGCCGCCCGCAGCCAGCCTTCGCTTGCCTCGCGCACCGAGATGGTACTTCACATCACCCGTGTCACTCTCCGCGTTGGTCGCGGCGTGCTTTCCCTCGAACTCCTCGAAGATTTTCGCGTACGGCTTGCCGAGAATGTGGGCGAGAACGTTGATGCGTCCGCGATGCGCCATCGCCAGGCCGACCTCGCGCGCGCCATCCGCGGCGGCGGCTTCGATCGCGGTATCCAGCATCGGAACGAGGATGTCGCCGCCCTCGATGGAGAAGCGCTTGTAGCCCTGATAAACGCGGCCGAGGAATCGCTCCAGAGCGTCCACCTCGGTAAGGCGGCGCAAAATCGATTTTTTCTCCTCATCGCTGAGCGGAGCGTTAAGGCGCCCGCTCTCGATTGCCGTCCGCAGCCACTCGCGCTCCGCGGCCTCGCCGAGGTGAGCGATCTCGAAGCCGATTCGCGATGAGTAAAGCTCCCGAAGACGCGCAACCACATCGGCCGCATTGCCGCCCGCCGCGCCCAGAGCCAGCCCTGGTATCGCGGCGAGATCCTCCTCGCTCAGTCCATGAAACTCAGGCGTGATCTCGGGGGTTCCCTCGGGTGGCGTGCCAAGCGGATCGAGCGGAACCGCGAGATGACCAAGATTGCGAATAGCATCGACAAGGTCGGCCGCAGCCGCGACATCGCGCAGAAATCCGGGATCCGCAATGCCACTGGACGCCGCTTGCGCGACCGATGGAGACGCGGCAGTTCCGCCCAGACTCTCCGCGAAACGGAAGTACTGCCGCCACGACTCCTCCACTGACGCCGGGTCGCGCCGATAAGCCTCGTACGCCTCGCTTATGTAGCCGTCGTTGAAGACACCGGTGATCGGATCGGTTCTCATACCTCTAAATTTAACCGAGGTCTGCAGTCCTTGGCGCGTGCGCGGGAGAGTTGAGCGCGTACCTTGGCCGCGCCGCGGCTGGTGTGTGAGAGCAGGGGCTCACGCTCCCACGTTTCCAGCGGAATGGTCGCGAGCAAAAGCAAAAGCGCCCTGCACGGAAATCGTGCAGGGCGCTCGAGTCTGAGCTGCCTTTCTACTTTTTCGTCTTGTCGACGTTGTTGCCGATCACGGCACCGAGAATTCCACCGGCGACGCCGCCAATGATGGCGCCCTTCACCTTGTTCTGGCTGGTGACCGCACCGATAACAGCACCTGCGCCCGCGCCGATCGCGGCATCACGCTTGGTGTGTTTCACGACGACGGGTGCCGGCGCCCTGTACACCGGCTGCGAGGAATACGTGCCGCCTGAACTGCTATTGCTGCGAGTCGCCGTGCGACGCACCGGCGCCCGGGTGGCCGGAGCGACTGCCACACCAGCACGCTCTGCCGCCGTGATGCTATCCAGCGGGGTGTACGGACGAGCTAGCGCCGCTGTAGAGAGATCGGCATTGAGCGCATCGTCAACCTTTTTGTCTCCGTTGGAGCACGCGAAAGCAAAGAGCGCGGTCGGGAGAATCAGTAATTTGCGAAACATCGAAAAACCTCCGGATAGGACCCCCGCTCAACGCGGCGGTTCTGTCTTAGAGGGCAGGACGCATGCCAATCGAGGACAAATAGTTAGGCTGCTGTAGCGACAGATAACGAGACCGCCGGGGGCACATTGTCCCCTAAAGAGGCCGGTAGTTTGAGACGGAAGGTGGACCCCTGGCCGAGGACCGACGAAACGCTCAGGAAGCCGTCCAACAGCTGAGCCAGTCGGCGTGATATCGGGAGCCCGAGGCCGGTACCCGGCTGCTTGGATTCCGACACCTGCACGAACTCCTCGAATATCCTCGAGACGTCTTCCTCCGCTATTCCAACCCCCTGATCGATCACCTCCACTTCTACCCCGCCGCCCTCCGCGTGTTTGCACATGACACGAATGGGCTTGCCCTCGCCGAATTTGATGGCATTGGACAGAAGGTTGAGAATGATCTGCCGAACGCGCCGGGGATCGCTCACGATGTTGAGGGGCTCACCCTCCATCTCAAGACTCAGACTCGACCCGTAATCATCGGCCAGTGGCCGCACGGTGACGAAGAGATCCTCGACGAGGGAGGGGAACATCACCGGCTGAATGCTCAGCTCGATCTTTCCTGCTTCGATCTTGGACAGGTCGAGTACATCGTTCACGAGCTCGAGAAGGTGGCGAGCCGCTCTGAGCGTGCGCTGGAGCCCTTCCTTCTGCTTGACATTGAGCGGCCCATAGATATTGTCGAGCATCAGCGTGCTGTATCCGATGACGGCATTGATCGGCGTCCGCAGCTCGTGGCTCATCGAGGCGTAGAACCGGTTGCGCGCACCCATCGCCTGTTCCAGCGCCACCTGCCGCCGGTGAAGTTCCTCGTTCATCTTGGATAGCTGTGCCGCCGAGCGTGCTTCTGTTTCCAGCAGGACGGTGCGGTGCTCGAGTTCCAGCTCGCGCTTCTGGCTATCGCGCAGAAGGTCTCCCTGGCGTTGGATCTCCCGCTGCTTGAGATAGAGATCGACGAACACCGAAACCTTGGATCTCAGCACATCGGGGTTGAAGGGCTTGAATACGTAATCCACTGCGCCCATTGAGTAGCCCTTGTACACGTATGCGTCTTCCTTACTGATGGCGCTCAGGAAGATGATCGGAATAGTTCGCGACTTCTCTCTGGATTTGATTATCTCCGCCACCTCGAATCCGTTCATGCCCGGCATCTGGACGTCGAGAAGAATCGCCGCAAACTCTTCGACGAGCACTTTTTTCAGCGCTTCGGGCCCAGAGGCAACGCGAATGAGGTTCTGTCCCAGCGGCTCCAGGATCGCCTCGAGCGCCAGCAGATTTTCCGGCCGGTCATCGACGAGGAGAAGATTGATGCGATCGTCGCTCATACTGCTCTCGTCCGCCCTGCATTCGACGGCTCGCGAGTCAGCTCTACGAGACGCGGCGCAATCCTGTCGAGCGGGAGTACTTCCGCCGTCGGTACGGCCTTGATCGCTGCCAGGGGCATGAGCGGACTTTCCGCGGTTTTGGGGTCCTGCACCAGTCCGTGTCCTCCACGCCGAATGATGTGGCGAAGCCCGCTCGCGCCATCCTCGTTCGCTCCGGTGAGCACCACTCCGATCGTTTCCCGTCCATAGGTGTCAGCCGCGGACGCGAACGTCACATCTATCGACGGTCTGCTGAATCGCACCGGCTGCTCGATCGTGAGCGAAACATATCCGACCTCGATGAGCATGTGATAATCCGAGGGCGCGATGTGAACCGTTCCGGGCGACAGAGAATCCTTGTCTTCCACCTCGCAGACCTTGAGCGCGGTTGCATCCTGCAGCAACCGTCCGAGCAGTTGTTCGGAATTCTTGCTGCGATGCTGCACCACCACCACAGGGACGCTGAAGTCCTCCGGGAGATCTCCGAGCAGGGCGGTGAGCGCCGCCAGGCCGCCCCACGATGTGCCGATGACCACGATCGAGTACGCCATCTATCGTACTTTCCGGAAGATCTTCTCGGGTGGAGCGATCTGCTGGTAGCATTCCTCGTGCGACATGAAGTGAAGTGTCTCCTTGCTGCCGAGCACCAGCACTCCGAACATCGCGAGGCTGCTGTAGAACAGCTCTTGCACCTTCGACTGAAGCGTCCTGTCGAAGTAGATGAGAACGTTACGGCAGAGAATGACGTTGAACTCACTGAAGGAGCGGTCGGTCACCAGGTTGTGCTGCGAGAACACGATATTCTTCGTGAGCGTCTGGTCGAAGAGCGCTCCACCGTACCTCGCCGTGTAATACTCGGAAAAGGATTTCTTGCCGCCAGCTCGAATGTAGTTGTCAGTGTACTCCTGCATCCTCTCCAGCGGGAATATCCCCGCCTTTGCGCGCTGCAGCACTATCTCGTTGATGTCGGTGGCGTAGATGCGGGCTCTCTCGTAAAGCCCTTCCTCGCGCAGCAGTATCGCCAGTGAATAAACCTCTTCTCCGGTCGAACAGCCGGCGTGCCAGATACGAATGAATGGATAGGTTCTGAGAAGCGGCACGACGTGATCACGAAACGTGAGATAGAATCCCGGATCGCGAAACATCGACGTGACATTGATGGAGAGATCGAGCAGCAGCTTCTCCATCATCTCCGGCTCGTGCAGCACCCGCTCCTGTAGGGCGCTCACGCTCGAGAGTCCCTCCTCCTCGATGCGCTTCCAGAGACGGCGCCGGATTGACGCGTATGCGTAAGCGCGAAAATCGAAACCGTAGTGGCGAAAGATCCCCTCCAGCAGCAGCTCGATCTCGATTCGCTCGAGATCAGGCTTGAATGCCGGCGGGTCGGGCTCTCCGCCGTTGCTGGGGGCTTCCGCTACCTGTACAGCCACACCCGCAACAGTGAGAGCAGCTGCTCGGTATCCACCGGCTTCGTTATGTAGTCCGAAGCGCCGGCGGCAATGCACTTCTCACGGTCACCCTTCATTGCCTTGGCCGTGAGCGCGATGATCGGCAGCGCCTTGAACTGATCCATGGCCCGGATCGCCCGTGTTGTCTCGTAGCCATCCATTTCCGGCATCATCACGTCCATCAGCACCGCGTCCACATTCGGATCCTTTTTTAGCTGCTCGATGGCCTGCTTGCCGTTCTCGGCGAACCGGACGACCATGCCGTGGTCCTCGAGCATGCTGGTGAGCGAGAAGATGTTGCGCACATCGTCATCCACCACGAGGACGCTCTTTCCCGTGACGACGGAATCCGCGTCGTGCAGATGCTCCAGCATCTTCCGCTTCTGCTCCGGCAGCTTGGCTTCCACCCGGTGGAGAAAGAGTGCGGTCTCGTCCAGTAGGCGCTCCGGAGACTTCACGTCCTTCACGATGATCGTCTCCGCGTACTTCTTGATGCGCGTCTCGTCCTCGGGGCTGAGATCCTTGCCGGTGTAGATGATGATCGGCAGATCCCGCTTTTCCGGATCGGACTTCACTTTCTCGAGCAGATCGAATCCACTCACGTCGTGTAGTCCGAGATCCAGAACCATGCAATCGAAGTGCTTCTCGTTGAGCTTGGCCAGCGCATCTTCCGCGGACCCGACGGCGGTGATCTCGACATCGTCGTGCGCGATAAGCTCGACGATGCTCTGCCTCTGCGTCTCGTTGTCCTCCACCACGAGGAGGCTCTTCGGAACCGTGTCGATGAACGACGAGATGCGGGCAAACGCGGAATCCAGTGCCTCCTTGCTCACTGGCTTGGCGAGATACGCCAGCGCACCGGCCTTGAGGCCCTCCCGCTTCTGCTCCACTCCCGAGATTATGTGAACCGGAATGTGCCGAGTCTCGGGGTCGCGCTTGAGACGATCCAGCACTTCCAGGCCATCCATCCCCGGCATGCCGATATCCAGCGTTATGGCGTCCGGACGAATCTCGCGTGCCGCGTTGAGGCCCGCGTCTCCGTCGAGCTCGACGACTCCCTTGAACCCCTTGTCCCGCGCCATGTCGAGCAGAATCTTCGCGAAGTTCTGATCGTTCTCCACTATCAGGACGCTGCGATCACCATCTTCTATTTCCTCGCGGTCGTCGGGGATGACAGTCTGCGGAACCGCGCGCCGCTCCGGCCGGTACTGCAGGGCATCGCCTGACTGCCTCCGCCGCTGATCGCGACGCGCCGAAACCTGTCGCGCCGACGCCAAAGCGATTCCCCCTTTCGCCGGCTGACTGGTCGGCGTGTAGTCGCGGATGGCGAAGGTATCGCGATCTGGCCCTTCATTTCGCGGGATGTAGCGCGCCGGCAGAAACAGGGTGAACGTGCTGCCCTGATTCGCGCCGCTCTCCACCCTGATCTCGCCGCCCAGCAGACGCGCGATCTCGCGACTGATCGACAGCCCCAGACCGGTGCCACCAAACTTGCGGCTCGTGGTCCCATCGGCCTGCTGGAACGCTTCGAAGATCAGTCGCTGCTTGTCCTTCGCGATGCCTATGCCGGTATCGGTAACAGCGAACGCAATCACGTCCGATGCGGCTCCGAGCGTTGGATTCTGGAAGCGCCTGCCCTTCTCCGCGCGTCGGATGGTAAGTGTGATTCCCCCTTCCTGCGTGAACTTGAAGGCGTTCGACAACAGATTCTTCAACACCTGCTGCAGACGCCCGCCGTCCGTGTATATCGAGGAGGGCAGATCGGGATTCAGCTCGACATCGAAGCCCAGGCTCTTCTGCTCGGCCATCGCGGTGAAGTTCCGCTCGACAAATTCCTTGACATCGGGTAGCTGCACTTCCGTGGGATTCACATCCATCTTGCCGGCCTCGACCTTCGACAGATCGAGAACGTCGTGGATGAGCGAGAGCAGATCGCTTCCGGACGACAGAATCGTCTGCGCGAACTCCACCTGCTTCGGCGTGAGGTTTCCATCCTTGTTCTCGCTGAGCAGACGCGCCAGGATGAGGAGGCTGTTGAGCGGCGTTCTCAGCTCGTGCGACATGTTGGCGAGGAACTCGGACTTGTACTTGGAGCTCAGCGCGAGTTGTTCCGCCTTTTCCTCGAGCGCGACTCTCGCCGCTTCCACTTCCTCGTTCTTCGTCTCGACCTTGCGGTTCTGCTCCGCGAGAAGGGACGCCTTTTCCTCCAGCTCCTCGTTCACCTGCTGGAGCTCCTCCTGCTGGTCCTTGAGCAGCTCCTCCGAAGTACGCAACGTGGTCGCCTGCGCTTCGAGCTCGGAGTTGGAGCGCTTCAGCTCTTCCTGCTGCTTGCGCAGCGCCTCCGATTGGCTCTGCAGCTCCTGCGTAAGGCTCTGCGACTGCTCGAGCAGCTCGGCGGTGCGCATGTTGGCGCTGATCATGTTGATCACGACGCCAACGCTCTCCGCGAACTGGTCGAGGAAGAGCTGGTGGATCTGGCTGAAGGGGAGGAACGAGGCGAGCTCGATGACAGCCTTCACTTCGCCCTCGAATAGAACCGGCAACACCAGCACGTTGCGCGGTGGCGCCTCGCCCAGGCCCGAGGTGATACGGATGTAATCCTCGGGAACGTTGGTGAGAAGAATCGGCTTTTTCTCGAGCGCCGCCTGACCGACGAGACCTTCGCCGAGGTAGAAGCGGTTACCGACGTTCTTTCGCTCCTTGTAGGCGTAGCTGGCAATGAGCTTCAGCACCGGCGTGCCATCCTCGTCGTCCATGATGTAGAACGCGCCGTGGTGCGCAGAGACGAGGGGCGTGAGCTCCGACATGATCAGCTTCGACACCGACTCGAGATCCTTCTGTCCCTGCATCATCCGGGAGAACTTCGCGAGGTTGGTCTTGAGCCAGTCCTGATCCGAGTTCTTCTCGGTCGTGGACTTCAGATTCACGATCATCTGGTTCAGATTGTTCTTCAGCTCGTCGAGCTCTCCCTGCGCCTCGACCGCGATCTGTTGACTCAGGTCACCGCGCGTCACCGCCGTCGCCACATCGGCGATCGCTCGCACCTGCAGCGTCAGGCTGTTGGCCATCGCATTCACGTTGTCCGTGAGTGCGCGCCACGTACCCGCTGCTCCCGGCACTTCCGCCTGCCCGCCGAGTTTTCCTTCAGTTCCCACTTCTCTCGCCACACGTGTCACTTCGCCCGCAAACACGCTCAAGCTGTCGACCATGGTATTGATCGTCTGCTTGAGCTCCAGGAACTCGCCGCGCACTTCGACCGTGATCTTCTGTGAGAGATCGCCCTTCGCCACCGCCGTCGTGACGAGTGCGATGTTTCTGATCTGGCTGGTGAGGTTCCCCGCGAGCGTGTTCACGTTGTCCGTCAGATCCTTCCAGGTACCACTGGCTCCCGCCACTTCCGCCTGTCCGCCCAGTTTTCCTTCGGTGCCTACGTCGCGCGCGACCCGTGTGACTTCGGACGAGAACGCGCTCAGCTGATCGACCATGGTGTTGATCGTGTTCTTGAGCTCCAGAATCTCGCCCTTCACATCGACGGTGATCTTCTGCGACAGATCTCCGCGCGCAACAGCCGTAGTCACCGCGGTAATGTTGCGCACCTGACCGGTGAGGTTGCCTGCGAGCGTATTCACGTTGTCCGTCAGATCCTTCCACGT
>CABEAH010000083.1_pt1 | contig 18379 bp, 20 predicted proteins | sample 3132331 | NCBI WGS metagenome assembly CABEAH01 (sample SAMEA5534343, study PRJEB31848) | metagenome | biome: tundra; feature: field; material: soil | place: USA | collected 2013-05 | depth 0.45 m | reverse complement strand
ATCTAGTAACTTTGAAGGCTAAGCCGAATTTTCGGTCGCTTGGCAAGAAGTTCGGGAAGATGACACCGCTCGCGAGTGAAGCGGTGCGGGCTCTCGGCAGCGAAGCGCTGAGGCGTTTCGAGGCCGGCGAACCACTATACGTTTCCGTCGAGAATGAATCGAGGGAGCTCGACGCGGAGGACCTCACGGTCGTCAGGCGCGCGTCGGGCGATCTGGTGGTGAAGGAAGAGGGCGGCTATTTCGCGGCGCTCGATCCAGTCGTGACGCGTGAGCTCCGGCTCGAGGGACTCGCGCGGGAGCTGGTGAGCCGCATTCAGCGCCTCAGGAAAGATTCCGGTTTCGCGGTAAGCGATCGTGTGACGCTCGCCGTCGCCGCCGGAGGAGAAGTTCATGAAGCTGTTACCGCGTTCAGCAGCTGGATTGCCGCGGAAGTACTCGCCCGCAGCGTCAGCGTGGGCGAGCCAACGGAAGGAACACACGCGACGCATACGATCGACCTCGACGGTCAGACCGTATCAGTCGCCCTGATGAGGGTGGGTTAGAGATGGCTACTGCAGCTAGCAACAAGAAGCCGAAGGCCATGACGAAGAAAGGCCTTCAGCACTTTGAAAAGCGCCTCATGGGAGAGCGCAGTCGGGTTCTGAAGGAGCTCGGCAACTACAACGAGACCTTCGACTCAACGCCCCAGGGCGCCGATGGAAATCTCAGCGCCTATTCCTTTCACATGGCGGATCAGGGCACTGATGCCATGGAGCGTGAGAAGGCATTCCTTTTCGCAAGCCAGGAAGGTCGTTTTCTCTGGCACATCGACGAGGCTCTGCGCCGGCTATACCGCTCGCCGGAAACGTTCGGAAAGTGCCACAACTGCGGGCAGGAGATAGCGTTCGAGCGGCTCGACGCGCTCCCGCACGCCAGATACTGCATCGAGTGCAAGCAGCGCGAAGAAGATGGAAAGCGCCCGGCCTAACCCCCTCCTCTTCTGGGGGGTTCTGATTGCCGTCGTCGCGCTGGATCTAGCTACGAAGCTGATTGCCGTGGGCGCCCTCTCTCCGCAGCACGTCCCGCACGAGATTCTTGGTGACCATCTAAGGCTGACGCTCGTATACAACCCTGGCGCGGCGTTCGGGCTGAATCTCGGGATCTATTCGCGATGGATCTTCATGGCCCTCACCGCTGGAGCGCTCGTCGTTCTAGGCCGCCTCTACCAGGCGACGAGACAGGGAGATTTTCTTCGGACGCTCGCCCTCTCGCTGGTGTGCGGGGGAGCGGTGGGTAATCTCATCGATCGCGTAAGATCGCCGATGGGAGTGGTCGATTTCATCGATGTTGGATTGCGCGATCTGCGCTGGCCGACCTTCAACGTGGCTGACATGGCTGTAAGCGTCGGCGCCTTTCTGCTGGCATGGGTTCTCTGGGGCGAGGAGCGTACGACCCCCGCGGCTGTACGCGCTGCCCCGGTGTCGGACACGCCCACTGAGATCTAGTCTCTGAGCGAGACGCTGGAATTTCCGGTCGAGGCGGACAGCGATGTCCGCCTCGATCTCTTTATCGCTCACCATGCGGAGCTTTCGCGCACGCAAGCTGCGACGCTGATCGCGCAGGGACACGTTATCGTGGACGGCCAGAGACAGAAGGCCAGCTATCGGCCTGTGGCGGGAGAGACCGTCTCTCTCCAGATCCCCAGAGTGGAGAAGCGGGCGATCTCCGGCGAAGCCATTCCCGTGAGCATCGTTTACGAGGACGAGTTCCTGCTAGTGGTCGACAAGCCCGCCGGCATGGTGGTTCATCCCGCACCAGGCAACTGGACGGGAACGCTGGTGAACGCGCTCCTGGGGCGTGGCGGCGGGCTCTCCAGCGCTGGCGAGCCGGAGCGCGCCGGCATCGTGCATCGCCTTGACAAGGAAACGTCGGGACTCCTGATCGTGGCCAGAACAGACCGGGCACACCGGATTCTGAGCGCCGCCATCGCCGCCCGACGCGTGGTCCGCCGCTATGCCGCGATGACCTGGGGACACCTCACATCCGACGAGATTACAATCGAGAAGCCGATAGCCCGCGACCCCCGAGACCGGAAGCGCATGGCAATCGTCAATAAAGGTCGGCCGGCCAGGACCGACTTCTTACGCCTTGCACGATTCGATGCGGGGGACCTTCTTCGTGCCCATCTCCATTCAGGACGCACTCATCAGATCCGCGTTCACCTCGCGTCCATCGGCCATCCGGTCATGGGTGACGACGTTTACGGTGGTGGTGGCGGACGGAAGGTCGCCGGGCTTCTTCCCAAGCGGCATTTCCTTCACGCGGCCTGGCTCGTGTTCAATCACCCTGTGACGGGTGCGCTGCTCGACCTCCGGTCGCCGCTCCCCGAGGATCTGTCGAACGCGCTGGCAGTGATCGCCGGCGAGCACGCGCTTCCCCCGGGTGTGGACGCGCTCACTGCGCTCGGATTTTATGACTGACGTGACGGCCGCTCCGCCAGAACAGATTGCGGAAGAAGAGGCGCCGCTTCCAACACGACGCCTTCTCGTTTTCGAGGTGGGCGGGGCCGCATTTGCCTGCGACATGGAATCAGTGCGCGAGATTTTTCCACCGTCGCAGATCACACGGCTACCGGGCGCGCCCGACTCCGTTTGTGGACTGATCAATCTTCGCGGAGCGATAGTGACAGTGCTCGATGCCGGTATTTGTCTTCAAAAGTCCGGCTGCGCCAGGACAGGCGGACTGGTTCTGCTGGTTGATTACGGTGAAAAGCTGATTGGAGTCGGGGTCGACGACGTGCGCGACATTCAGGACGCGACGACCGATCAGCTGGTTGAGGCGTCTCCCACGGAGTCGCTCGCATCGGGTGTCGTCACCGGTGCGCTGGAGTTGGAAGGTGAGCGGATGCCCGTGCTGGACATCAAGGCAGTAGTGCGGGAAGTCATCGGATAACGGAGGCAGAGTGAGCAGTACGGTTCTGGTTTGTGACGACGCGATATTCATGCGTACGATGGTCAGCGACATCCTGTCCCAGGCAGGATTTACGGTCGTTGGGGAAGCCGAGAACGGCAAGCAGGCGGTAGAGAAGTACCAGCAGCTCAAGCCGGATCTCGTCACGATGGACATCATCATGCCGGAGATGGGTGGCATCGAAGCCGTGAAGCGCATCACCGAGATGGATCCGACCGCGCGCATTCTTATGTGCAGCGCGATGGGGCAGCAGGCGTTGGTGCAGGAAGCCCTGCAGGCTGGCGCCCGTGATTTTGTCGTGAAGCCCTTCCAGCCAAGTCGTGTGCTCGAGGCGGTTCAGCGGGTGCTCGGCTGAGTGGATACCGCCAGATACGCGCAGCTATTTCTCTCTGAGAGCCGCGAACATCTCTCCGAGATAAACAACGCCCTCCTCGAGCTCGAGCGCGGGGAGAGCGACGCGCCCGTGGCGGAGCTCTTCCGCGCCGTGCACAGCATGAAGGGAATGAGCGCGGCGATGGGTTACAGCGCCGTCACCGAGCTTTCGCACGAGCTGGAGACGTTGTTCGACAGGCTGCGGAACGGGAGCATCGCGGTGACACCGCTGGTGATGGACACGCTCTTCGCTGGCGCCGACGCTCTGGAGAATGCCGTGGCAATGGCCACGGCCGAGCCACCGCGGGAGCTGGATGTAAACGACATCATCGGCCGGCTCCGGTACGTCGCGAGCGAGGAAAGCCCGCAGACGTTCACCTCCGAATTCGCGGTGATGGCGGAGGAAAAGCGGGGAACCTCTATACCCGCGCAGAGGTCGGCCCGGAATATCCGTATCGATGCGAAGCGGCTCGACAAGCTGATGGACGTGGTCGGCGAGCTCGTAATCGTGCGTGACCGCCTCGCGCAGATCGCCGAAAGAATCGGCGATGCCGCACTCCTCGAGTCGACGCTGCAGGCCTCGCAGATCATCAGCACTCTGCAGAACGAGATCATGACCAGCCGCATGGTTCCGGTTTGGCAGGTGTTCGACAGATTCCCGCGCGTGGTACGGGACACCGCGCACGCGCTCGGGAAGCAGGTCGATTTCAGGATCGAGGGAAAGGAGATCGAGCTCGATCGCTCGATGCTGGAGGAGATGGGCGAACCCGTATTGCACCTCCTCCGAAATTCTCTCGACCATGGCATCGAGTCGCCCGCAGAGCGCACGGCTGCTGGGAAGCCACCCGTCGCTCGCGTTACTCTGAGCGCCGAGCGCGACCGTGCCACCGTGCTCATCCGCGTAACAGACGATGGTCGCGGAATCGACCAGCTTCGCGTCCTGCCTCGCGCAAAGGAGCTTGGTCTCGTCGACGGAACCACGAAGGAATTGTCTGAGGAGGAGCTGATTCGAGTCATATCCCGTCCCGGCTTCTCGACCGCGGAACATGTGACCGACATCTCAGGGCGTGGCGTGGGGTTTGACATCGTCGCCAGCAAGGTCAGGTCTCTGGGAGGATCGCTCGAGGTCCGCACTGACGCGGGCGCCGGCACCAGCGTAAGCATGAGGCTTCCCCTCACCCTGGCGATATCGCGGGTGCTTCTCGCGAGAGTCGACACGGAGGTCTACGCGATTCCGCTCACCCATGTCATCGAGACCTTTGCGCTGTCGCAACCGATGCTGCAGGAGATCAAGGGAAGGGAAGTGCTGACCATCCGCGACGATGTGTTTCCGGCGATCAGGCTTCGGGAGAAGGTCGGTCTTCCGGCACGGAACACGGCGGGCGGCCAGGTTGTGCTGGTGGAACTGGCCGAGCGACGGGCCGCGCTCATCGTCGACGAGTTCGTGGGCCAGCAGGAGATCGTCGTGAAACAGTTCGACGGCATAAAGGCGGACCGGACTCTCTTCAGCGGCGCCACGATTCTTGGCGATGGCGCTCCCGCGCTCATCGTCGACGCTTCCACACTTCTCTGACGTGAATTCCTCCCGCGGCACTCAGCGAACGGGGCCCGAGAGCGCGCTCATGAGCACAGCCCGTCTCGACGCGCTGTGCGAAGTCGCGAATATCGGCGCCGGTCACGCCGCAACCGCTCTCTCCACGCTTACCGAAACGCGCATCATGATCAGCGTGCCGATGGTCAACGTGGTGCCGCCGGCTACGTTCATCCTGGGGATTGCGCCGGATGTCGAAGTGGTAGCGGTGCAGATGGCGATGACGGGAAATATCAGCGGGAGAACCGCTTTCATTCTGGCGATGCCGGCAGGCCTGCGTCTGGCGGAGCGCATGCTGCGGCGGACACGCGGAACGACTGCGACCCTTGGCACCCTCGAGCAGTCCGCGCTCAACGAGGCGGGCAACATTCTGGCGGGAGCCTATCTCACCGCGCTCAGCGAATTTCTCGATATGAGGCTCATGCTGTCGCCGCCGGAGCTCAGCACCGGCCGCACCTCGCGTGTGCTCAGTACGATCGGAGACCACGCCCCGCGCGCGGACGCCCCGATCCTCTGCGTCGAGACGGAATTCTTTCTCGAGGAGCCGGCGGAGAGCCTGCACGGGTTCTTTCTGCTCGTGCCGGACGCTGACGCTTTCGACGCAATCTTTCGCGCGGTGCGCGTGGACTGATCGGATGACCGCAGCGCCATCTGCCCGCCTGCCGGCAGCCGCACACGGCGGGGAGATCGACATTCTGCGATCCTTTGCCCGCCGCATCGACCCATCGGACGCCGGTGCGTACAACAACCTCGGCGTGCTCTACTTCAGGAAGGGGCTGACGGACGAGGCGATCGTGTCGTTCTCCCGGGCGCTGGCGCTCGACGAGCGCATGCGCGTTGCACGGCGGAATCTCGAGATCGTATATGGAGAGACCGACATTCTTGAGCGCAGGCTCGAGGAGCTGGACACGCGTCTCCGTGCCAATCCGAAGGATCTCGAAGCGCTCGTACAGAGTGGAATCGCAGAGAAGACCGCCGGGAGACTCGACCGCGCGCATAATCTCTTTCAGCGCGCGATCGAGCTCGACCCCGATAGCTCGGTTCTTCACTTTCTGCTCGCGGAGACGCTGTACAATCGCGGAATGAGCGAAGACGCGATTCGCTTCGTGAGGCGCTCAATAGACCTCAATCCGGAAAACCCGGACGCACATTACCTGCTCGGATTCCTTCTCGGAGATCTCGGGCGTACGGAAGAAGCGGCTGAAGCCAACCGGCGCGCGGTGATGCTGAACCCGACGCTCGTACGTGCGCAGGCGAATCTGTCGCTCGAAGCACATCGCAAGTTCGAGGCGACGCCCAGTCATCAGCAGAAGACGCCTGCCGGTGCCCACATCACGCTTGGTCTCGCGCTCCGGCAAAAGGGATACTTTCGGGAAGCACTGCAGGAGTACGAGAAGGCGATCGAAGGCGGCGAAGCCAACGCAGAAGTGCTGCAGGCGATACTCGAGCTCTATCTGTTGCAGCGCGACACTGGCTCGGCGATCGCCACCACCGATCGCTTCGCGCGGGAGTTCTCGCCGACGGCCAAAATGTGGAATGGGCGGGGCGTGGCGCTCCAGCTCGAGGGCAGGCACGCCGAAGCGGAGGAGAGCTACAAGCGGGCGCTCGAGATCGATCCCGGCTATCCATTCGCGCACAACAATTCCGGCGTGCTGCTCTGGCACAACGACGACACGCGCGGTGCGATCAATGCGTTCAGGCGCGCTCTTCAGGCCCCGGCCTCTCCGGTGGAAGCGCGCCTCAACCTCGCCCTCGCGCTTCTTCGCCGGAAGCACACCGAACTCGCGCTCGAAGCATACAGGCACGTTCTGGGCGGCGCGCCCGAGCACCCTGTGGCCTGGAACGGTATTGGCCTCATCCTGGTGGAGCTCGAGAAGTACGCGGAGGCGCGCAATGCCTTCGCGCGTGCCATCCAGTCCGATCCGGATTTTGCCGAGGCACATTACAACCTGAGCTTCACGCTCTCCAACCTCGGCGATTTCACTGCGGCGTTGCGCGAGACCAAGAGAGCGCTCTCGCTCGACTCGATGTACACGCCACAAAAGCTGTCGCTGGCCATCGAGCTTCCGCACGAGGAGATCCGCCTCACCGTCGCTCCGCCGATCTCGGATTCCGGCGAGCAGGTGGAGCGCGTGGAGGATTTCCACTTCGATTCTTCGATGATCGAGGAGCTGTTCGCCTCGAAGCCCGCGCGCGCGGAGCCCACGCAGGGCGATCCGCTGTCGGGCTTCACACTCGCCCGCGATTTCATCACCAAAGGTCTCTACGATCGCGCGCAGGCAGAGATCGCGCGGGCCCTCGCGCGCGGCGGCGACAGGGTGCTGGGACTGGTGCTCGCCGGAGATGGCTTCGCCGCGCAGGGACTGCATGGCGAGGCGCTCGAGAGATATCGCCGCGCTCTCGCAATGGAGGAGGCGAATTCCTACGCCCGTCAGGGGGCCGCGCGCTCTCTGCTCGCGCTTGGGCGCGCCGACGAAGCGAGGCCATTCGCGGAAGCGCTGGTCGAGGCCGGGAGCACGGATGTGAACCTGCTCCTTCTCGCGGCGGAAGCCCGTGTCGCATCCTTCGACAATGCGGGTGCGCGCGAGATCCTCGGCGCGTTGAGCACCCGGGAGGCGAAGAACGCGAATGTAATGAACCGGGTAGGCGATCTCCTCTCGGCGCTTGGCGATGCGGGAGAAGCCATTGCCGTGTACCGCGCGAGCCTCGCGATCGATGAGCGTCAGCTCGACACGAGGGTCGCACTGGGGGCCCTGCTCTCGAAATCCGGCGACGACACGGGCGCGATCAAGGAGCTGGAGACGGTGCTGGTCACCTCGCCGAATCACGACGCCGCTGTCGTCGAGCTAGTTGGCCCGTATCGCCGGACGGGCCGGTCGAGAAGCGCGCTTCCGAGGGTTGTCGCGCTGGTGCGACGTGACGTTTACCACTTCGCCGCGCTCATCGCCCTGGGCCAGATTCTGATCGACCTGGCGCGCGAGAGCGATGCGCTGCGCGCGTTCGAAAGAGTGCTGCGCTTCGACCCCACGCACGCCGAAGCACAGCGGTATCGTACGCTCGTGCGACGGGGACAGGACTGATGGCGATCGAGGGACCGCTTCGCGAGCTCGGCATTCACGATGTCTTCCAGCTACTCGATCTGAGCAGAAAGACTGGAACACTCCGCATCCACTCTTCGGAGCGGAACAACGAGGGGAGTGTGTACTTCGATGCCGGCAGCATCGTCGCCACTACGATGAAGAGCAACCCTCATCTGCTCGGAACCATTCTCGAGCGATCAGGAAAAGCGACGCCCGCGGACCTTGCGCGTGCAACGGCGATGCAGCGCGCGGGAGACAAACGGCGGGTTGGGGAGATTCTCGTGGCGCATGGAGTCGTCACGCCGCGCGACATCGACCGCTTCATGCGCCAGCAGATCGAGACCGTGGTGTTCGATCTGATGTCATGGTCGGAGGGGTTCTTCTCGTTCACGGAGGAGCCGCCGCGGCCGATGAGGAAGGACATCGCGGTGAGAGTCAGCACCGAATCGCTCCTGATGGAAGGGGCCCGCCGCATCGATGAATGGTCCCGCATGGCCGACCGCATTCCCGATGCGCGCGTGCTGCCGCGGCTCGCTCCGCTCGACGATGGACCTGAACCGTTCATCGATCTTCTGCCGCGCGAGTGGGAGCTGCTCAGCGTAATCGATGGGGTGAAGAACCTCAGCGACATCGCTGCCGCTCTGGTGCTGCCGGAGTTCGAGGTCGCGAAGATCATCTACGGCATGCTGAGCACCGGCCTCATCGAGATACTGCCTTCGGAAGGAGGGCTGACCTATGCCTGATCCCGCGCGCACGCTCTTCGCCTCGGCGATAGGTGACGCCGAGCAGACCGCGCTGTTACTGGACGGCGCTGGAAAGCCACTCGCGGGCAGCTACATCGATTCAGAGGGGCGGGACATCTCACCCGAGATAGGGGCAGCCCTGAGCGGAGTGAGCACTGAGGTCTCCCGAAGCATGCGGCTTCTCTCTCTCGGCGCGTGGACTGCTGTAGTTGTCGAGACCGATGAAGCCATCATCGCGCTCGCACCGGCCGTGGACAACGCGGTGGTGCTGCTCGCCTCTTCCGCGAGCGTTCCACTCGGTCTCGTTCGACGCGTGCTCATGCGCTCGGTCGGGCTGGCTACGACCTGGATGCGGACCCGCGAATGAAAGCGGCTTTCGCGGAGGTGGTGAGCACGCTATCGCATCTACCGGGAGTCCTGGTCGTGATGGTCGTGGGCGCGAGCGATGGCCTGATTGTGGAGACGAGTCCGATCAAGGGAGGATCCGTTGGCGGCGCGGACTCCCGGAAACACACCGCGGCGCTGGCGGCCTATCTTTATTCAAAAGTGGGCCGCGCGTCGGACGCTGCGCGTCTGGGTACGCCGGCCTTCATGCGCCTGGAAGCAGAGCAGGGCCACATCTGCGTCGTCGGCGCCGGCGAGGTCGTTCTCGTTACGATCGTCACCCCTGATGCAAACCTCGGACGAGTGAGACTGGACATGATGCAGGCTGCTCGGGACAAGTCATGATGGATCCGTCCGTAGCGGAATCGTGGGTCGCCCCGCCCCTCAAACGGCTGAGAGAGGATGCGCGCCTCATCTCGGGTGTTCTCATGCATCCAACCGGCAAGGTGACAGGCCAGTTCGGCTTCACCAATGCGGCTGACGTAATGTCGGTCTGCGCCCTCACGTCCGCCATCAATGCGTCGGCGCGCGAGCTCGGGCGCCAGCTCGATGGCAAGCCATTTCTTGAGATGCACCATTCCGGAGCGGACCGGCAGCTGTTCATGGCGCGCTGCTGGGCGGGACCGCAGGAGTTTCTGTTCGTCGGCGTCTTCGACAGTGAGAGCTCGCTCGGAATGGTGGAGATCTACTTCAGCGAGTTCCAGCAGGCGCTCGCGAAGATGCGGCCGGAGGAACAGGTACCGTCCAACGGCCCATCCGGCGATTTCGAGGGCGAGCTGAATCGCAGCCTCGATGCACTCTTCGGACCCATAGGCTGAGGCGAGAAGATGTCCGTCGTCAACTACAGCACGCGCGAGATCACTTGCAAGATTGTCTACTATGGCCCGGGGAGGTCTGGGAAGACGACCAATCTCCAGCACATCTACTCCCAGCTTCCCGAGGAGAGAAAGGGGAAGATGGTCTCCCTCGCCACGGACACCGACAGAACGCTGTTCTTCGATTTTCTGCCGCTCGACCTTGGCACGATCTCAGGCTTCGCTACACGCTTTCAGCTCTACACCGTACCAGGCCAGGTGTACTACGCGGCGACTCGCAAGCTCGTGCTCCAGGGCGTTGATGGCGTCGTGTTCGTTGCGGACAGTCAGTCGCGACAGCTCGCGGAAAATATTGAGAGCCTCCAGGATCTCCACGCCAATCTTGCCGACGAGGGTCTCGATCCGCGGACGATTCCGCTTGTGATGCAGTACAACAAGCGAGACCTGCCGGGGAACGAGCTCAGCAGCATCGAGGAGCTGGACGAGACGCTGAATTTCCGGGGCGTTCCATCATTCGCCGCCAACGCAATCAATGGTGGAGGCGTCTTCGAGACGCTCCGCAGCATTGCCTCGCTCGTACTCGCACGTCTGAGCGCGCGGTCGGCGAAGGAATCATAGAGCGATGGCTGCTGACCGAAAGAGCAAGGCGGAAGATGCCGGGGAGTTCGCAGATTTCATGGCTGACATCAGCCGGGAGATCGCGCAGCGCGTAGAGTCTCTCGATGCGTCGCACCTTCCGGATGAGGACGACACGCCGATCCTCATGCAGCCTGGAATAATCCTGGACTGGGAAGATGTGACGGACCGCATGATCGAGGAGATGCGCTGATGGCGATCAAAGGCAGCCTCAAGGAAGCGAGTCTCCCCGACGTGCTGCAACTGCTGGCGATGGGGAAGAAGAGCGGCTGCCTGGGTCTGTCGTTTCACGACAGCTTTGGCTCGATCTACTTCGACGGCGGGCGCATCTGTCACGCATCCATCGTGAACAGGCAACTGGATACCGAGAACTCGGTGTACACGCTGTTCACGTGGACGAGCGGGACGTTCAATTTCGAACCGGGCGTGCAGCCGGAAGGTGACGCCACGCTCGTTTCGGTGGACCCCCAGTCTTTGCTCCTCGAGGGCGCGAGGAGAGTCGACGAATGGTCGCTCATCGAGAAGAAGATTCCGAGCTTCGATGTCGTCTACAGCATCGACAGGCCGCGGCTGATGAGGAACAAGGACCAGCTCTCTCCGGAACAGGAAGCGCTGCTTCCTCTCATCGATGGACATCGTGACATCCACGGACTCATCCGCGACTCCGGTGTGGGTGAGTTCGATGTGGGGAAGGCGCTGTACGGATTGCTCAATGCCTCCTTTCTCTTGCCTGTAGGACGCAAGAGATCGACTCCAACGCTCCCGAGAAATGCGAGCCCGACCGAACGGCGTGAGCTAGCGAGCGCGCTATATCGGGCCGGCATGCACGATGAGGCGCATCGCGAGTTCCGCGCACTGGTGGAAGAGGCTCCTGATCCGGTCGCTTCATTCCATCTGGGATTGATCGCGCTCCGGAAGAAGGAATGGGCGGCCGCCGTGAATGCGTTCATGACTTCTGCCCCCAACGCGCCGAGCAAGACTGCGCTGCTCCATAATCTCGCGCTCGGATACGAGAGGCTTGGTCAGCTCGAGAGAGCAAAGCTGGTCTCGGATCGGGCCCTTGCGGCCGGCGGTGACTTCGAGCCGCTCATCCAGCTCCAGGCTGCGGTCATATCGCTTCGGCTCGGTGACATGCAGGCAGCAAAGGTGGCGTTGAGTGAGGCGCGGAGCCTCTGGACCGGTGCTCCTCCACCGGCGGTATGGTTTCACTACGCGGCCCAGGTGGCGGCAATGACTGACGACCCTGACCGCGAGATGCTTCTGCTCACATCCGCGACTGAAGCCCATCCGGAATCTCCGGTGCTGCTCAACAATCTTGCGACCGCATGTCTCAAACGCGGGGATTACTCTCACGCGCGCGACGCCGCGGAAAAGGGTCTCTCCATTGCGCCGGAGCTTCCACAGCTGCGGCGAAATCTGTCCGCGGCGCTCGACGGGATTGCCCGCGCGGATCGCCAGGTTGCGCAATCGACGAATCGATCCTGAAGGCGCGCGCAAATTGATTCAGGGCGATGACGCCGAATTCCGGGCGCTGGTGGAGAAGATCACGCGCGATCGCGGGTTTCTCTGCGCCAGCTACAAGGACAAGTGCCTGCGGCGCCGCATCGCCGTTCGCATGCGCTCGAAGGGAGCGCCGACCTACGCCGAATACGAGGGAATCCTCGACACGGATCCACGTGAATATGAGCGGCTCATCCGGACGCTGACGATCAACGTCACGAAATTCTTCCGCAACTGGGACACGTACTCGGTATTGGAGCAGCAGGTGATTCCCGCACTGTGGGAGCGTCGTGATCGCGGCATCCGCGCATGGAGCGCGGGCTGTTCCTCGGGTGAGGAAGCCTACTCGGTTGGAATTCTTTTCCATCAGCATGCGACCGCCGTGGGCGAGGAGGAGAGTCTCGATGCCGTGTCGATCGTCGGAACTGATATCGACACCGACTGCATCGGCGAAGCCGAACGCGCGTTCTACGCGGAAGCTGCGCTCGGCGACACTCCTCCAGCACTCCGGGAGCGATATTTTCCCACGGTAGCCGGACTGCGCACCATGCTGCCCGAAGTGAGGCGGCTAGCCGCGTTCGCATGCAGTGATGTGTTGCAGTCGCCACCCCCGTTCGAGGAAGTTCATCTCCTCATGTGCCGCAACGTGATCATCTACTTCGAGCGCGAAGCGCAGGAAGCGCTATTCGAGGAGTTTCATCGCGCCCTCGCGCCGGGAGGCTATCTCGTGCTCGGCAAGGTTGAGACGATGCTGGGAAAAGCGCGATGCCTTTTCTCGCCCGTGAATGCGCGCGAGCGGATCTTCCGCAAGCTCTAGGAGCAGCCAAATGCTTCGCGATGAGAACGTGAGAGAGGCGCTTTCGACGGTACTGGTGGTAGACGACAGCACCTTCATGCGCAAACTCATCGCCGAGATGGTGGAGTCGAGCGGAGAGTTCCGCGTCGTCGGTACCGCGGCCGATGGTGCTCGTGCGCTCGAAGAGATACGCGCTTTGAACCCGGACATCGTGACACTTGACATCGAGATGCCGAACATGGACGGACTGCAAGCACTCGAGCGGATCATGACGGAGATGCCGAGGCCGGTGGTGATGCTGAGCGCGGCGGGGTCCGAAAGGGGAAATGAGATGACGCTTCGCGCGCTGGACCGCGGAGCGCTGGAGTTCGTGCGAAAGCCCTCGGGCCCGATCAGCATCGATCTCGTGAAGGTCCGCGAGCAGCTGCTCGCAGCTCTCAATGCGGCGCGCGCGATGAACCTGGCGGGAGTCCAGACACCGTCACGTGTGGCCAGCGCGGTGACCATCGGTGCGTCACCGCAGAAAGCTTCGGGCGTAGCCACCCGGGTCATTGCGATGGCATCCTCGACCGGCGGGCCGAGAGCGCTTGGGGAGATCATACCGCACCTTCCGGATAACCTTGGCGCCGCGGTGCTGGTCGTTCAGCACATGCCGCGCGAGTTCACGCGAAGCCTGGCGCAGCGACTCGATCTCCTGAGTCCGCTTCGCGTGGCGGAAGCGGTGGATGGCGAACCGGTGATGGAGAATCGGGTCTATGTGGCGCCTGGCGGATACCACATGACGCTCACCGGGGTGGCCGGCGCTTCAGCGATTCGTCTCGATAACTCTCCCACCATCTGGGGTGTGCGCCCCGCCGCCGACCCCCTTTTTGCTTCGGTGGCCGAGATCTTTGGGAACGCGGCCATCGGAGTGATTCTCACCGGGATGGGTCGCGACGGAGCTGAAGGGATGCACAGAATTCGCGCGGCAGGAGGCCTCAGCGTGATCCAGGACCGGGCGAGCTCCATCATCTATGGCATGCCTCAGGCGGCGCTCGCCGCCGCGGGTGCGGATCGCGTCGCTCCCGTGCTCGACATCGCCAACATCATCTGTGAACTGTGCGCCGTGGATGCGCCGCCGGGCATTGGCTGATGCTGAACTCAGGAATATTGTTCGAAATGACGCGCGCATCACCGCTTTGGTCGCGTGCGGCTCATCGTCAATTCACCCATTCACAATGGCAGGGAAGAATGAACCCGGAGTGTGTTCGAGATGCGTAGAATGCTTGTCACCGGAGCAGCCGGGTTTATCGGCACCAACTTCGTTCAATTCTGGGTCGAACAGCATCCCGCCGATACCGTTATCGCCCTGGACGCGCTCACCTACGCCGGCAATCTCGCGAGCCTCGAGCCCGTCGCGAATCATCCGCACTTCACTTTCGTGAAGGCGGACATTTGCGACGGCGACGTGACACGCGAGATCATGAAGCGCGAAGGGATAGACACGGTGGTCCATTTCGCGGCGGAGACCCACGTGGACCGGTCGATTCATGGGCCCGATCCGTTCATCGAAACGAATGTGAAGGGCACACACGAGCTGCTCAAGGCAGCTCGCGCCGTATGGTCTGAAGACTGGTCAGCAGGCGCCTGCCGGTTCCATCACATTTCTACAGACGAAGTGTATGGCACGTTGAGTGCGACCGCGCCAGCGTTCACAGAGGAGACCGCCTACGCACCGAATTCTCCCTACGCGGCATCGAAGGCCGCATCGGACCATCTCGTCCGGGCGTATCACCACACCTACGGGCTGCCGGTTACGACCACCAACTGCTCCAACAACTATGGTCCATACCAGTTTCCCGAGAAGCTGATTCCGTTGACCATCGTGAACGCGCTCGATGGAAAGCCGATTCCCGTGTATGGCGATGGTCTCCAGATTCGCGACTGGCTGTACGTAAGGGACCACTGCCGCGGTATCGAGCGCGTACTCGAGAAGGGCAGGGTTGGTGAGACGTATAACCTGGGCGGCAACTGCGAGCGCACGAACATCGATGTCGTGAAGGAGATCTGCCGCCAGCTCAATACGATCTTTGCAGAAGATGAGAAGATCCGCGAGCGATTTCCGAAGTGTCCCGCCGCGCTGGGCGGGGACAGCGCCGAGCTGATCGAGTTCGTGAAGGATCGTCCCGGTCATGATCGTCGCTACGCCATCGACGCGATGAAGGCTACCCTCGAGACTGGATACGGTCCCGCGGAGTCGTTCGGGACGGGTCTCGGAAAAACAATCAGATGGTACGTCGCCAACGAACCCTGGTGGCGTGGAGTGATGGACGGCAGTTACCGCGATTGGGTCCAGCTCCACTATTCCGGGGGGGGCAACGCGCAGTAACGTAACCATCCCTTAATGTCCGGGGCGGTGATTTAGGTTGACACGCATTTCTTCGCCCCCTACACTACCTCGCTTATGGTCAAAACCGATCTTGCTGGCGGCTCCAGAGTGAGGCGCGAGCCCAACGCGCGCCGCTCCTGGATCTACTGGGCTGTTGCCATCGTGGTGCTCGTTGCCGGGTTCGCCGATCTAGCTCGCGGCGGGGAAACGATCGCTCCCATACTGCTCGTAATCGGCTACTGCGTGCTGGTTCCGCTGGCCATACTCAGATGAACAGGAAAGGCTCGGTTTCTGCACCGGGCGAGTAGCTCAGTTGGTTAGAGCGCCTGCCTTACACGCAGGATGTCGGGGGTTCGAGTCCCTCCTCGCCCATTTTGGTGTTTGTTTTTGGGGGTATGGGGACCCGAGCATTCGGGATAGGGTAAGATCGTCTACCGCTTTGGAGGTTATACCATTGAAGGTACGTCCAAGTCAGCCAGTTCTCATTTTCAGCACGTTTGCCCTCCTCGCTTCAGCGCTCGTCGTGTCGTCCGCGGCCGCGCAGAGCAAAACCGGCGAGCGAGTGATGATCCCCACGCTTCAGAGCGCCGACAAGGAATTGGGCGTTCAGGCGGCCGAGGCCATCCGGAACAGGCTCCAGAACGAAACCAATGTTCGTGAGCTCGTCGTCGTCCCGAAAGCGGACATCAACAACAGTCTGCAATCATCCGGCTACTCGACGACCGAAGCCCTTGCTCCCGGTGATGCAAAGGCACTCGCCAACCTTGTCCGCGCCGCGCAGTACATGGACGGAACGGTGGCGCGCACTCCGACCGGCTTCAAAATCGATGCACGTCTTGTGATATCGCGTGATCTCACGAGAGCGCAGGTTCTTCCATCCGCGCAGTCGGCGAAGCTCGATGACGCCGCGACCCAGGTGGCCAAGGCAATCAAGAGCGCGCGCAGACAACTGCCGGGCGAAGAAGCCTGCCACAACGCTGTCTCGCAGGGCAAGTATCAGGAAGGTGTAACCGCGGCACGCGGCGCGATGCAAGGTTATCCCAACGCCAACATCGCTGCGGTATGCCTCGCCGAGGCGTACGCCGGACTCAAAATGAACGATTCGGTGATAGCGGTTGCCGAACGTGTCCGCGCGAACGATCCGCGCAATATCATGGCGCTGAGGATGCTCGCTGACATCTACCAGACCAACAAGGATCCACGCGGAATCGAGGTTCTGATGTCCCTCGTTGCTGCCGATCCGACGAATCTCCGCATTCAGCAGGCTGTCGTGAACGAGCTTGCTCAGAGCGGTCAGGCAGAGCGCGCGATCCCGATCGTCCGCGATCTGTTGCAGAACAACCCCGGCGACCCGCAACTGCTAAACCTCGGTTGGCTGGTGTATCTGGCTGCCAAGGACTACGAGGGCGCCATCAATGTCGGCAACGAGCTGGTGCGCGTCGACACCGCGGCGGCGACCGCGGACTACTTCACCAGACTGGCTGGCGCTTACACCAACCTCAATCAGCCGCAGAAGGCAGCCGAAGCTCTCGCTCGAGGCACCGCGAAATTTCCAAACAATGCGAGGCTGATCCTGTTCAGCAGTCAGGCTCTTCTCAAGGCCGGGCAAACCCAGCAGGCGATCGATGCCGCCAAGCGCGCACTCGCCATCGATCCCAAGGTGGAGAACGGATATCTTCAGCTAGTGCAGGCGGTGAGTGCGCTCAACCAGCCGGATCAGGTCATGACCGCGCTGCAGACTGCCGCCGCGAATGGCGGCGACAAGAGCGTTCTCTCGAAGGTCGCTCTGCAACAGGGGAGCAACGCCTACAAGGCCGGGCAAGGCTCAAAGAATCGCGCGGATTTCCAGCTCGCGATCAAGTTCCTCCAGCTTTCGGATCAGCTCGAGAGCTCTGCTGACGCCAAGTTCCTTATGGGAGCCAGCGCATTCTCACTCGGCCAGAGCGCGACTATCGATGCAAACGAGAGAAAGAGCTGTGATCTCGCGCGCATCGCTCGTGATGCATTCACGCTCGCGCAAGCGAACCTGCCTGCCGGCGGACAGAAGTACCCAACTGAAGCGGCTCAGCTCCTGACTGCGATTCCTCAGTTCACGCCGGCCGTGGAGAACGAGATAAAGCGCTTCTGTAAGTGATTGGTCCACTTACTTACAGAAGCTCTTCATTGCGGCTGTAACCGCTGGTCCGAATTGGGGAATAGCCGTTAGCAATTGACTCGCTTCGCTCGGATATTTTCGGGAGCCTGCCGTCAGATTTGCCTGCGCGAGAGAAAAGGAATCGCGCGCTAGTTTTGCGAGGCCGCAACTTTTGCCTTGCTTTGCGTCGGTGGTGGCGGTTTGTGCCATCGAGAACGCGGACGCTCCGATCAGGAATTTGGCGTCGTCGGAGGGTTGGATTTCGTCAGAAAATGTGAGAAAGCTGATTGCTCGTTGAAAGTCGGCGCGTTTTCTTGAACCCTGGGCAATCCGATAAGCGGCGCCCCCTTGCTCCAATGCGGCTTGGGCAAGAGCAGCTACGGATTGTTTCGGCACCGAGGGTGAAACCGCGCTGTCCCTCGAGCTCACGGTGGTGAGGGGCATTCCGAAGTTGAAATGATTGGGAGTTTGCGCGACCAGCGTCCGAAGATCCGAAACCGGTATCGCCAAAGTAAGGTTTCGTCCATTCTCCAGGGTTACAACGCTGATCGCGACGACCTCACCTTGCCGGTTCAGCACCGGCCCGCCCGAGAATCCGTCGGCCAACGTGCCGGAAATGTGCAGGTAATGGTGCTCTCCGGTTTCCCCGACTGCGTTCACGGTTCCGATGGCCGCGCTCATGCCTATGCCTGACGGTGACCCAAGTGTGGCTACCCGATCTCCCTTGACTGCAGCTGCTTTAGCAAGCGTGAGCCCGACCGGCGGATCCGGAATCCTTGGCAAAATCGCAATGTCGGTGAGCGTATCGAGGATGTCTGCGTAATGCGCCGTCAGGAGAAGCTGTCCTTTCTCCGTGAACACTTCCGCGCGTGACGCTCCCTCCACAACGTTGGCGTTTGTGACGACCCGCCCATCCCGCAGGATGAAGCCGCTTGCGCGCCTGATCGCATTCCCGGTCGCCGAATAAACGTCAATCATTACCGCAGCACGTTTGGCTCGGGAAATGGTCTG
>CABEAH010000079.1_pt1 | contig 18799 bp, 11 predicted proteins | sample 3132331 | NCBI WGS metagenome assembly CABEAH01 (sample SAMEA5534343, study PRJEB31848) | metagenome | biome: tundra; feature: field; material: soil | place: USA | collected 2013-05 | depth 0.45 m | reverse complement strand
ATCGCGGTGCCCACCCCGACCGCATCGGCGAGAATCGTGAGCGCTGGAAGCATGATGAGAGCGGCGATGAGCCGCGGTACAACGAGGTACGCGATTGGGTCGTAAGCGAGCGTCTCGAGCGCGTCGATTTGCTCCGTCACGCGCATGGTTCCGATCTCGGCGGTGATCCGGGCGCCGACGCGACCCGTCAGCACGAGCCCCGTTAGCAGCGGGCCGAGCTCCAGAATTATCGACTGCCGTGAGATGAGGCCGACGACCGAAAGCTGGACGCCGCTAAAGAGCTGGTAGCGCGTCTGAAACGCCGTCACCGCTCCGATGAAGGCCGCGACGATCGCCGCCAGTGGAAGCGAATCGACACCGATATTTCGCATCTGGCGAAACACCTCGGGACCGTACGTCTTCGGGTCCTTGAAGGCGCGAGCGATGTCGCGGAGAAAGTATCCGCGCTGGCCGACTCTCCGAAATAAGCCTAGCGCGTCGAGGCTCAAGTTCTTACGCGCGCAAAGAGGACGATTCCCACGACCCCGAATATGATGCTCGGCAGCCACGCTGCCAGGTCCGCGGGAATCATCCCCTTGCCACCGATCCCCTTGGTGAGCTGGATCAGCATCAGGAATACCACCGTCGTCCCCAGGCTCACGCCCACGCCGTACGCCGCTCCGCCACGCTGGGTACTCGTTGCGAGCGGCGCCCCGAAGAGAAGAATCACGACGCAGGTTATGGGAATGGCGAGCTTGAGCATCCTCTCCACTCTCAGCTCATTCACCTCCGCGCCCGACCGTTCCATCGAAGTGATGAAGCGCCCGAGCTCGCGAAAGCCCATGTCCGCCGGCGCCTTCTGCGTGAGCGTGAGCTGCTTCGGCTCTTCGATGAAATGACGGTCAACGAGCGAATCGAAGCTGAAAGTGAGGTTATCGAGGGAATCGGGAATCACATGTATCGCGCCTCTCCGAATCATCCAGCCACGGCTGGGCTTGTAGCGTGCATCGCCAGCCGAGATGACGTACGACGGATAGTCGGGCCCTTTCCCCTTGCGCTCGATCACCATGCCATCAATGGACTGATCGAGCAGGTGCAGCGCTCCGATCTTATAGACGCGCCCGCGGTCAGCCGCATACGCGAAGTTATATCTGTCGGAAGTGGTGTTGCGATCCGCCTGCAAAAGCTCGAGCCGTCGCTTGTTCGTAATAGGCGCGAGCTCTCCGAGTGTGAGGCCGAGAATCGTGGCGAAAATCGCGCCGACGAAGATCGGAGCGATCAACCTGTAGAAGCTGATACCGGACGCTTTTGCCGCGGTAATCTCGGAATGGCGGGTGAGTGCCCCGATCGCGAAGACGGTCGCGAACAGGACCGCGGCGGGGAGCACCATGAACATTGAATCGGGAAGCCAGTACACGTAGCTCAGCGCGATTCTGCCGATGCCCAGGTGCTGATTGAGATACTTGTCGAGGTTGTCCGTAAGGTCGATGATGATGAGGAGGATTGGAAATCCCAGCGCCGTCGTCACGAAGATCTTCCAGAATTCCACGAACACGTAGCGGTCGAGGGCGCGCACCATCCTCGTCAAGCTGCTACTCTCTCTTTCCCCGATCGCGATCTCTCCCGACCGAGCTTCGAGCGAAAGTATCCGCGGATGAAGTCGAGCATCTCACGCATGTCGCCGCCGCGAGCGGTGCTCCCTTCGCGGCCCATCTTCGCCAGCAGGAAGAGAGCGATCATCCCGAAAATCACGTTCGCCATCCACATGGAGACCACCGGCGGCATCATGCCGCGCTTGCCGAGCGCTTCGCCGGCGATGAGAGCCACGTAATAGAGGGCGAAGACGAGCAGGCTCACACCGATGGTGAGTCCGACACCGCCGCGCGGAAATCTCAGCGCGATTGGGGCGCCGAGAAGGACGAAGACGAAGCATGCGACGGCGAGGGCGAACTTCTTGTGGATCTCTACCGCGTAGGAATTCATGAGCTGCGCGCTGTCGGAGATCCCGACGCGGAGTGACTCGATTGTCGCCAGGGATGGCTGATCCTGGGCTCTCTCCATCGGTCCCTGGCCCGCGGTCGCCGGCATGCTGGGGAACACGGGCTTGAGCGGAGCGCTCTTCGGAGCGCTCTCTGGAGGTCGCGAGCGGCCCTGCGGAGTGGACGAAGCCGTCTGCGCCTCCGCCGTTTTCACCGAGAAAATTCCGAGCAAGTTGCAATAGAGTCGTCCCAGTCCCACATCCCACGGCGCCGCGGTATTCGCGTTCTGCACGTCCTTGCTCAGCACCGTCTTCGACTGCCTGGCCTTCTGGCGCCGGAGCAGGAACTCCTTTCGCGCGATCTCGTGCTCCCTTCTTGCCTTATCCTGTGCCCCCTGCATCTCGCACACGGTCATCTCACGGTCGCTCTTGTAGGAATCCGAGGAGGTCTTCTGGAACTCGTTCCCAACGCCGCGCACGCGAATGAAATCGACGTTGAAGTAAAGGCGTTGCAGCTCGTCCGGCGTCGCGGTTGGAACATCCTGCGTGTTCCCGTGATAGAGGGTGAGCTCGAGGTCGGTCATGTTCCGGCTCATCCGCATGTTGCCGCTGTCGGCGTAGATGGTACGACGGCGTGTGGCATCGGCCATGTCGTATATGGTCACCTCGCGCATGAGGTTCGATCCCTCGTCCAGATGGCCCGCTCGCAGATAGATTTTCCCCGGGCTCACCTCGTTGATCACCTGTTCGCGCAACCCGAACGTCGGCTTTTTCTGCGCGATGTCGCGCTGGAGGATGCTGAGGCGATGATTGGCCCGTGGCAGCACCTGGTCATTGAAGCCCACCATCACCAGAGTGATGCCGAGGGCGGCCCACAACACGGGCTTGAGAATGCTCACGAGGCTGACCCCGCTGGCCTTGAGCGCCGTGATCTCGTTTTCCGCTGCCAGCCGGCTGAATGCGTAGAGGGTCGCGACGAGCACGGCCATCGGGAGCGTGAGGGCCACTGTCAGTGGCACCGACAAACCGAAGAATTCCGCTATCACCAGCGTGGGCAGCCCCTTGCCGACGAGCTCGCCGAAATGCTTTCCTATGTACTGGAGCAGCAGGATCGAAGTCAGCGCCGTGAGGGCGAACGTAAGCGGCCCCAAGTGTTCCTTTAGAACATAGCGGTGCAGTATCTTCACAACGTGAAATATACCGTGCGCTCGGGGGTAAGCGACACGAAGACAACGAGTTCCGTTCGCGCGATGCGGCGCCGCTCACGCACCACGACGCTCGCTATCGCGATGCTTCTGGCGGTTGCCGGCGGAGCTGCGACCGCTCGGGCTCAGGACCCGCGCGATACCACGCGCAAGGTCACACCCGCTCCGCCGGTTACCCCGCCGACGGGCACCCCGGGCACGCCCGGCATCCGCCTGAGGCTCGGTCGCGACACACTTCCGCTTACGCTGCCGCCGGTTGTCTCGCGTGGCGACAGGGAATCCTTCAGGCAGGCGCAAGCGCAGATCGAGGCCGCGCGAGCGACCGCGTTCCAGCAGAACATGCGAGCGATACTCGAGGCGGTGTGGGGACAGGTCGCGACCAGCAACTTCGCCACCTCCAGCCAGACGCCGGGGTACCCGGGTGAGCTGCCGCCAAAACCGAAGCCTTCGGTCGTGTCGAAGCCTATGCCGATCATCGGCGAGTACGCTGACCTGGGCCTGCAGCTCGACGGCCGTCTGGAGTTCCGCGGCGAGAAGAACCAGAGCGCGCTCTGCTCTTCCGCCCTCTTCTTCGACCCCGTCGCCAACTGCCGCAGCGCATTCGCGCCGCTCGTGGATTTCCAGTTCGCAGCCAAGTCCGGCGGCGTCGTGGCGGATCGCGTCCACGTCAATCTCGACTACGACACGCAGCGCGAATTCGACGCGTCCAACAACATCTCCATCTATTACGAGGGGAAGGGGAGCGAGTTCGTCCAACGTCTGGAGATCGGCAACGTCACCTTCCAGCCGCCCGCTTCGCGCTACATCACCGCGGGAATTCCAAGCGGAAACTACGGGATTCAAGCGGTCACCAAGATCGGCTCAATGCGTCTCAAGACCATCCTCGCGCAGCAGAAAGGCAACATCGTACGGGACCACGTCTTCACCGTCGGCGATCGCACACTCCAGGCGATCGACAGAAAGATCGAGGACTATCAGTTCGAGCCTCGCCGATTTTTTCTCACCGTGGATCCAAGGGTGTTCGGAAACGCCTACCCGAACATCGACATCCTCGACACGAGAAGAATGGCAGCGCTCTCCGCGTCGCTGCCCGACACTCTCCGGCCGACGAAGATCTTTCTCTACCGCCTCCTCATCGGTGGGCAGCCTCCGAATCCGAATGGCCCGCAGTTCAGACTCATCGGGAATCCCCGCTCCCGGCGGGGCCAGGTCTACGAGTATCTGCGGGAAGGCGTGGACTACTACGCGGATCCTTCTCTGCTCTGGATCGCGCTCGTCCGCCCTCTCGCCCTCAACAACGAGCGCCTCGTCGTCGCATATCGCGTTCGCATCAATGGACGCGACACGGTGTTTACGGCGACAGGAGGTACGCCCGATCTCGCGTACGAACCCACTCGCGAGCAATTCGCCAACCTCATCTGGGATCCGGACGTGCAGCCGGGCGACCTGGAGTTTGACCGCGAGATCAGAAGCGTCTACCGGCTCGGCGGATCCGATCTGCGAAGACAGAGCGTAACGCTCAAGGTTGTCACCGGCTCGAGCGCCGATCAGGAGAAGCCAGTGGCGGGCAGCTCGGACACATACCTCAAGCTGTTCGGTCTCGCCCAGGCCACCAACAGCTCCAGCTTCGATCTCGAGAATCGCATCTGGCCACGGCCGAGCGACCCGAACTTCGAGCTGAGCCTGGGATCGCCGGGAGCGCGCACGATCCGCGACCAGTTCCTCATCTTCCCATCCGCCAAGCCATTCGCATCGAACGGGCTGGCCGTCGGTGGAAATCCGACCAACGACACGATCTACACTACGCCGCCAGAGTACGTGCGCTCATCTCAGCGCCCCGTGGCCATCTATCATATCCGCGTTCTCTATCAGGCGGAGGGAAGCGGAGAGGGTGGCACGCTCATGCTCGGCACGGTGCAGATTCGACCGAACTCCGAGCGCCTTCTCGTCGATGGCATTCCGCTAACGCGTGGTACCGACTATTCGGTCGACTACGACCTCGGCCGGGTCTCGTTCAATCGTCCCGACACGCTCTTTCCGCGCCCCCGCCAGGTGGCGGTTCAGTACGAGGAGAATCCCGTCTTCGAGGAAACTCCGACCTCGATCTTCGGCGCGACGGCCGAATTTCCGATGGCGAATGGCCAGATCAACTTCACCGCGATCTCCCAGAGCCAGCGCACGAATTTCACGCGTCCTCCACTCGGATTCGAGCCGGCAGCATCTCTCGTAGCCGGCGTGAGCGCCCTCTTCAGCTTCGACGCGGGGCCACTCACTTCGCTGGTGTCGAAGCTGCCGTACGGCCCCACGACGATCCCGTCGCGCGTTGGCTTCTCGGCTGAGCTCGCCGGCAGCATGCCCCAGACGAATGCACGACAGCAGGCCTATCTCGAGTCGTTCGAGGGAGAGGGAGGACTCCCCATCTCCCTCTCCGATCAGCAATGGTACTTCAGTAGCCAGCCCGCTCTGGGCAGAGCCCTCGGAACCAGGTTTGGCCCGGGCGTCTTCGATCTCATGCATGCCGCCACGCTTGCATGGCAGAGCAACGGCGTCGACGCCACCGACAAGCCCGTGAGATATCGAATCGACGAGATCGACACGCTGACGACGCTCGCCGGCACCGGTATCGCTGGCCCCGAACAGCTTCTCTGGCTCACTCTCTATCCGCTCAGGATCGGCGGACAGCTCGACAACAGCTCCAATGTCTTTCGCTGGACGATTCCGACGGCCCCCGTCGGTCGGCGATGGCGCTCGGTGCGGACAGTGCTCGGGCCCGGCGGATCCGACATCTCACGCGAGGAGAATCTGGAATTCTGGGCGCAGATTCCGGTGGACGGCACCCGCGTGAAGAATCCCACGCTCGTGTTCGACTTCGGCGAGATCTCCGAGAACTCGGTTGCATTTGGTCCCGACTCTCTCGTCGTGCGACCTGCCTCCGTGGCGGGGCTCACGGACACGACCTACTTCGGAAAGAAAATTCAGGGACTCGACCGACTCGACAGCGAGCGCGACCCCTTCTCCCGCGCCTTCAACGCCGCGACCAATGACAATGGTCTTCCGGGCGATGTAGTTGATACACTGACCGCCGTGATCGACACTCTGCCGGCGCGCGCGCCAGTCATTTCGACACTTTACTCCTTCAAAACGTGCAGGGGCGGATACGGAGTGCGCCAGGTGCTCGGCGATTCCAAGACGAACTGCACGGTGAACAACAATCGCCTCGACGAAGAAGACATCGATGCCGACAACGTTCTCAATCTCACGAGCGGCGAGCGCGACTCCGAGCAGTGGCAGCGATACATCGTCAATCTCGGCGATGAAGCCCGGTACACGCGTCGCGGAAGATGCTCGCCGGCGCCGCAGCTCGCGGGTCAGCCCCGTCCGGGCCAGACGGTCTGCTGGGTTCTCTTCCGCGTTCCATTCCGCACACCAGACGACTCGCTAGGCAGGCTTCTCTTGCGGCGCGCTCGCGCTCTCCGCATCACGATGATCTCGGGAGACGGCGCGCAGGACGACGAGTTCACCACGGTCCCGCTTGCGCGCTTGAGGCTCACGGGCTCACCCTGGCTCAAGCTCAACGACAAGACTGTGCGCGGGATCGCCGGCGATCAGACTTCCAATGGCTCGGTGCACGCCGGCGTAGTCGGAACCCAGGACCGCAACGTCACCAACGGTGTTAGCTATGAGTCGCCGCCGGGAGTCACCGATGCGCCAACCAGCAAGACCGTCGCCTACCAGCCGGGCCGCGTTCAGATCAATGAAAGATCCCTGCGTCTCACTGCCACCCAGCTCGAGCCGTTCGAGCGCGCGGAAGCGTACTACCGCTTCCCCGAAGGCGAAAAGAATTTCATGAGCTACAAGGAGCTCCGACTGTGGGCTCGCGGCGTGCGCAACGGCTGGGGAAGCGAGGGCGAGCTGCAGTTCTACATCAAGATCGGCCGCGACGCCAACAACTTCTACATGTATCGGACGCCATTGAACTCCGGGGCATCGCAGGCCGCGTGGCTTCCGGAGATCAACATCGATTTCAGCAAGCTGTTCGCGCTTCGCGCGCAGATACAGAACGCGTATCTGCAGGGCAATCAGCGTAACACCTGCACGGGTCTGGATTCAACGCTCATCGCCAACACGCCACTGCCCGCCGGGGCATCCGCCGCTTCCCGCTACGCTGCGTGCGACAATGGCTATATCGTCTACACGCTGGACCCGGGAGTGAGCGCGCCCAATCTCGCCGCAGTGCAGGAGCTGGCGGTGGGAATGCTGCGGCTCCCGAGCGGCGCGAGCGCGAGCCCCGTGCTTCCGGGTGACACGCTCGAAGTCTGGGTCGACGACATCCGGCTCGCTGGCGTGGTCAACGAGGCCGGCTTCGCGGGCCAGGTCGGGCTGACCGTAGTCGCCGGCGACTTCGCCGACATACGCATCAACGCCAGCCGTCGCGATCCCAACTTCAGGCAGCTCGCCGAGCAGCCTACCTTTCTCACGGACAACAGTTGGAACATCAGCTCGGCATTCCGCCTCGAGAAATTGCTCCCCGCCTCACTGGGCCTCTCGATGCCCGTCACGGTGAACTACACCTCGGCGTCCGTCGATCCCTTCTATGTGTCGCAGTCGGATATTCAGGGAGACGCGATCCAGGGACTTCGTACTCCGCGGTCGGCGGCGACCTCCGTCACCTTCAGTCTTCGCCGCACGAAGGAATCGACCGGCTCGATCTTTTCTCCGCTGATCAACAATCTCTCGCTCAACTCGGCGTACACCACGGGAGTCTCGCGGAGCGAGTACGAGGACGGCAGCGCGAAGAGCTTCGTCGTCGGACTCGACTTCAACCTGTCGCGCGCACTGGTACCCGTTCTCTCCCGCTGGTCGCCGACCGAGCTCCATCTCACCAGCGTGTACACCAATGGCCGTGACGACCGCGTTTCCTTCCTCAAGCCCGCGGCCTCGATCGACGACACGACCCGCGCCGTGAAGGGACTCACGCGAACGTGGCGCAATGGGACCAGTCTGGTGTTCCGGCCGTTCAAGGCTGCATCCGTGCGGTGGGATCTCACATCGGTTCGCGATCTCCGCGGTTACGGAACGGATTCTCCGCTCGGCGTCATCGCCACCAGCGATCGCGACCGCGTCCTCGGTTCGGATGCCGGGCTGGAGCGGGAGCGCGCCATGCAGGCGGGAATCAACATCTCTCCGCCGATAACGGCTTGGTTCCGCCCGCGATTCGATTTCGGCACCTCGTACAACATGTTGCGTGATCCCAACACGCTGAGCTTCGTTCGTGAAGGGGACAGCACTGGCAACTTCCGGATTCCGCGTCGGCTCGGCAACTCGCAAACGATGACCGCAGGTCTCACGCTCGATCTCCCGAAGGCGATCAGGCTCTACACCGACAGCGGGACCTTCCTTCGCCGATTCCTGCGCGGATTGCAGCCCGTCGACGTCAACTTCAATCGCAGCCTTCTCTCCGTCTACGATGGCAGCGCGGCGCCGGCGCCGCTTGCTTACCAGTTTGCGGTCGGGGGGGTCGATACATTTCGCGAGCTGAGTGGGGAGCTCGCCACCAGCGCCGGACTGGTTACACAGCTCTCGATCAATCAATCGCTAAACCTTCCATTGGACGCGAGCATCGCCAGCAGATACCAGCGCATCAATACTCGCAACTGGACTCGCAGGCTCGATGAGACGCAGGAAGTCGTAGACGGAACGCAGGTCGTCTTTCCCGATGTGTCTCTGCGGTGGAGTGGTAAGCCCATCGCTCTCGGCTCATTCATTTCGAGCCTCGGAGCAAACGCCCGAATTCTCGAGACGCGCCAATTCAATGGAACCGAGCCCTCCGTGGGAGGATTCTTCGACGACAGGGGAGAGATGCGCGTTCGCAGCTTTCCGGTGAGCGGGTCGGTGGTATTTGCCGGTGAGCGCCCAGTCTCCAGCAATGTGGGGTTCTCGCTCTCGAAGCGGCTCGACGCGAAGCCAGGTCTGAGCAGTAATGGAAACAACTCCGACTTCAGTATCGACGTCGCCAAGCCCTGGAGACTGCCGGCTGAGTGGAACACGCGAAGCGATCTACGCACTCGCGTGAGCTACCAGAAGAGTCAGGGCCAGAATTTCGTCGTCAACCCGCTCGCCCTCACCGGTGAGAGCAGGCTTTCCGACAATGGGCGGAAAGCGTTCAGCCTGAGCGCGGATACCGATGTCGCCGAGAATCTGTCATCGAGCTTCGTGGTCTCGCGCGTCGAGAGCTTCGACCGTAACCTTAATCGGCGTTTCACACAGACGGTGTTGAGCGCAGTGATGCACCTCCAGTTCTACGCAGGGGAATTCAAGTGAGATCATTGCTGGCTCTCGTATATCTGTTCCTGAACACCGCGTGCAACGGGGACACCAGGGGAGTTCCGGAAATCCGCGCGTCATCTACGACGACCGGCTTCAATGGCAATGCCGCGTATGCCTACGCGAAGAAGCAGGTCGATTTTGGACCACGCGTTCCCGGAAGTCTCGCCGCAAAGCGTGCGGGGGACTGGATCATCGCGCAGATGCGCTCCCGCGCGGACACCGTCATCGTCCAGAGCTGGACTCACGCGACGGCGGATGGGAAAAAGCTCCCACTTCGCAACATTCTCGCGCGCTTTCGGCCGGAGCTCACCGAGCGCGTGCTCTACATCACCCATTGGGACTCCCGGCCGATCTCGGAGTCCGCTGCCACGGCGGCTGAGAGAAAACTCCCGGTGCCCGGCGCCAACGATGGAGCATCGGGGGTCGGGCTATTCCTTGCGCTCGGCGATGTTCTCAGGAAAACGAAGCCCACCGTCGGTGTCGATCTTCTCTTCGTAGATGGAGAGGACTACGGACAATTCGGTCCGCCCGAAGTGGATGTTCTGATCGGCTCGAAGTACTTCGCCGAGCATCTCCCGTCGCCAGACTACAAGCCACTATACGGAGTACTCTGGGACATGATCGGTGACAAGGATCTGCGCATTCCCTACGAGATGTTTTCCTTCCAGCAGGCGCCCGAAATCGTGTCGCGCGTCTGGCAGACTGCCGCCGACCTCGGGCACGGCGATGTTTTCGTACAGGAGAGCGGGGGAGAGGTCACCGACGATCATCTGCCGCTGTTGAAGGTTGGTCTGCGTGTGATCGACGTGATCGACCTCACCTATCCTTCGCACCACACCCCGCAGGACACGATGGACAAGATTTCCGCGAAATCACTGGCGGTGGTCGGCGACGTGGCGACGGCGCTCGTTACGCGCTGACGTCAGCTCGCCACAGCGGAATTCGGTTCCGCCGGGAAGCGGGCGGATGGTGAGGTCGAGGCTGCGTCATCACATCCTCTCCGCATGCCGACCCCCGCCGAACGCAAGGCGCTCCTATTCTTCTCGATGATACTGCTCCTCGGCGCCTCGACCCACGCCTATCGCACGTTTCACGGGCACTCGCCGGTCGACGCGCGCGCACGCCGCGCCCTGGAGACACAGATCGGGGCAGCCGACTCCGCCCGCCGGGCGGGCACCCGCAAGCCCAAGCGGGAAAGGAAGCAGAAGAAGCCGCCGCGCGCACCCGGGCCGGTGGACCTGGACGTGGCTAGCGCCGAGGAAATCGAGGCCCTGCGCTATATCGGTCCGTCGATGGCGCGCCGCATCGTCGCCGATCGAGACTCCTTCGGTCCCTTCGGCTCCATCGAGGGCCTGAAGCGGGTGAAGGGCATGGGTCCCTCTATGGTAGAAAAACTCGACACGAGCGTAACCTTCTCACTTTTAGCGCGTCCTACCAACACAGTTATACCCAGGCGATCCGAACTGCCCAAAGCACGCAGGAAGCCTCACCGGAGGGACATGCTTCCTTGACAGCTCCTGCAGCTACTGCGCTGAGGATCGGCGAATTGCTCCTGAAGGAAGGGCTGGTCACACAAGACCAGCTCTCCAAGGCTGTTCAGGAGCAAAAGCAGCACGGCACGCGCGTGGGCTACAACCTGGTGAAACTCGGCTACGTCAAGGAAACCGACCTCACCAGGATGCTGGCGCGCCAGCACCGCATGCCCGCCGTCGACCTTACCAGATTCCAGGTCGATCCGCGGATCGCCAAGCTGATTCCGAATGAGCTCGCGCTCAAGCACAGCGTCCTGCCCCTCAAGCGGGACGGCAGAACGCTCACCGTCGCCGTGTCCGACCCCGGCAACATGGGCGTTCTCGAAGACATCAAGTTCATCACCCGCCTCGACATCTTCCCGGTCATCGCTGGCGAGTTCACGCTCCGCAACGCGATCGAGAAGTTCTACGAGTCCGGTGATGCTCAGATGGAGTCGCTGCTCGGCGACTTTGCCGATGACGGCGACGTCGAGATCCTCGAGAGCGAGGCGGAGGAGATGTCCGCCACTGCCGCGGCGGCGATGGTCGACGAAGCGCCGGTCGTCAAGCTCATCAACGCCATCCTCACCGATGCCGTCAAGAAGGGCGCGTCCGATATCCACTTCGAGTGCTTCGAGGCCGAGCTCCGCGTCCGCTATCGGGTAGATGGCGCTCTTCAGGAGATCATGAAGCCGCCACTCAAGCTGCGGCCCGCACTGATCTCACGCTTCAAGATCATGGCGAGCCTCAACATCGCCGAGCGACGGGTGCCGCAGGACGGCCGCATCAAGCTCAAGATCGGCAAGAAGGTAATCGATTTCCGCGTCTCTACGCTCCCAACGCTGTTCGGCGAGAAGGTGGTGCTCCGTATTCTCGACAAGGGCAACCTCACGCTGGACCTCGAGAAGTTCGGCATCGAGCCGCGCGCGGAGCGCCAGCTGATGGAGGCAATCTCCAATCCCTACGGGATGGTGCTGGTCACCGGCCCGACAGGATCCGGAAAAACGACCACGCTCTACTCCGCGCTCTCCAAGATCAACAACATCGACGTCAACATCATGACGGCCGAGGATCCGGTCGAGTACAACCTGTTCGGCATCAACCAGGTTCTCGTCCGCAGTGAGATCGGCATGACTTTCGCCGCGGCGCTCAGGGCGTTCCTTCGTCAGGATCCGAACATCATCATGCTTGGTGAAATTCGAGACCTGGAGACGGGCAGCATCGCCATCAAGGCCGCACTCACCGGTCACCTCGTGCTTTCCACCCTGCACACGAACTCGGCCCCCGAGACCGTGACCCGCTTGATGGACATGGGCGTCGAGTCGTTCAACGTCGCATCGGCGCTTAATCTGATTCTCGCGCAGCGGCTGGTGCGGCGTATCTGCGGCAAGTGCGCCCAGCGCTACAAGATGGATGAGGCGGAGATCGCCGGCGCCAAGATCGGCGGCGGCGTGACTCTTCGCGACCTGAACTTTACGGACATGGCGCTCAACGACGCGAAATCGCGCGCTACGACGGCCGCCGCTCCGTTCATGGACAAGATCACCCTCGACACGAAGATGGAAGACCTCCCGGTCTTCCGCGGAAAGGGGTGCGAGCAGTGCGACGGCTCGGGCCTCAAGGGACGTCAGGGACTCTACGAAGTCATGTATATGACGCCGAGGCTCAGAAAGCTGATCATGCAGAGCGCCGGCGCCGCCGAGATCGAGAAGGCCGCTATCGAGGAAGGCATGCTCACTCTCCGGATGGATGGCTGGCTCAAGGTTATCAAGGGGATCACTCCCCTGGAGCAGGTAGTGCGCGAAACGAGCGCGTAACCGACACACCTAAATCAGAATTCAATGACCGCACCCATGACAGATACGCAATCCCAGGCGTCAGGACCACCCAGGCCGCAGGGCGTGAATCTCCGCGCTCTCCTGGAGGAGATGGTCTCACGGAACGCATCCGACCTGCACGTGGTGGCGGGTGAGCGGCCCAAGCTGCGCGTCGATGGCGAGATTACGAACTCGGGAGTCGAACACGAAATGACCCCCAAGGACACGCTCCAGCTCGCGTACTCGGTCCTCACCGAGCAGCAGAAGAAGCGCTTCGAGCTGGAGGATGAGCTCGACTTCTCGTTCGGTATTCAGAACCTTGCCCGCTTTCGCGGCAACTGCTTCAAGCAGCGAGGCTGCGTCTCGATGGTCGTGCGTCAGATTCCATTCGCCATCAAGACATTCGAGGAGCTCGGCCTGCCGCCCGCAATCTCGAAGATGGCCGAGAAGCCGCGCGGATTGGTGCTGGTAACGGGTCCGACGGGGTCGGGAAAATCCACCACTCTCGCCGCGATGGTCGACAAGATCAATCGCGAGCGCAAGGGCCACATCATCACCGTCGAAGATCCGATCGAGTTCATACACAAGCACCAGGGCTGTATCGTCAATCAGCGCGAGGTCGGAACCGATACCAAGTCGTTCGCGAACGCGCTCAAGTACGCGCTGCGCGAGGATCCTGACACCATTCTGGTGGGTGAGATGCGCGACCTGGAGACGATCCAGGCGGCGCTCACCATCGCGGAAACCGGTCACCTTGCGTTCGCCACGCTTCACACCAACTCCGCTGCCGAGGCGATCAATCGCATCATCGACGTGTTTCCCTCGCACCAGCAGTCACAGGTCAGAGCCCAGCTCGCGTTCGTGCTCGAAGGCATCGTTACCCAGATCCTGGTTCCGAAGGCGCAAGGCAAGGGCCGCGCATTGGCCGCTGAGATTCTCGTGGTGACACCGGCCATTCGCGCGCTCATTCGCGATGACAAGGTTCACCAGATCTATTCGTCCATGCAGGCCGGCAAGAAGTTCGGCATGCAGACGCTCAACGATGCGCTCTACGCTCTGTACGTGAACCGCGAAGTGACCGCCGACGAGTGCCTTCGCGTGAGCGGCGATCCGAACGAGTTCCAGCGAATGATCGGTACGGCGGATTCCACCGAGGCGGCCGGCGGCAAGTCGGCGCACGCGCGCGGTCCCACATCGGGCTCCGCCGCAAGACGATAAGAGAGGATTAGTCCATGACTACATTCACATATACGGCGAGAGCCTTCAACGGCGACCTGCGCACCGCGACGATCGATGCGGCCACCCGCGACGATGTCATCTCACAGCTTAGACGACAGCGCCTGAGCGTGGTGAAGATCGATCAGGAAGGCGGGAAGAAGATCCGCAAGGGCTCCATCAAGACGCGCGACGTCGTCATCTTCACGCGCCAGTTCTCCACCATGATCAACGCGGGCCTGCCGCTGGTGCAGGCGTTGACGATTCTGGCCGAGCAGACTGACAACAAGGCACTGGCCGAAGTCACGAAAAAAGTGGTCTTCGATGTAGAATCTGGTAATACAGTTGCCGATGCACTCTCAAAGCACCCCCGCGCGTTCAGCAACCTCTATGTAAACATGGTTGCCGCCGGTGAAGCCGGTGGTATTCTCGATACGATTCTCATGCGGCTCGCCAGCTTCCTCGAGAAGAACGACGCGCTGGTGAGAAAGGTGAAGGGCGCGATGATCTATCCCACGGTCATCATGAGCGTCGCCGGAATCGCGGTGGTAACGCTGCTTCTCTTTGTCATTCCGGTGTTCGCGACGATGTTCGCATCGGTTGGCCAGGCGCTGCCTATGCCGACCCGCATCGTCATTGCGGCTTCGGATTTCCTCAAGTCATACTGGTGGGTGATCGGCGCAATCTTCATAGGGGCCGGCTACTTCGGCAAAAAGTACTATGCCTCGTCCAATGGAAAGCTCGTCATTGACCGGTTCATGCTTCGTTTGCCGGTGCTGGGCGACGTGCTTCGCAAGTCGGCGGTGTCGCGCTTCACACGCACTCTCGGAACACTGATCAGCTCAGGCGTGAGCATCCTCGAGGGTCTCGAGATCACGGCCAAGACCGCGGGGAACCGCGTCATTCAGGACGCCATCATGTCATCGCGCGCCTCGATCGCCGGCGGAGACACCATCGCGCAGCCACTTCAGAAGTCCAAAGTCTTTCCGCCCATGGTCATCTCGATGATAGCGGTCGGCGAGCAGACCGGCGGACTGGACGAGATGTTGTCCAAGATCGCCGACTTCTACGACGAAGAGGTCGATGCTGCGGTGAGCAACCTGCTCTCGCTGCTCGAGCCGATCATGATCGTCTTCCTCGGCGTCGTGGTCGGAGGCATGGTCGTGGCCATGTATCTCCCGATCTTCGACATGATCAACACGGTGAACTAAGCCGGCGCGATCGGTGTAGTGGCAAAACGGCCAGTCCTCGCGGGCTGGCCGTTTTTGCTGAGACGCACAACTATCGGTTGACAGTGTTCATGCCCGCTTCCGTATACCTCTCTCCGGCAGCGGCCCCCTTCGGGGCGACCGCGTCGATTCTACGCAGATCTTCCGCCGACAGCGTCACCTGTAGCGCTCCCACGTTCTCCTCGATGCGGTTCACGTGCCGCGTACCGGGAATCGGCACAATGTCCTCGCCCTGCGCGAGCACCCACGCCAGCGCGAGCTGCGCCGGTGTGCAGCCCTTTGCCCGCGCAATCGCTTCGACCCTCTCCACGAGGTCGAGATTCGTCTGGAAGTTGGTACCCTGAAAGCGGGGACTGGCGCGCCGAAAGTCATCCGCCGCGAGATCGTCGATGCTCTTGATCCGTCCGGTGAGAAAGCCGCGCCCTAGCGGGCTGTATGGAACGAATCCAATACCGAGCTCGTGACACGTATCGAGCACCTCACCCTCCGGATCGCGCGACCAGAGCGAGTATTCGCTCTGCAGAGCGCTGATCGGATGTACTTTGTGTGCCCGGCGGATCGTGTCCGACGCGGCTTCGGAGAGGCCCAGGTAGCGTACCTTGCCCGCCAGCACGAGATCGGACATCGCGCCGACTGTCTCTTCGATCGGTGTGTGCGTGTCGACGCGGTGCTGGTAATACAGATCGATCGTCTCGACGCCGAGTCGGCGGAGCGATGCGTCGCACGCCTGGCGCACGTATTCGGGTGTGCCGCTGATGCTGCGCTTGGTAGGATCGTTGGGATCGCGCACGTTTCCGAACTTTGTCGCTATGATCACGCGATCGCGCTTTCCACGCAGAGCACGGCCCACCAGCTCCTCGTTCCTGAAGGGACCATACATATCGGCGGTGTCGAACATCGTAATCCCCAGCTCGACCGCGCGATCGATCGTCTCGACGGAGCTCTTTTCGTCTGTAGGCCCGTAAAACTCGGACATCCCCATGCAGCCGAGTCCGAGCGCCGAACACTCCAGTCCCTGCGCTCCGAGCCGGCGGGTTTTCATCGTTGCCTGCGTCATTGAAAATTCCTCGTTTTGGGTCCCGCTACTCTTCACGGGGCATTTGATTCGCGGCGCTCGGCGCGGCCGCAAGAGTGGCGAGCAATGCAAGGCTCGCCCTCGCGCCATTGCCTTTGCGCTTTGATCGACGATTCATTGGATGGAGTATTGTCGGGTGGAGGCGGGGATACAACCACCAAGCAGCCGTTGGTCCCGCGGAGCTCTACGTTGGAACGCGGGACCAGCATTACTCCAGGCTCAGGCTACCGTTCAAGCCTGTCGCGACATAGACCATGTCTATGCTCTCGAAGAATGCGTGCCAGGGAGGGGAAGCGCGAAACGCCATCCGTCCCGAGGCGTCTTCCCAGACGAGAACGACCACACCAGGCATGTCCGCGGCAACAGCGCTCCGCTGGAACGCTTCCTGAATGCGGGCCTGCTCGGCGGACGACCGGACGCCGAAAAAGCGATCGACAGGAACGATTATTACGTCCTGGCCATCGCGGCGGAGGTGCGCGACCTGAAAGGTCGGCATCGCATCAGCCGATTTCATCGAAGCTCGTTGCGCCATGATGACTTACATTCCCACACTGAGGCGGGCTGGTCAATGTCGTTTCCATATCGCCGGACTGTCGATTTCATATCACCAGCCGACTTAATGGCTTACAGACGCGGTCAATTGCCCTGGCTTCTCTGCCATGAATAGACTAGCTGTGTTCTCGCTGGTTATTTTCGCCGCGGCCTGTACCGAGCGTGCTCCTATCAAGACGGAAGCTGAGGTCGGTGGTACGCTGGTGATTGCGACCACCTCCGATCCTGAATCGCTATTTCCGCCCCTCGTCCTGACCGTCCAGGGCAAGCAGATCGTGGAGCAGATCTACGACTATCTGGCCGATGTCGGGCCCGCGATGAATACGCTGGGCGACACGGGCTTCCGTCCCGAGCTAGCGGACGGGTGGCGCTGGTCGTCGGACTCGCTCTCGATTGCGTTCCACATCAACCCGCGCGCGAGATGGCACGATGGCCAGCCCGTGACCGCGCGCGACGTGCGCTTCACCCTCGCCCTCTACCTCGACCCCGCGCTCGGCGCGCGCATGACGGACGAGTTGGCGAACGTGGACTCGGTGACAGCGGTTGATTCTCTCACTGCGGTCTTCTGGTTTCACAGGAGATCGCCGACACAGTTTCTCGACGCCGCGGCCCAGATGCTGATTCTGCCTGCGCACCGGTTGGAGGGGATTCCCATCGATTCACTGCGGGAATCGGCCCCCGCCCCCGTCGGCAGCGGACGATTCCGACTCCGGAAGTGGGACAGGGGCGCGTCGGTCGAAATCGTAGCAGACTCGGGCAACTATCGTGGCCGCGCCAGGCTCGATCGCGTCATCTGGAGCATCTCTCCGGAGTTCACGACCGCGGTGACCAAGCTGTTCAGCGGTGAGGCGGATCTGTTCGACGCATTGCGGCCGGAGAATCTGAGCGAGCTCTTCCGTCACGACGAGCTGCGCGCGATTTTCCTGCCCGGTACGGATTACGCCTTTCTGCAATTCAACCTTCGCGATCCGGCGAGACACGCGCGGTCCCATCCCCTGTTCGGCGATCGCGCGATTCGTCGCGCCGTTGCCATGTCTATCGATCGCACCGCACTCGTCCGAAACGTGTTTGATACGCTCGCCGAGGTCGCGCTCGGTCCCACGACGCGTGCGTTTCCCACGACTGACTCGTCCATACCGCAGATTCCTTTCGATTCCGCGCGGGCCCGCGTGCTTCTGGACTCACTCGGCTGGGCACGCCGCACGTCCGATGGAACGCGCGTGCGGAATGGAAAAGATCTGGCGTTCACGGTCATCGTTCCCTCATCGAGCCTCAGCAGGGTGAGAATGGCGGTACTGCTGCAGGCACAGCTTCGGCGGGCGGGCATTCGGGTGAATATCGACCAGATGGACTATTCCGCGTTCATGAGCCGGTTGAGCGCGCATTCGTTTGATGCTGCCCTCGGGGCCTGGCACCTGGGCTCGAGTCTCGATGGAACCCGGCAGGCGTGGGGGACCAGCGGACTGGGCAAGAATGGCGTCAACTACGGGTCCTACTCGAGCGCCACCTTCGATGCTCAGCTCGATAGCGCGCTCGTGGCCGGCGATCCCACGGTCGCTCGCGCGCGGTTCACCCGGGCGTACCAGACGATAAATGAAGATGCCGCAGCCGTCTGGCTCTACGAGCCAAAGACGGCGATCGGGGTCCACAAGCGACTCAGGACGACAGACATGCGGCCCAATGCCTGGTGGACGGATCTTGGAAGCTGGTCGATTCCGCCAAGCGAGCGGCTGCCGCGGGACAGAATTCCTCTCAAACATTAACCCCTCCAGGAGGGGCTTGCCGCTGGGTGATGACATGAAAACGCCCCTCCGGTGATATGAAATCGGCATTTCCCAAAGGTGGTTATGGCGACAACTTTCAGGCACCCAATTCTACCCAAAAGGCCCCATGATCCGGCATCAGGTCTAC
>CABEAH010000078.1_pt1 | contig 18827 bp, 16 predicted proteins | sample 3132331 | NCBI WGS metagenome assembly CABEAH01 (sample SAMEA5534343, study PRJEB31848) | metagenome | biome: tundra; feature: field; material: soil | place: USA | collected 2013-05 | depth 0.45 m | reverse complement strand
GATGACATCGTCCTCCTTGTCCGGCAAGCTCGCCCGGTCTGGCGTGCGCAGCTGAACCTCGCGTGGCAGCGTCCTCATCCGCAGATCACTCGCTCTGCCCGCGGTCACCTGCACATCGCGGGTGCGCCCACCCGAGACCACTCGCAGCGTCACGCGGCTTCCTGGCGTGAGCTTCCCCACTTCCCTGCTCAGCCGATGAGATGCGAGTCCGTTGGTGTAGGGGTCGTCTATATCGGCGGCTGACGAGCGAAGATCGACCCCATTGATCGCGGCGATGCGATCGCCCTCGACGATTCCCGCGGTCTCGGAGGGACCCTTGGGAGTCACCGCTACGACGAAGACTCCTAGCGTGTCGCGGCGGGTTCCCGTTGGACGCAGCTCGAGTCCAAGAGCCGCGCGGTTCATCATCGCCGAGTCCATTCGATAGAATACGCGGCTCCCGAGACCCGAATCGCCGAGAATCCGCATGCGTATCACGCGACACTCCGTGCGGTTGTCTGGGTATTTCATGCACATGGAATCCGGCTTCGCCTTCGCGGTCTGGGCGCCCAGTGATGGCACCGCCGCGGCCATGGCTACGGCGGAAAGAATCAGCATTGCTTTCATGATATCTCCCTGATGGTTCTGTGTCATGGGACATCGAACCGCATTCAAGGGTTGCCGGTACAAAAGGACCGCTGTTCGGCGATATTGTAGAATGGCTACGACCCTGGAGCCCGGCACTTCCGACAAGCAGGAAATCGACGCTCACACCTTCGAGCACCACTGGCAGGATGAGGCTGACGCAGCCTACCTCTACCGCCTACTCGCCGCGGCCGAGCCAGATGCGAAAAAGAAAGACATCTATGCGCGCCTCGCGGACGTAGAAGACCGCCACGTAGTGATCTGGGCCGAGCTTTTGGCCAAACACGGGCATGGGCTGCCGAAGTTTCGCCCGAGCGGGCGCGCGCGGCTGCTGGCGACACTCGGCCGCTGGTTCGGGCCCGGCTTCCTCCTTCCGATGCTGCTCGAGGAAGAGGGACGCGAAGTGAAAGCCTATCTCGACATGCATCGAGCCACCCCGCGTGGTGCGCCCGGGGGTGCCGAGGCGCTCACGCTCGCGCGCGAATCAGCCGAGCACGCGACGACGCTGGGTCAGATCGCCGGGAAGGGACCGGAGCCGTGGCACAAGACAGAGTCCGGAGGAATCCTCCGCAACGTCGTGTACGGCTTCAACGATGGTCTGACCGCGAACTTCGGTCTCGTCGCGGGCGTGATCGGCGCGGCGGCCATCAATCAGCATCAGGCGATCATCGTCGCGGGAATGGCCGGGCTCATCGCCGATGCGTTGTCGATGGGATCAAGTGGATATCTCGCCAGCAAGAGCGAGCGCGAGGTATACGAGTACGAGATCGCGATGGAGAAGGATGAGATCGAACTGATGCCCGAAGTTGAGCGCGATGAGCTCGCGCTCATATACGAAGCAAAGGGCATGGACCGGGACTCAGCGTTTGGCCTCGCGACCCAGGTCATGGCCGATCCACAGCTGATGCTGAAGGAGCAGGTGCAGGAAGAGCTCAAGATCGGCGAGTTCAACATGTCGCCGTTCAGGGAGGGATGGATCACCGGCCTCGCCACGGCGTTTGGCGCAGTGATTCCCGTGTTCCCATTCCTCATCTGGCACGGCGGGACTGCAATCGCCATCTCGCTCATAGTGTCGATGCTGTCACACTTTCTGGTCGGTGCCGCACGCTCCGTCTTTACCGGGCGCAGCGTCTTCCGCTCGGGCTTCGACATGTTCGTCGTTGGTGTCGGGGTGGCGGCTGTGGGCTACTACGTCGGCGGCTGGGTAGGGCGGTTCATCTAACAGCGAATGACACCACGTCCGTACGTCCTGGCCGAATCCAACTGGAAAGCTGTAAGAGATACATCGTTCGAGGTCGCTGTTCTGCCATGGGGAGCAACGGAGCCGCACAACTATCACCTCCCCTACGGCACCGACAACTACGAGTCGGCGTCGATAGCCGAGCGCGCGGCGGAAATTGCGTGGGCGAAGGGCGCGAAGGTCGTGGTGCTCCCGACGGTTCCGTTTGGAGTGAACACCGGCCAGCTCGATCTGAAGCTCGCGCTCAACATGAATCCGACCACGCAGTTCGCTCTTCTCACCGACCTCGCATCGGCGATCGCGGATCAGGGTGTGCGAAAGCTCCTGATATTAAATGGCCATGGCGGCAACGATTTCCGCCAGATGATCCGCGAGCTGCAGCCACTGGTAGATCTGTTCATCTGCTCGATCAACTGGTGGACGTGCGTGAGCGGGGCGGGCTACTTCGACGAGCCGGGCGATCACGCGGGCGAGATGGAGACGAGTGTGATGATGTCCCTCGCTCCCGACCTGGTGCTGCCATTGTCTGAGGCAGGACCCGGCAAGGCAAGAAAGTTTCGCGTCGCCGGACTTCGGGAAGGCTGGGCGTGGGCACCGCGTCGGTGGTCGGAGGTGACCGCGGATACCGGCACCGGCAATCCGGCGGCGTCAACCATTGCAAAGGGAGAGAAGTTTCTGGATGCGGTGACGCAGAGGATCGGTGGCTTTCTCGTCGACCTGGCCGCCGCGGACCCGCACGACATGTACGAGTAGCTGTCAGGTCAGCGGCTCACACCACAATGTTGAGCAGTCGTCCGGGAACGAAGATGATCTTCTTCGGCGTGCCTGAGGCGAACTTCGCGACCACCGGATCGGCCATAGCCAGGGCAAGAGCGGCATCCTGATCGATTTCCCTGAGCACCGCGATCTTCGATCTGACTTTGCCGTTGACCTGCACGACGAGCTCGATCAAATCCTCGGCGGCCAGCGCCGGGTCGAACTCTGGCCAACCGGCGTCGAACACGCTGCCCGTGCCTCCGGTTTGCTCCCAGAGCTCTTCGGCGATGTGCGGAGCGAATGGCGACACGAGTGGAATCAGTGGCATCACCTCGTCGCGGTGCGGAGTGCGCTCGCCTTTGCGGAGCATGTTCATGTACTCCATCATCGCGGCGACAGCGGTGTTGTAGCTGAGACGGGGAATGTCCTCACCAACCTTGCGTATGGTCTGGTGAAGCTTGCGCATCACGAGGGTGTCGGGCTCTCCATCGCGCGACATGCTCTGCACCGACGCAAAGAGCCTGTCCAGAAAGCGCCTCGTGCCTGAGATGCTCTGATCCCGGAAATCCCCGCCCTGCTCGTAGGGGCCGAGGAACATGAGGTAGGTGCGAAAGGCATCGGCCCCCCACTGCTCGATGTACTGGTCCGGATTAACGATGTTGCCCTGGGTCTTCGACATCTTTGCACCTTCGCGGATGATGTGGCCGTGCGCGCGGAAGCGGACGAAGGGCTCTTCGAACTCGAGATGACCGGCGTCCTTCAATACCATCGTGATGAAGCGCGAGTACAGCAGGTGAAGCACCGCGTGCTCGTTGCCACCGATATACGAGTCCACCGGCAGCCACTTCTTCGTGACCGTCTTCTCGAAAGCGACGTCGTCGTTCCCGACGTTGGGATAGCGCAGGAAATACCAGGCGCTGTCCAGGAAAGTGTCGGACACATCGGTCTCGCGCCGCCCCATCGCGCCGCATTTCGGGCAGGGCACGCGATACCACTCCTCGTGACGCGCGAGTGGCGACACGCCCGAATCGTCGGGCTTGAAATCCTCGATGAAGGGCAGCACCACCGGCAGATCCTTTTCGGGGACCGGTACCGTCCCACACGCGTCGCAGTAGATGATGGGGATGGGCGGGCCCCAATACCGTTGGCGCGAGATGCACCAGTCGTGGAGCCTGTAGTTCACCACGGCCTTGGCCGATCCGCGCCGCGTCAGCATTTCCGCGATCGTGCGCTTGGCAGCCTCGACGCCCAGGCCGTCGAGCGCTCCCGAGTTCACCATCGTCCCGACATCGCACTCGGTGTACGCGGCCGAGAGTGGCGCGTTGGCATCCTCGCGCTCTCCGCAGACCACCCGCACGATCGGCAGCTCGAACTTCGACGCGAACTCGAAGTCACGCTGGTCATGACCCGGAACACCCATGATGGCGCCGGTACCGTACTCCATCAGCACGTAATCAGAGACCCAGATCGGAATCTCCTTGCCCGTCGCGGGATTCGTTGCGTATGAGCCGGTGAACACTCCCGTCTTCTCGGTGCTCGTCTTTCGCGTGACGATGTCCTGCTTCTTGGTCTGCTCGCGATACGCATCGATTCTTTTTCGCTCCGCCGCCCCTGTGAGCGAATCGACGAGCGGATGCTCCGGCGCGATGACCAGATAGGTCGCACCATAGATGGTATCGGGCCGGGTCGTGAAGACGCGTATCTCACATTCTCCGGCCCGCGCGCGCGCGGAGAAGGCGATCTCCACCCCTTCCGATTTTCCGATCCAGTTTCTCTGCGCGGTCTTTGTCGTCTCCGACCAATCCATGTGGTCGAGGTTCGACAGCAGCCTCGGCGCAAAGTCGCTGATGCGGAAGAACCACTGCTGGAGCAGGCGCTGCTCCACCGGCGTCTTGCACCGCTCGCACACGCCACCCACCACCTGCTCGTTGGCGAGAACGGTCTTGTCTTTGGGGCACCAGTTGACGGCCGCCTGCTTCTTGTAGGCTAGTCCCTGCTCGAGCAGCTGCAGAAAGAGCCACTGCGTCCACTTGTAGTAGTCGGGTGACGTGGTCGAGAGCGAATAGCGCCAATCGACCATCAGCCCCGCTCTCTCCAGCTGTCGCCGGAAGTTCGCGATGTTCCGCGGAATGAGGTCCATCGGGTGCTGGCCGACCTTCAGCGCATAGTTCTCCGAATGAATCCCGAAAGCGTCGTAGCCCAGTGGCTCGAAGACATTGTGTCCCGCGAGGCGCTGGAATCGTCCATAGATGTCGTTCCCCGTGAACGCAAAAAGATTCCCGACATGGAGTCCTTCGGCGGATGGATAGGGGAACATCATCAGTGCGTAGAACGGCCTTTTTGCACCTTTGAGGTCCGTGGAATTCGTCCCACGCTCCTGCCAGAGGCGTTGCCATTTCTCCTCGATCGCGCCTGGATCGTAGGCGATGGGGTCGGTGGCTTCGTTCCGTGTCGCCGAATTGTCCATTGGTACAAAGTAGCCGCTCAGCGACCGAGTTTCATCTGCCAGCGCGCGCTACATGTAGTCTCACACTCGCTTCTCAAGATGACCGCAACGCCCTTCCCAATAGCTTCTCGTTCCGCCGCCGGACTTCTGAAGCCGGTATTCACCAGCCTGCAGCTACGCGCGCTCAGGACGACTCTCGTGTTCGGATCGGTGTTTCTCTTCGGTTTCCTGTTCATTTGCGCGCAGTTCTTCCGGCTTCTGCCGCCAGAAACCAGACACGACGTCTTCTCCGCCAATGGCGTGGGCGCCACTCTCGTTTTCGCTCTGCTGTGGCTCGTCGCCGCATTGGTGGCGACAGGAGCGACTACGCTGAGGTTCATCAGGCAGCATGTGAGCGGGCCCGCGACGGAGCTCGCGCACATGCACGAAGCCGTGGCGAGAGGTGACCTCTCGAGCATATACAGACCTCTCGCGGAGAACGAAGCGGTCGACCGGCTCACGCGTTCGACTGCGACCATGCTCACCGAGCTGCGAAGCGTCACCGGCAGAATGCGAACCTCCGCGGACGACAACAGCCAGCTCGCGTCGAAGATTGCTCTCACCTCCCAGGCCGTTGCGGCCGCGGCGCGCGAGGGAGTCGCGACCTCGAACGTCCTCAGTCAGGATGCAAACGTGCGGGAGCGGACGATCAGAGAGCTCGCCGCTGAAGCGGGCCGGCTGGCCGATATCTCGACCACACTTCGCGGAGTCACGCAGGATGGTCTAAGGCGTGACAGGGCTCTGCGCACGATGGCGCAGGAGAATCGCGTGCGCCTCGAGGACACCTCAACTGCCCTCGAATCCCTTACCGCGGATGCGCTCGCCAGCGCCGAAGCGATCGAGGCTCTCTCGTCGGCGGTGGACGAGATCAAGGCGTTCCTGACGCTCGTTCAGAAGATCTCGCGCCAGTCGAAGCTGCTGGCGCTCAACGCGGCGATGGAAGCCGCGAGAGCCGGTGAGCACGGACACGGGTTCGCGGTCGTCGCAACCGAAGTCCGTCGTCTCGCAAGCAGCTCCGCGGAGGCGGCACACCGCACCACGTCGCTGGTGAAGGAGATGCTGGAGCGCGTGGACCGGTCCCGGGAGTCCACGGCGCGGACGGTCGCGACCGTGCAGAAGGTTCTGGAATCGACCCGGGCGGGAAAGCAATCGCTCACGAAGGTCGAAGAGGGAACGCTCGAAGGAGAAGATCTGAGCGGCAGGATCGACACGACCGTGAACGAGTCGAGTGCGCTCGTCGCCGCGATGACGCATCGCCTGAATAGCCTGGCGCAGGGCACGACTGCGTTCGCGAGGGCGATGCATCACATCGCGGCATCCAGCGAAGAGCAGAGCAAGAGCATCGGCGAGATCGCCACGGCAGCCACCGCCCTCACCGATGCATCACAGCGGATCTCTCAGCTCGTCGGAACCTTCAAGCTCGGCGGCACCGCACCGCGGGGAGTGCCGGTTTTTCCGAGCGCTTGAACATGAACGGCATCGGAATCAGCCTCGCGCCCTCGGAATCGGCGACGGCGTAGTTCCCTCCCTCGTAAGCGGTAGCGGCCCCGAAGCGCCCATCCTTGGAGAGCGCGTAGAACTGCAGATCGAACAACGGGCGACCGCGCTGGTCGAGTAGTCTCCGCTCGGTGGTCGCGATCACGCGCTCGATGGTTTTCATGCAGGCCTGCTCGGGCGACATCCCCTGCCGCATAAACTCCACTATCAGGAATGCGCCGCACGTCTTTATGTTGGCTTCGCCGCGCCCCGTCGATCCGGCTGCGCCCACCGTGTTGTCGCAGTACTGGCCCGCCCCGATGATCGGAGAATCACCAACCCTGCCCGGCACTTTCCACGACAGGCCGCTCGTAGTTGTCACCGACGAGATGTCCCCCGCCGCATTGACGGCGTTCATGTTGATGGTGCCGGTGGTGAACTTGACGTGAAGCGGATCGTCCGGATCGAGAGAGGAGATTCGCGGCGGACCGGCGCTGTCGCTCCGGGTGTCGAGCCAGTTGTCGGAGGGATTCAGACAGGCCTTCCAGCGCAACCAGTCGCGCCGGCTCTTTTCGGTGAGGAGGTTCTGCTCCTTGAAGCCCATCTCCAGCGCGAACTTCTTGGCGCCGGGCCCGACGAGCATGATGTGATCGGTGTGGTCCATTATCGCTTTCGCCACGAGCGAAGGAGTCGCGATGCCCTCGAGCGCGCCAACGGCTCCAGCGCGCCTGGTGGGACCGTGCATGCAGGAGGCATCGAGCTGCACGACACCGTCTTCGTTCGGCAGCCCACCCAATCCGACCGACTGGTCGTCGGGATCGAGCTCCTGGATGTTGACGCCGGCAATGATCGCGTCGAGCGTATCCGCGTTCTGTCGCGTAATCATCTCATAGGCTCGCGCTACGCCGCGGATGCCATTCGCGGATGCTACGACCACGGGGCGCGTTGCGAGCGGCCTGGGCGCTTCGTGAGCGGAGGCCAGTCCATGCGCTGCTTCAGCGCCGGCGCTCCGATTGAGTGTGAGGGCAGCCGCGGCCGCGGCGCCCGTGCCGATGAATTTTCGCCGAGAGACTAACATTTCGCTCCAGTAGGGAGGTGGCTGGCTCTTATTCCTTGAAGATCTTCACTGTGATGGTGCCGTCGCGGGTCACCCACCCTCGATACATCCCGGAGGTGTTGAATGGAGTCGCGATGTTTCCCTTGGGATCCATCACGATCACTCCGCCCTCGCCGTGCTGCGCCACGAGCTCCTTCATGATCACATCGTCCGCAGCGCGAGCGATCGACACTCCGGTATAGCGGACGCGCGCGCAGATGTCGGCCGCGACGTTGTTGCGGATGAAATATTCGCCGTCCCCGGTAGCTGATACGGCGCAGCTCGCGTTGTTGGCGTAGGTGCCGGCGCCGATGATCGGGGAATCACCGACTCGGCCGAAGCGCTTCATGTTCGTTCCGCCGGTGGAGGTACCGGCAGCAAGATTTCCAGCCTTGTCGAGCGCTACCGCCCCTACGGTTCCGAAATGCTTTTCCTCGCCGGGGACGACACCCTTCTTTCCACTGTCTGCCCGGGCCCGCTCCGCTTCGTACGATTTCCAGCGGCGCTCCGTCCAGAAGTAGTACGGCGGCACCATCTTGACGCCCTGCGATTTCGCAAACTCTTCGGCGCCCTCTCCGACCATCATCACGTGCGGGGACTTCTCCATTACCAGCCGCGCGAGTGAGATGGGGTTTTTTACATGCTGAAGGGCGGCAACCGAGCCCGCACCAAGCGTCTTGCCATCCATGATCGCTGCATCGAGCTCATTCGTGCCTACGGCCGTGAAGACGGCGCCCTTCCCCGAATTGAAAAGCGGTGAGTCTTCCATCACCATGATCGTCGCTTCCACCGCATCCAGGCTGCTCCCTCCCCGGGCCAGAATTGCGTAGCCCGTGCGGAGAGCGATGGTCAGTGTGTCGCGAAACGCCTTTTCCATCGCGGGCGTCATGTTCTGGCGGAGGATGGTGCCCGCACCGCCATGAATCACCATCGCGAAGTTGGGTGCGGATGCCGCTCCCTGCGCTGATGCGGCGGGTGCGAGGGAGAGCGAGGCGAGAAGGCCGGCGCATGCGGCCAGCGAGCGTAGTGGGAAGCGTGGCATATTCGGGACGGGAGATAGAGGGAGAGGGGGCCGGGCATCAACACGCCCGACTTCAATAAGGTACGTGGCCAGTTTAGCTTCCCGCTACGGATGAAGCCACCCCACAACGCGGCTGGAAAGGTTAGCTTGTACGCGTCTCAGCTTTTGAAAATCCGCGGAGCGTTTCCAACCAGCGACAGTGGAGCGCTCAAAACTCGACGTATAAGGATTTCTTTCGCATGAAAGGTACTGACCGCCGCTGGCGGCTCGCATCCTACGCGCTCGTTCCCGCGATAATTATCGCGGTCGCCGCCTGTTCCGGCGCGCATCCCAATTCGACACTGACTCCCCATTCGGATCTTGGCAGGGACATCGATTTCCTGTGGGACCGTCTGCTGCTCCTCGGTACAATCGTCTTCATACTCGTCGAAGGCGCCCTGCTCTTCGTGGTCTTCAAGTATCGCCGGAGGGAAGGTCAGGGAAAGCCGCCGCAGACGCACGGCAGCACGCCGCTCGAGATCACCTGGACGCTAATTCCCGCGGTGATTCTGGTCTTCATCGCGGTGCCGACGGTGCAGACGATCTTCAAGACACAGGCACCCGCCCCTCCCGGCTCGCTCCGCATCGAGGTCACCGGCCATCAGTGGTGGTGGGAGTTCAAGTATCCCGAATACGGAATCACGACGGCGAACGAGATCTACCTCCCCGTAGGCCGGCCGGTGAACTTCCAGCTCAGGTCGGCAGATGTGCTCCACTCGTTCTGGATGCCGGAGCTGGGTGGAAAGCGCGACGTCGTGACCAATCACACGAATTACTACTGGCTCACTCCCGACTCTTCCACGGCGAGCCATGTGTGGAACGGCTTCTGTGTGGAGTACTGCGGCACGTCGCACGCGAATATGCGCTTCCGCGTGTTCACGGTGACTCCCGAGGATTTCGCTTCGTGGGTCGCGGGGCAGAAAATGCCGGCGCACTTCGGAGCAGCGGCTCCCGTAACCAGCTTGGCATCGAACCCTGGCTCGACACCTCCCGGCTATATCTTTCCGCACCAGGAGATTCCCGACTTCGCCGTCCCGCATGCGCCGATTCCAGCTGGTCTCAGGTTTACGGCCGGACTCACCGGCAATGCATATCGGGGCAAGCAGGTTTTTTCGTCAAGCGCCTGCATCGGCTGTCACACCATCGCGGGCAATCCAGCGGCGATGGGTATAGCCGGACCGAACCTGACGCATATCGGATCGCGCAGCACTCTGGCGGCTGCGCGATTCCCCAATACGCCTGCTTATCTGGCGCTCTGGATCAAGAACGCGCGCGCGATGAAGCCCGGAGTGATCATGCCGACGCTCGGCATGGGAGAGTACGATCCGCAGCTCAAGACGAAGGTAACCGCCGCCAATGGCGGACTGACGGATCAGCAGGTCGCTGACATTGTTGCTTACCTAACTGTACTGAAGTAACCGGAGATAGACTTTGGCAACCACTGCAATCTCAACCCCGGCGTCCCCGGCAGGGTACTCCGGAGAACAGAGCGGCGTCTGGAGCTGGCTCACAACCGTCGATCACAAGCGTATCGGTGTCCTGTACCTGTACACCGCAATGTTCTTCTTCATGTGGGGCGGCGTCGAGGCGGTGATCATCCGCGCGCAACTGGGAGCGCCGAACCAGCACCTGGTGTCGGCCGAGTTCTACAATCAGCTCTTCACGATGCACGGGACGACCATGATCTTCCTCGCGATCATGCCACTCTCGGCGGCGTTCTTCAACTTCCTGATTCCACTCCAGATCGGCGCCCGCGACGTCGCCTTCCCGCGCCTCAACGCCTTCAGCTACTGGGTCTATCTGTTCGGCGGAATATTCATATCGGTGCCGATCCTTTTCGCCGTCGCTCCGAACGGCGGATGGTTCGGCTACGCGCCGCTTACCACGAAACCTTACGCCCCCGGAATCAACATCGATTTCTGGGTGATCGGTCTTCTGATCCTCGGCGTGTCATCGCTGGCGGCGGCGTTCAATTTCCTCACGACGATCGTGAACCTCCGCGCGCCCGGCATGAAGATGATGCGGATGCCGATGTTCACCTGGATGGCATTCATCGTTCAGATCATGATCGTCCTCGCGTTCCCGGTGATCACCATCGCGCTGGTGTTCCTGCTGTTCGACCGCTTTTTCGGAACGAACTTCTATAACACCGTGAGCGCGGGTGCCGATCCCCTGCTCTGGCAGCATCTGTTCTGGATCTTCGGCCATCCTGAGGTCTACATCCTGATCCTCCCGGCTTTCGGGCTCGTGTCCGAGGTCATCCCTACCTACGCGAAAAAACCGCTGTTCGGTTATTCCGTCATGGTCTATTCGGGAATTCTCATCGCCGTCCTCGGATTCGGCGTCTGGGCGCACCACATGTTCGCGGTGGGACTGGGACCGATAGCCGATACTTTCTTCGGCCTGTCTACGATGCTCATCGCGATTCCCACGGGGGTGAAGATCTTCAACTGGATCGCTACCCTGGCTCAGGGGTCGAATCGCTACACTACAGCGATGCTCTTCGGTATCGCACTCGTGGCTCTCTTCATGATCGGCGGAATCTCCGGAATCATGCACTCTTCGCCGCCGGCCGATCTGCAGCAGACCGACACCTACTTTATCGTCGCCCACATCCACTACGTGCTGTTCGGCGGCTCGATCATGGGAATCTTCGCCGGCATCTACCATTACTTCCCGAAGATCACCGGTCGCGTCATGAACGAGACGTTGGGCAAGATCCATTTCTGGCTCATGGTCATCGCCATGAATCTCACCTTCTTCCCGATGCACTTCGCCGGAATGCAGGGGATGCCGCGGCGCATCTACACGTACGACGCCGGACAGGGCTGGGATATTTACAATGCGATCTCGACTGCCGGCGCATTTATCTTCCCGATCGCGATGCTCATTTTCGTCTACAACTTCTTCAAGAGCCGGAAGAGCGGGGAGATCGCGGGATCCAATCCGTGGGACGCGGGGACTCTCGAGTGGACCATTCCCAGTCCGCCGCCCGCCTACAACTTCGTCAAACTTCCTACCGTGACGAGCCGCTACCCGCTCTGGGAAGGAAAGGAGGTCGATCTCGAGAGCGCCCGCATCAACGCGCAGGAGGGAAGGACGGCTGAGGAGCTCGGCATCGTGATGCCGTACAACACCATCAAGCCGCTGATAGTAGCCTTCGGACTGATCACGATGTTTTGCGGCCTCATCACCACCCACGCTCTGATCTATGTGGGCGCGGCGGTCATGGTCGGCGCCCTATACAGCTGGCTGCTCAGCCCACTCGAGCCGGAGCATCACTAGGAAATGACCGCGACTGCATCGCATCACTATTCATCGACTGGACTCGACAACCGCAAGATTGCGATCTGGGCCTTCATCGGCTCGGAATGTATGTTGTTCGTTTCGCTCATCTCGACCTACCTGATCTACAAGGGACGCAGCGTCGTCGGCCCGTTCCCGCACGAGGTGTGGACGGATCCGACGAGCGGTCACCGGCTCAAGGCAATTCTCAACATCCCGGTCACCTCCGCGTCGACGTTCGTGCTGCTCATGTCGTCGCTTTTCATGGTGCTGGCGCTCGCCGCGGTGCAGAACAAGGAGCTGCCCAAGCACACGCGTGGGGAACGTATCCTCGGCTCCTCGAAACTGTGGCTCTGGATGACCGCGATCGCGGGCACGACATTCCTCGGATTCCAGGCCTTCGAGTTCACGTCGTTCGTGCACGAAGGCCTTACGATTCGCACCAACCTCTTCGGATCGTCGTTCTTTACACTGACGGGCTTCCACGGCGCGCACGTCACAGCCGGAGTTCTGTGGCTCGTGACGCTCCTCGCCATCGATTACCGGCGCGGCCTTACATCACGCGATGCGCTGCTGGTCGACATCGCCGCACTCTACTGGCACTTCGTCGACGTCATCTGGATAGCGATCTTCACTCTCGTCTACCTCATCAAGTAACGGGCACGAACGATGGATACTCACTCCCCCGCGACTAACCTTCCGGACTCGGCCGAAGGACAGGCGCACGCGCCCCATGTGGAAGAACACGTTCATCCGACATGGTCGATCTACTGGAAGGTCGCGCTCGTCCTCGCGCTCATCACCGTGGGAGAAGTCTGGGCGTACTTTATCCCGTCATTCGTCGCCTCCCGGGGCTTCGTTCCGACGCTCCTCGTCATGTCGGCGCTCAAGTTCGCTATCGTCGCCATGTTCTATATGCACCTCAAATACGACCACAGGCTGTTCCGCGTTCTTTTCACCGGGCCGCTTCTCTTCGCGGTTATGATACTGATCGGCCTGATGTTCCTCTTCGGGCATCTCTAGGGGCTGATGTAGCATGCTGGTTCTGGCGCTGCTCCACCCCATCGCCTCTCTGAGCTGGTCGCGATGGTCGATTCACCCGAGTACGGCCATCGGTATCGCCGCGCTTGGCGCGCTCTACATCTGGGCGGCGATGCGACTGCGGCGGAGTCCGACCCTCGGCCAGAAGATTTTCTTCTTCTCCGGCCTCTTCGTGATGTTTGCATCGCTCAACGGGCCGCTCCACGACCTGAGCGATGACTACCTGTTCAGCGCGCACATGGTCCAGCACCTGCTGCTGACACTGGCGATGCCTCCGCTGCTCCTGGCCGGCGTGCCGGGCTGGATGCTTCGGCCGCTACTCTCCATCCGCGCCGGCGCCGCCGTCGCCGCCGTCGCGCGCTTCCTCACGCGGCCCGCCATCTGCTTCGCCGTGTTCAACGTCGTGCTCGCCGCGTGGCATCTTCCGGTGCTCTACAACACCGCGATGGCGCACCACAACATCCACATCGTCGAGCATCTGATGTTCATGGCGGCAGCGGTGTTGATGTGGTGGCCGCTCATGAGCCAGCTGCCAGAGCTGCCGCGCCTCGCGTATCCGGGGCAGATGCTCTACAGCTTTCTGACGGGCCTTACGATGTCGATCACCGCGATCTACATCGCGATGTCGGATCACGTTCTGTATCCGGCGTACGCGGCGGCTCCGCGCATCTTTCCAATCTCTCCACTCGAGGATCAGCTGATCGGCGCGCTGATCATGTGGATCCCGGGCGGGATCATCTTCATGATCATCATGTCGGTGGTGTTCTTCAAATGGAACGCCCGCGGCGAGGATTCGACCGCGGGCGCGCAGGTGGACTGGAAGGCTTCGGTCGCCTAGCCGTGTGCTCGTGAATAGTTCCGCCGCGAGGCGTTGGCATCCTTCTCGCCAGTCGAGCGCGAAGTCCGCGCAGTTCCTTCCGCATTGAAATCCGCAAAGGTGCAGATGTTTTCTCGTCATATACGAACACTTACGCTCGTCGCGCTCTCGCTCTGTCTCGCCAGCCCGACCATCGTCGATTCACAGACCAGGAAGAGGACCACCAGCAGCAGGCGGCGCACTGCCCGCAAGAAGGCACCACGCCCTCCAGTCATCAGATACACCGCGCCGAGGAGCGCCGCGGATCTCGCATCGTCGCTCGGCGGACTCACCGGACGCGTGAAGAGCGGTACATGGGGAGCGATGGTCGTCTCTCTTGCGCGCGGCGACACCTTGTACGCGAACAACGCCGGCGGACAGATGTTGCCCGCTTCGACGATGAAGCTGTTCACGAGCGCAATCGCGCTCGAGCGACTCGGCCCCAACTATCAGCTGAGCACCGATGCATTGCGGGACGGCGACGTTGGTCCCGATGGGACGCTGAAGGGTAATCTTTACCTGCGCGGCGATGGAGACCCCGCTCTCTCGGGCAAATTCATGCCGGGCGGGCCCGGAGCTCCCATGAACCGGCTTGCGGATCTCGTCGCCGCGCAGGGAATCAAGCACGTGACTGGCAACGTGATCGGCGACGCAACCGGCTTTGACGATCAGAAAATTCCGGAAGGGTGGCTCACCCGCTATCTGCAGGCCTCGTACGCCGCCCGCGTCTCCGCGCTCTCACTGAACGAAAATCTAGTGGCCGTCTCGGTCACCCCCACCACAGCTGGCAAACCCGCAACGGTTGGACTCGAGCCGTCGACCAGCGCCATCCCTCTCGTGAGCTCGGTCCGCACCGTTTCCGGTGGAGGCGCGCGACTTTCTTTCAGAAAGCGAAGCGATGGGACGATCGAGGCGAAGGGCTCGATCGGAACGCGCGCCGGCACGCGCAAGTACGTGTACATCGTCGAAGACCCCCCGAGTTTTGCAACGGGCGCATTCAGAAACGCACTCGTCTCGCGGGGGATAACCGTTGACGGAGGCATCAGCCTCGGCAAGACCCCCGCGACCGCGACCAAAGTTGCCAGCCTGCTCTCACCCCCGCTCTCGACGATGCTCGCGGCGATGAATCGGGAGAGCATCAATCATTACGCCGAGCTCTTCTTCAGGGATGCGGCGCGCGGTCCGGAGCGCGATGTGGTGGGCTCCGTGCCGAACGCGAGCGCGCTGATGCACGGATTCTTTGCCAACAAGGTGGGGGCGGACATGGCCGGGCTCATCTTCGCCGACGGCAGTGGACTTTCCACGATGGACCGCGTCACTCCGCGCGCGCAGGTACAACTACTGAGCTACGCTCACCGCGCATCGTGGGGCCCGTGGTTCCATTCGTCGCTTCCCGTCGCCGGCGACTCGAAGCTTCTGCGAAAGCGCATGCGGAACACTCCGGCCGAGGGAAACCTGCACGCAAAGACGGGTACAACTAATGACGTCATAGCGCTGGCCGGCTATGTAACCGCCGTAAATGGAGAGGTTCTGGCCTTCTCCTTTCTCTACAACGGCCACGATCGCTGGAACGCCAAGGCAATGATAGACGTGATGAGCGAGACGCTGGCAAGCTTTGGCCGATAGACCTCGCTGAAACATGAAGATTTCGGCCAATTTGGCCTCTTTCTTGAACTACTGGGGTGTATATCGCGATATTGGATCCGCGTTGAGGTCATTAGATAATCATGGCATATCGGACTTTTGTGGACAGGGACGGCGCGCACTGGCAGGTGTGGGATTCCCAGCCAACGCGGATGGAGCACCGCCACCGCGCGGATCGCCGACAGATAAAGCGTTTTCCGTGGAGAGGAGTTGAGCGCAGGAGCGGGACCGAAAGGCGGGTGGTGAGTCAGCACCGCATCATGCTCTCCGGCGGCTATGACAGCGGCTGGCTGACGTTCGAGTCCCTCCAGGAAAAGCGTCGCCTCATTCCAATTCCGACCTCGTGGGAAGATCTGGAACAAGCCGGTCTGCGCGTGCTCTGCGGCAGGGCGAAGCGCGTCGCGAAGCTGGACGACATCGACGCCGCATAAAGGCGCCAGTCGCGGCGGCCATCGGTTCGAGGAGTCACGCGGCCGGCAGTTCCCACCTGTTCCTCAAACGCGCGAATTCCTCCGCGGGCAGTTGCACCAGCAGCGGATGTTTGCTCCGGTCCAGCCAAGCGATCAGTTGCCGCAGCTTGGCCTCATCGAACGCAGTGCAACCGGCGGTGTGTGATTGCGGCCCCGCCCAGATATGAAGGAAAATGCATGAGCCGCGGCCTTTGACCGGCGGCGACGCGTTATAGCCGACGATCACCCCGATCCTGTATTGCCCCACCTCACGCATGTGCTCGGCGCTCTTCCAATCAACGGCGGCAACCGATGCCCGGTCCACGACAGTGTTGTAGTGGGCTGACGCGATGTCGTCAACGCAATCACTCGTAGGCAGCAGCTGAACGTAGGGCAGCTCTGCGGACCGCATGGAACTCGTGGGCGCAAAACCGAAGACTGTGTCGAGCGGGAAGACCCCAGCAGGAGCTTTTCCATCGCCTTCCTGCTTGTGCGGACCGCCGCTCCCGGCATCGTCGAACCCCACACCCCACGCAAGGCCGGTGCGACCGACCACCACCGGAACGAGAGCGTCTTCCGCCTGCCACTTGCCGCCGAGAGAGCCGCGCGAGAAACGCTGCATTGTACCGACCGTGGACGTCCACGTGAGCGTAGTCACGACCACGAGCTGCGCCGACCCTTCGAGGAGCGGTAGAGGTGTGTCAGGCATCCGCGGGTAGCAGGCACAGAGCGCAACCAGAATCGCTACGGATATTTTCTGCGCTACGGAAGGGTGCATCCTGACCTCGTCGATTGGACAGTCTCACCTGGATCGTGATACAATAGCTCAATGCCAAACCTGCACTCGCCCGAGGGAGCCTCCCTCGTTCTACAGGCGCTCGTCTCGGCTTTCCTGGCGATACTCTTTCTGCAATCGGGCATCGACAAGATCATGGACCGGCGCGGCAATTTCGACTGGCTGAACGAGCATTTCGCCAAGAGCCCGTTAAGTGGAACCGTTGCGCCAATGCTGACGGTCATGACGATTCTCGAGGTGTCGGCGGGAGCGCTGAGCGCGGCTGGATGCGCGCTGATAGTTCTCACGCAGGACTCGACAGTCGCCTTCCTCGGCGCCGTTGTCGCCGCGATCTCCCTCACCGCACTGTTCTTCGGCCAGCGAGTCGCCAAGGATTACGCGGGAGCGGCCGTGCTGGTCCCCTATTTTCTGCTCGCCCTGAGCGCAATCTACCTGTTGGCCGAGCACTAGGCGATCGACACCTCGGCCGGCAAGTAGCCCGTAATATGCCGCCTCAGCAGCCGGGGTTCGACTCAGGCTCACTCAAAAGTCTACGCCCATCCCACTCATCACGGTGAAGTCGTGCGGTTTGACTTCCGGTTGTGGTTTGGTGTCGTACCTGCTGTTGATCACCATCTGCAGTGAGATCAGCTTGCTGAGCGGCGCCTGCAAGCTGACATCGCCGGTAAATCGGTACCGGCCTGAGATGTCGAAGTCCGGCAGCGCCGCCATCTGCTGAGTGAACTTTGCCGCGCCGAAAAGTTTTTGGCCGCTGTTGAGCCGAAAGAACCCGGTCTTGTGGATATTGGGGGCAACGCCATCGAAGTGCTCGCGAGTCAACCCGCCGCCGGCCTCGAGAGCGAGGACGTTCTCACCGGCGCCAGCTATTGGCACCGACAGGCCTGCGTTCAGGACTGTGCGGTTATCCAGTTTCTGAATCTTGTCGACTTCGTATGTGATTTCCTGGAGCAGAGACGGTTTGGCGAGAACGGCAAGATGCCAGGCAAGCGTCTGATCCAGGCGAATGCCGGAGAGGAACTGGTGGGAGGTACTGGTTCCATCGCGCGCGCCCCGGCGCCAGAGTGTTTGCAGCTGCATGCGCGTGCGCATGCCAGATCGCTTCGCTTTTGCCGACAGGACTCCGTCAGTCACATCGGCATTGCCGCGCGACAGCGAGTAGCTGAAGCCCAGTGACCGGGTCCAGAGACGAGACTTCGCGGTCGGTGGCGCAGCGGATGTGGCAGCTGGTTTTGGTGGCGATGATACGGCGTAGCCTGCGGCCGGTGCCGGTCGCGCATTCCCAACGGCAATTTCTGGCGCGCTTGCGGCCCGTGGCTCATGAACCTCGATGATTGTTTCTCCAACCGCACGCATGAAGTGCGAGAGATTCCTCGGGATCAACAGATACGATCCGGGAGGCATGTAATGCAGCGAGGTGGGGTCGAGCTTCTCTCCGATTCCGATCGCGAGCACGCCTGAGATCACGGTAATCTGTCGATCCGCACTATCGCTGCGGATCGACGACTGATAGCCGTCCGCGTACTTAATCCGTAATGCACCTTTGTCGGTGGTATCGCTCGAGCAGCGCGCCAGGAGTGCGATTTCCACTCCTGGCTCGAGAAATCGCCAGATGAGCATGTCCGGGCGCAAGAGAACCGCAGACGGTGCGCTGTCAACCGCAGGGGCGGATGGCGGGAGCGGTTGCGCGCCCAAGAGCCCGTCAGGACCAAAGGAGCTCAACGCAAGAATGACGATTGAGGCTACAAAGGCAGTTGACATCAGATGACCTCCACGCCCACGAAAAAGCAGCCGGAGCGAGCTCCTATTTCCCCGGCGAATCCGGGGATTTGGCAGCAGTCTTGGGGAGGAGCGAGACCTGTATGTAATTCCGTGAGTCCAGGTACTGCTGTGCAGCGGCTTTGATCTTCGCCGCCGTCAAGCCTTTGATCGATTCGTCCAGCAAGAGTATTCCGTCCAAACCCCAGCCGCTCTGGTCATAGGTGGCAATGGTCGAGAGCCAGAATTGATTCTGCCGCAGGT
>CABEAH010000077.1_pt1 | contig 18903 bp, 17 predicted proteins | sample 3132331 | NCBI WGS metagenome assembly CABEAH01 (sample SAMEA5534343, study PRJEB31848) | metagenome | biome: tundra; feature: field; material: soil | place: USA | collected 2013-05 | depth 0.45 m | reverse complement strand
CTTCACACCCTTCACCGCGTCTTCGATCGCAACACGGCGTGAACTGCCATCGACGCTGCCGACCAGCACCACCACGCCATCGCTCGCCTCGATGTGGACCGATCGCGCCGACGCTCCGATTACTCTCGAGACAGCGACAGATACGCGGTCGAACAGATCCGCATCGGCTTCAGGAACCCGATCGCGATCCTGGAGCGGCGGACCGTCAGCGGGCGTGATCTCACCACCTGTTGGAGATGCTTGCCGGCCCGACATCTCGGAGGCGCGGATCCTGAAAATCTGGGTGCGGAAAGCCACCGGGTCACCCTCGTCGAGCGTGTCCGGAAGCAGTCGGCGGAGCAGCTCGATGGCGTACTCATATGCCTGGACGTGCTGGCCTGCCTCGGGTGGATCGATGAAATAGAGAGGACCGTGAACGACGACACTCTTCCAGTCGAAGAGCTCCCGGCGCTCATCTACCTCGAACGCCACGGAATGATTGCGCAGGAGCGTCAGCAGCTTACCGCCGGGTGACGTGCGACCGTAGACCCAGCCGTTCTCGTAAACGAAGTGGAGCGGCACGATATCGACACGGTCGTGGAGTGTGAACGCAAGGCGCCCGACCGTCTGTCCGGCAAGAATGCGCTCGCACGCGGGTCTGTCCAGCTTTTCGATGAGCGGGGCGGTCGACTGTTCCAGTTTTGGCGAGCTTTTCATGGCCATGATTGAAGTTAATCCGTCCGATCCTGGTTTGCGTCGCGACGGCGCTCGCCTACCGATGCAAATTGCACGCACGACGGAATCAGTGGGATCAAGCCTTCGCGGAGGCTCGAGCTCATGCCGTACGTCGCCAGCGAGCCGACGGTGAATGGCGACCGCGACCGCGACCGCGCCAATCCGTTCGACGACGGTCGAAACGATAAGAGGCGACCCTTCTTCATCGAAAACGCGCAGCTGCTCCGTGAGCAGCGAAGAAAAAAGGGGCGCCAGATCGGCGCCCCCTGTTTCACACTCGTCGAGCCGAGCCGCGTACCAGCCGGAGAATCAGCAGCAGCACGACAGCGCCGATGAACGCGACGAATATCGTCCCGCCCATGCCGCCTATCGGCGTGGAGATGCCGAGCGTGCTGAAGAGCCAGCCACCGATGAATGCACCGACGATACCGATGACGATGTCACCGATTATCCCGTATCCCGTTCCCCCCATGACCAGCGAGGCCAGAACGCCAGCGACGAGACCAATCACAATCCAGGCCAGTATGCTCATGGTATCCGTCCTTGAGAGATTGTTGTGTCCCTACGGTGAGTCGGGGAAAATGGTTGCGTGTCACGCCCATATTCCCCCCGGCCGAAGATAAGCGTCAAATCGCCGAATACCAGCTTTATTAGCTACGGACCCAGACCTTCCCAGGATGCGTTCGAGACGGAGAGAACCGTCGCCCTTCCGGACGATGGCCGAGCGGTTGGCTATCGGCGGTACTCGTACGAGTCGACAGTGCCGTCAGGGTTGGCTTCCGTGTAATTGATAATGTCGAATTCGAGCGTAGCGTTGACGGTACGCTGGCCGGACTGGTCGAAAAGGGTCAGAAAGGTTCCATTGAGCGTAAACGTCCCGCTGCTGACGAAGTTCGTTTGCCGAGCCTGACCGCCGGTCGGGGTGGTCACGATATAGTTCGTCTCGAGAAACGTTCCATTGGTGTTGAGGACCAGCGTCCCATCGGTGACGACGAACGTCGCGCCGTTAGGGTAATCAACGTCGCCAGGCGCAATCGTGAAGTATCCCGGAATACCTCTGCCGCCGTACACGCTCAACTGGTAGGTCCCGGCCCCGTTGTTCGGGTTGACGATGTTGTTGTCGGTACAAGCGGCAAAGACAAGGGGCGTCGCCGCGGTGAGGCTCAGGAGGAGCCTGGCTTTTTTCGTTAGCATGTGTGCCTCGCACTTCGTGTTGGTTGGCCGGTGGGGAGCGCCAAAATGCGCCGCCCGTGGCGTACGCCTTTCAATTACAGTGCCTGCGATACCTGCAATTACTACCAGTCGGGGGCATCAATATGTTCCGCCCGGGAAGCAAAGCGGTCATCGACGGCGCTTCGCGACGCCCCGTCCGAGCCAGGTGAACTCCCGCGCAGCCGCATGAGCGAGAGCGCGAATCACGAGCTTTGCTGGCGCTCCTCCGCTGAAAGCCCCCGCGATCGCATACAGCGCACTCGGCGGAAAACTCTCGGCGTGGGCGATCGCGTATATGGATTCCCATCGATCGGGGTTGAACTTCGACTTGAACGCATCCAGGCCATCGAAGTTGTAAAATCGTCGGCCGTGAAGTCTCACCCAACGCAGCGTAGCGCGGAGCCAGAGGGGCTGCCTCAGCCGCGGGAGCGCGACACATTGTGAAAGCGGTGCGAGTCCGAGAGTGGCATAAGTTGCCCCGTCCGCCGCCAGTGCCCGCATCGCCGTATCGATGAGGAGTTCGGCCGTACCATTTGGCGCCCCGTGTCCCCGAATGATCTGTTCGACCAGCCATCCATTTCGCGCCGGCACCGGAGACACGACGGTGAATCCGACTACACCAGTGCCCATTTTCTCGGCGACGAATATCCGCCTGTCGCCGAGAAAGCCGAGCGTTTCCGGCTCGACCATAAAATGAAGCGGAGGGAGGTGCCGCGTGGCCAGCCACTCTGAAAGACATCGGCGCAACGCGGGATGGTTCTCCGCCTTTTTCGCGGGCCATTCGACCACCCTCACCCGCTTGTTGCGAGCGCGATTGAATTGCGCTCGCAGCGAGCTGCGACGCTCTACAGCGGCGGCCCAGTCGTGAGGATCCCAGACGGGTTGCCCGCCGAGCAGAACGCGCGACCAATCAGGGCTGTTGGAGTAGGCGGTCTCGAGCCTGTCGCCCGCGCCGAAGTAGCAGACCCGCTCTCCCTGCGCTCGAGCGTCGTCCGCGAATTCCGCTGCGACCGCTTCCAGCCTCGCGAGATCGCACACCGGAGCGCCGCCGACCACGCGAGTCTTCCGGTGGCGCACGAAGCCCACCACGCCGTCATCCCGAGCCGAGAACCATAGTGCTATTCCCGGGTTGAGCAGCTGATAGGCGGTCGCATTCCATCCATACCGCAGGATAAGGGAGCGCGCCCTCTCGTGATCAGTGCCGCTCGGCAAAGCGTCCTTCACCGGCCGGCAGAAGCCATTCGCCCCTCAACCGCGTTCCTCCGCCCTGCCGTCCCTCGTCTACTGATGAAGCCGATATAGCTTGCACACCGCAGTGCGCGAAGGAGCACACTGCGCGATAACGGCAACGATGACGGCGAGCAGCACGAAACCGTCGTCGGGGGTAGCAGGTACTTCGTCGGCCTGCTACCCCGGCCACTTCTCCGAGCGCAGATTCCGTCCATGCAGCTATTCTCAACCACCCCTTTCGCGCCTCCGCCCAGTCTTCGCCTCAGGCGCGATCAGGCTGAGAGGATCCTGAACGGCCTGCGCGCCGCCGTGGTTTTCCTGCTGACAGCGTCGGCGCTAATGTACGCGCCGCACCTTTCCAGGGAGCTCAATACTGCCAACGTGCTGGTCCTCGCTCCGACATTGCTCTGGACCGTGGCTCAGTATCTCATCTGGTACAGCCGCAGCGAGCTTCCCGATTGGCTCTCGGCGGTAAACCCGATCGTCGATGTAACCGCTGTGACAGCGATCATCGGCGGTTACGCGGTAGCGCAGTCGGGAGTGCTCGCGCTTCGATCTCCGATTTTTCTGATGTATTTCGTGGTTCTTGCGGCGCGACCCGTGGCTTCGTCGGTGCGCAAAGCAAGTTTCATCGCTGCCCTGGCGTTCGCGGAATACGCGGCGCTCCTCATCTGGCTGTGGGCGACCGACCGTATCCCGCTCACGATCGATCCCATCGCCGCGGTGGAGATGGCCCGCATCACGCCACTCGACGAAGCCGCGAAGCTCGTTCTGCTCGCGGTGTTCGGCCTCGTTTCGACCTACGCGACCTCATGGGTCGAGCATCTCGTCCGCGAATCCAGCAAGGAGTCGGCGGAACGACAGCGTGTCGTGACCCGACTCGTTCAGGCCGAGCTGGATACGCTCAAGCTGCAGCTCAATCCGCATTTCCTCTTCAACGCACTCAACGGCGCGATAGCGCTCATCGGCAGCGATCCTCCAGCGGCAGAGCGCATGGTCTCGGAGCTGAGCGATTTCCTGCGACTGGTACTTACCACCTCGAGCGAGCACGAGGTTCCGCTGGAGCGGGAGCTGGGACTGCTCGATCGCTACGTGGCGATTCAACAAGTGCGGTTCCAGGACCGTCTCAGCGTCACGTGCCACATCGAGGACGGCGTACGCGCCGCGCTGGTGCCGAGCCTACTGTTGCAACCTCTGGTGGAGAACGCGATCAGACACGGCATCAGCCCGCGCGCCGGCGCCGGAAGCGTCGAGGTTACGGCTTGCCGCGTCGGCGATAAGCTCTCTCTCACAATCATCGATGATGGCGTCGGAGTGCGTGCCCGACGATCGCGGGAACGGTCGCGCGGTACCGGCCTGGGCCTCTCGAACACCGCGACGCGACTCAATCATCTCTATGGTGACGACCACACCCTCGAGACCGGCCCGCGCGGCGAGGGGGGATACGCGGTGCGCATCACTATCCCATTCAACCTCGGACAACTTTCTCCCTACCGGAGTGCCACACCAATGAAGGAAGACCTCGCGACCGCGGTGCCGCAATGATATCACAGAATCTCCGGGTCCTGGTGGTGGACGACGAGCCTCTCGCGCGGCAGCGACTCTGTTCTCTGCTCGCGCGTGTATCGGACGTCGAAGTGATCGGGGAATGCGCGAATGGACTGGAAGCCGTTTCATCGATCCGTGACAGTCGACCTGATCTCGTTTTTCTCGACGTGCAGATGCCTGAGCTAGACGGCTTCGAAGTGATAACAGAAGTCGGCACCGACAAGATGCCGCCTGTGATCTTCGTCACGGCATTCGATGACTACGCCGTGTCCGCATTCGAGTTCGGGGCCTTCGACTATCTGCTCAAGCCCGTCGACCACGTGCGCTTTCACCAGACCCTCGATCGCGCCAAGAAGAGGCTGAGGGAGTCACCGCACGCCACCATGTCGGCGGAGCTGGGCGCGCTGCTCAAGTACGTCGGGCAGCTCGATGCGCCGGCCGACCGGATCGGAATAAAGGTCAACGGAAAGATTCTCTTCCTGGATCCGGACGAGATCTTCTGGATCCAGGCACGCGACGATCTCGCGCGCGTCCATCTGGCCGAAGTCTCGTACGATGTCCGCGAGCCGCTGAGCCGGCTGGAAGCAAGACTTCCACAGAATCGATTCCTGCGCGTTCACCGCTCGACGATCGTCAACACATCGCAGGTGCGCGAGGCACAGCCGTTCGATCAGGGGGATCAGATGTTGATACTTCGTAACGGCAAGCGCATCACCACGGGACGGAGCTACAGAAAGGCCGTACAGGATTTCCTCAAGCGCGCCACCTGAAAATTGCAAGTGCAACCGAACGAGTGGTCAACTACAACTACAACTCGTTCAGTTCTCTCTTTCTTTGCCGCTAGCGATTCCCGGCTTTGAGCGCCCTGATCGTCGCTCCGAGCTGCTCTATCTGCCGGCCGTACTCCGCCCAGTTGCCGGACCTCTGCGCCGCAATCGCGCGATCGTAGCGGTCCTGCGCCTGCCGGAGCAGGTCGGCGTTGGCGCCATTCGGAGGCGGACCAGCCGCCGCCGCAGCTCCTTTGCCGCTCACGGTCGCACCGGTCGTTACGGGAGTAGCGCTCGCGGAGTCCTGCGCGGCGGCTGAAGCGCCGGCTGCGGCACCGGACCCAAACAGCGCATCCAGACCTTCGTCGAGCGTCTCGGCCATCACCACCCGGTTTTCATGGGCCACGACGACGCGTTTCAGCTCGGGGATGTTTCCGCCCTCGGCGCGCAGATATATCGGCTGCACGTAGATCAGAGACTCCTCGATCGGGATCACGAGCAGCTCCCCACGCACGACCTCTGAGCCGCGCTGATCCCAGAGCGTCAACTGGCGCGAGATCTCCGTGTCCTGATTGATACGGTTGGCAATCTGCTTCGGTCCGTACACCAGGCTCTGCTTGGGGAAGCGATACACGGAAAGCTTCCCATAGTTTTCTCCGTCCATCCGCGCGACCATCCAGGCCGCGAGGTTGTCCTTCCCGCGCGGGGTGAATGGGGTCATGAAGATGAACTCGGGCTTCGTCTCACCGGGAAGGCGCATGACGATGTGCCGCATGTATGGATTCGCATTCGTCTGCGCGTTGAGTCCCACTGGTATCTGCCACTGATCTTCGCGGTGATAGAAGGCGGCGGGCTCCAGCATATGGTAGGTGGCCTGCAGCATCGTCTGCGCGGTGAACAAGTCCCCAGGATATCGAACGTGCCTGCGCACATCCGCCGGCATGGCGGCGAGGGGCTTGAAGATCCCGTCGAAGATTTTCGCGTATGTCTGAACTACGGGATCGGCCGGATCGGCGATGTACGCATCTACCGTCCCGTCGTACGCATCGATCACGACCTTCACGCTGTTGCGCATGTAGCTCGTTCCATCGGACATTCGCTGCGAGTACGGATATGTGTCGCTCACGGTGTACGCGTCGAGAATCCACTTGAGCTGCCCCGCATCGGTGATGATGAGGTACGGATCTTCGTCGAACTTCAGGAAGGGCAGCGCCTCGCTTGCCCTCACCATCACATTTCTGCGGTAGAGAATGCGCGCGTTGGCCTTGATGTCGTCAGAGAGGAGAATCTTCAGAGATCCGAGCTGCCACGCCCAAAGCACGCGACGCGCGAACGATCCGATGGGAACTCCGCCCGTCCCTGCGTAGTTGGTGTAGATGTTCTTGTCGCCGGCAGGATAGTCGAACTCGGGCTGTGCGGTGCCGACGAAGACGTAGCTGTTGGTCAGCTCGCCGTAATAGATCTGTGGTCGCTTGAGGTTGACAGAGATCGTCGAAACAGGCGGCAAGTCCTTGATGAAGAGTACCGGCAGTCCCTCGCTCGTCACCTGGTTGACCGGCGCCATCGTCACACCCATTCCGTGTGTGAACGTAAGGCGCTCGTTGATGAAGGTTCGCGTCGGCAGGGATTGAACATTCAGCTCGCGCGCGGCGATGTGCACCTGCCGGTACTTGCCGTCGATCACGTAGCGGTCGTCATCGACCGAGACAAAATCATAGTATGTCCGGATCTCCTGGAGCTGGCCGAACGTCTGCTTGAGGAGATCACGCTCCCAGAGCCGGACGTTGTCCACGGTGGCAGCGTTGGCGGTGATATCCGCCATGGTCAGTTTCACTTCACCGGAGAGATCCTGCGATTCGATCTTGTCGAGCCCCCACGCCTTTCGCGTCGCGGCGATGTGGTAGCGAAGGTACGGGGTCTCACGCTGCAGCTCATTGGGAGAAACGATGAGCTTCTGGTAGGCGGCGGGAACAACTCCGCGAACCACCAGGCTCACGACGACATAAACGACGGTCGCCGAGACAGCGGCCCAGACGAGTTTGTCACGCACAATGCCGGCAATAATCCAGATCGCGGCCAGCAGCGCAATTACTGCTGAGATGTAGATCCCCGGCAGCGCGATGTGCGCGTCGGTGTAGCTCGCCCCCACGAGTGGCCCGGTCGTCGAGTAGAGAAGGCCCGACGTGCCGACGATCCAGAGCCGGATAGCCACGATGACAAAGAGAAGCGCGAGAAGTCCGCCGAGGTGACGGGCTGCGTGCGGCTGGGCGGATGCGCGCCTGGGTGGAAGCGTGATCTCGTTGCGCAGCCAGTAGAGTCCGGCTGCCGCAACAAGCGAGAGCACGGTGAGCGCGACAAGGGTGTTCAGCACCGCGGAGATCGCCGGCAGACGGAAGAGATAGAAGCCGATGTCGCGTCCGAAAATCGGATCCTTCTCACCGACATTCACCCCGTTGAACGCCTTGAGGAAGGTCATCCAGAGGGCGGAAGCGGAGACAGCAGTGAGGAATGCCAGTACCAGCGCGGCCGGCATGAAAAGCCTGGTGAACATCCGGGAGACGTCGATCGTGACGCCGTCGCCCCGGTTCACGTAGAGCACCGGGAAGGCGACTTTCCCGCCGCGCGCGATCTTTACGTTCCCGTAGAAATAAGCGAACGCAAATGCCCCACCGGTGAAGAAGAGCACCACACGCCAGACCAGCGACGTAATGAAGACCGGCCGGAACCCGATCTCCTTGAACCAGAGCCAGTCAGTGGCAAAGCTGGCGAGCCATGGCAAAAGGATGAGAACAACGAAGGCCAGCGCGAGGATCGTGAGGACGATCCGCCGTCTCAAGGATGGCGGCATGGGAGGCAGAGCCGCGAGGGCGGAGCGATCAAATGGGTGCGTCATGTCGATACAACATGCCACCACGGCCGAGTTACTGCCACCGAAGACGCTGGAAAATCACACCCCCACTAGCCCTTCTGAGCGCTCCGCCCCTAGCGGAGCGCTACTGCCAGCTTCGTGGTGATCAGGACAACGCCGTAAGACGCGTCGGGACCATACTGCCGGAGAGCGGTATGGCCTTTCATCACTCGCACATTCGCAACCTGCCGCGGGTCGAGCGAGGGAACCTGGTCGCGGGGATAACGAATGCCATCGACAACGAAAAGGAGTGGCACGTCGGCAGGCGCCAACGAGGTCGCAAAGGATGGAGCCGCGCGATTGGGGACCAACACCCGCTCCGTGGTGGTGCAGGCGGCGGTGAGTGCGATGAGTGCGAGAGCAGCGGTCAAACGGGAAAGTTGCATTTTAGCCTTCGTAAACGGGGTCAAGCTCATCTGTAGCATACGCCGTGCCACCCCTCAGGGCCTCCAATTCCCCTTTGCCACGTCGGGCACGAATGAGTCGAGACCTCGTGGCGGGAACTCGAGGGTCTGTCCCTTCTGCGCACTCATGTAGGCGGCCATGAGGATCTGCATCACCTGGACTCCGTCTTCGAAGGTCAGCATCGGCTTCTCGTCCCGCAGAAACGCGCGCACGAAATGCCGGTCCTCCGCGGTGTAGCCATAGGCCGAGGGCTCGTCCGCGATGACCGGCATCAATCCCATTTCCGCGTTCTGCTTTTCGACGAGATACTGGCCCGCTTTGCCCTTCACTTCGCGGCTGAAGAACATCTTCAGCCCGCTGTCGAGAGTATTCCACGACATCGAGTAGTCCGGCCCGAGTAGCTCCGCCGAAAGTCGTAGACCGGCACCGACGAAGCTCCACGAAGTGGTGACCTCGCCGACCAGACGCTCCCCCGAGCTGGCCTCGTACTCGATCGTGGCGCGCGCAAAGTCCTCGGACGGGTGTTTGGTGTAGTCGACGTCCTTTCCCATGGCCTGGGACAGACGCTTGGCGTAGCCGGGCCTGGTCCACTTGAGTGAAGCGATGTGCGCGCTGATCCGAACCGGCTTGATCGATGACCGTCACCATTCCGTCATTTTTGTGTGCTTCCCGGGCATGCGTTCGTCAACGCGCGGCAGACACGTGATTAGGACCGAATTTTCGTGACTTTTGGGCCTCTCGCACAGTCTGTTTCCCGAGCGAAGCTTTCAGTCTCCCACCCGTTTCGCGCGAGCCAATGCCCTACACCAGTGACAGCGCGAATCTCTACCGGATCGAAACCACCCGGCGGGAAGTCTCACTGACCATGGTGGGCGGCGAAGAAGTTCAGGGCCGGGTGTTCATCCATTTCTCCACCTATCGCCCCTCGGACACGGAAGATGCACTCGCCCTGTTCAACGACAAGGAGCCTTTTTTCCCCCTGGAGCTCGACAACGGGGAAGTCATCCTCGTCGCGAAGGAACGTGTGGCTGAAGTCTCGATCGGCCGCGGGGAAGAGGCTGGCGATCAGTTCGCTTGCGCGACACCCACTCCAACAGCGCTGCTGCAGGTCGTTCTCGCCGGCGGCGAAGTACGTCTCGGTTCCATCCGTCTCGAAGCGCGGCCGGATCGCGCCCGTGTGCTCGACTATCTCAACCGCATAACCGTGCGGTTTCTGACTCTCTATACCTCAAACGAAGCGCGGCTGATCAATCGTTCCCTGATCGATCGCGTACGCCCCCTCGACTGAACATGGCTCAGCTAGATCGCTTTCTCTCCGTACTCGTCTCCAACAAAGCCACGGCACTCGTTCTCACCGAAGGTGATGTCGCCAGCCTGACGATCAACGATTCCGCGCGCCCGGTGATGAAACAGCCGTTGACGAGCGCCCAGATACTCACCCTCGTTCGGGAAATCGCGCCGCCGAACGCGCCGCACGCACTGGATTCACAGGGCGGGGTGCGCTTCGAATACTCCTCGGCCGATGGCGCTTTCGATGTGGCGCTCAGCCAGAGCGGCGGGAAGATCTCGGCCACGCTCGAGCCCAGAGGCGGAGCACGGAATGGTGCGAAGGCATCGAATCCGGCCAAACCGGCCAAGCCGGTGAAGCCCGCCATGGCTAAACCTCAGCCTGCGAAAGCGCGGGCTCCTGCGAAAGCGCAGGCTCCGGCGAGAGAAGCACCAAAGGCTGAGCCTGCAAGAGCTGCGGCTGTCCCCGGCGATCGAGCGCTGAACAGGGTAGAGGCGCTGCTACGCACTCTCGTGAACGAGAAGGCTTCCGATCTACACCTGCGCGTCGGTGTACCTCCCATGCTTCGCGCCGACGGAGTGATCGCGAGTATCCCGAACGAAGCGGTGCTCACCGAGGAAGACATCGACGCGATGCTCCGACCGCTAATGCTCGAGAAGAACCACGAGGAATTCAACTTGCTCAACGACACCGATTTCGCTTACGAGATCGCGGGCGTCGGGCGCTTCCGCGGGAACGCGTTGCGGGACAGAAAGGGAACGGGAGCGGTATTCCGGGCGATTCCCGCGGCCGTCGTAACGGTGGAAGAGCTAGGACTGTCGCAGGAAGTGCAGCGGCTTTGCCATCTCACGAAAGGGCTGGTCCTCATTACCGGGCCAACAGGCTCGGGAAAGTCTACTACTCTTTGCGCGCTCATCGATCTCATCAACCGCACGCGATCGGATCACGTGATCACGATCGAGGATCCGATCGAATTCGTCCACGAGAACAAGAAGTGCCTGATCACACAGCGTCACGTCGGCGTCCACACCTCTTCGTTCAAGCACGCGCTTCGGGCCGCGCTCAGAGAAGACCCCGATATCGTACTGGTCGGTGAGCTGCGCGATCTCGAGACAGTCTCCATGGCCATCGAGACGGCGGAAACCGGTCACCTGGTCTTCGGAACAGTACACACATCCAGCGCCGTCAGCACCGTCGACCGGGTGATCGATCAGTTCCCGCCCGACCGGCAGGCACAGATCCGTGTCATGCTGTCGGAATCTTTGAAGGGCGTAATCTCGCAGGTGCTCTGCAGGAAGATCGGCGGCGGGCGCGTTGCCGCACGCGAGATCATGTTCTCGACGCCGTCAGTTTCCAACCTGATTCGTGAAGGAAAGACCTTCCAGCTCCCGTCAGTCCTGCAGACCTCGCGGCGACTCGGAATGGTGACGATGAACGATGCGCTCATAGAGCTGGTTGACGCGTCGCTGGTCGAGCCGCGGGAAGCGTATCTCAAGGCGATCGACAAGGTTGGAATCATCAACATGCTGAAGCAGCGCGGCAAGGATATAAGCTTCGCGGATGTGAATGACGCCAGCGCGGCCAGCGCTTCTTCCGGCGGGAGCGACGGCTCCACGAAAACCGCGGCCGGCCGCCAGGCCGTGGCTAGCCGTTAGAAGTCTGGCATGACCGCAGCCGCGCGGGAGCGGAATTCCGCCCCTGCCTGCCGCGCCGGCTCTATTCCATGATGTGCTGCGCGCCGGCGACACCCTTCGTCTGACGCACGAGCAGCAACAGCGGGATCAGTGCCAGAATCAGTGCGGCACTCAGGACGTAAATGCGGCCGTAGGCGATGACGCTCGCCTGCCCCATCAACTCCCGGTCGAGAATGCCGAGTGCGCGCGCGTGGGCGGTCCACGGATCTGCCCCGCGCGCGATCATGCCGCGCGTCAACATTTCAACGCGACCCATCGTGATCGGGTCTCCGGTAGTCATGTGCTCGGATAGAATAGCGCGAAACTGTCCCGTGTAATGGGACAGCAGCGTAGCGATGCCGGCTATTCCGAGGGAGCCGCCGAACTGCCGGAAGAAGTTGTAGAGTCCCGTGCCCTGGGGCAGCTCGCGGTGGCTCAGCTCGGCGAGCGTGACCGTAGTGAGCGGCACGAACATCATCCCGAGCCCGCCTCCGCGCATGATCAGGGGCCAGAAGAAATCCGTGCTTCCGCTCTCGCCTGTTATCCTCGAGAGCTTCCACATCGCGGTCGCGAAAAGCAATGCTCCGATCGTTATCAGTATTCGAGGATCGAACCTGTTCGTGAGCCGGCCGACGATCCCCATCGAGACAGCGGTCGCAATAGCGCCTGGGAGCAGCACGATACCGGCCTGCTGCGCCGTCATCCTGAGATTTCCCTGCAGGAAGACGGGCAGCGTAAACACCGAGGCGAAGAGACCGACACCCATGACGACACCGAGCAGTGTCCCCACCCACATCTGGCGATGCCTCAGCACGCGAAAGTCGATCACCGGGTGCTCGGTCGTGAGCTCGCGCCAGAGAAGCAGCCCACCGGTCACCACCCCCGACACCGCGAGAAAGGTCATGAAGCGGGAGTCAAACCAGTCGGCGCGCTCGCCGTGCTCGAGCAGGTACTGCAGCGAGCCCACGCTCGTGGCGAGCAGCGCGATGCCGATGTAGTCCACTGAGGGCGGACGGCGCTGGTCCTCACGATCGTGCACGTAGCCGGCGATCATGAGAGCAGCCAGAATTCCGAGCGGAATGTTGACGTAGAAGATCCATGGCCAGCCATAATTGTCGGTCAGCCAACCGCCCAGGGTGGGGCCGATCGTCGGACCAACCATTACACCCAGGCCGAAGAGTGCCATCGCGGTGCCCGCTTCTCTCCGCGGAAAGGTCTCTAACAGAACGGCCTGCGAGACAGTCATCAGCGCGCCACCGCCCAGGCCCTGGATGATTCGCCAGAAAATGAGAGCAGACAGCGAGTGGGACTCGCCACAGAGAAAACTCGTGACGGTGAATATGACGATCGACCCGACGAAGTAGCGTTTGCGCCCGAAGAAGTCTCCCAGCCACCCCGTGAGAGGAATGATGATGACGGCGGCGAGTATGTAACCCGTCGAGACCCAGGCGATCTCGTCGAGGCTGGCGCCCAGGTTGCCCATCATGTCGGGCAGCGCGACGTTGACGATTGAGCTGTCGATGACCTGCATGAGCGCGGCGAGCACGACCGCGAACGCGATCAGATACTTGTTTTCCGCGCCCTCATCCGAGCCGGCGAGGGGCTCGGTCACGATATCATCCCTGTGCAATGCGGGGACGTGGTCAACTGCGCTACCGGTTGTCACGGATTTATTTCGGCGCGCGCGGGATAGAGGGGCGGGATCTGGCCAGCTGGGACAGCGCAGCCTCGACGCGGGCGACAACGATATCGTGGACTTCCTTGATGTAGTCGAGTCGCTCGGAAACAGCGCGGGAATGGCGTCGGGTTGCCGGGCCTGTATCGGCGACCAGGTCGCTCAAGGAGGCCCACCTGGCGACGCGGTTCCGGATGATCGTCGCTGAGGAGGAGTGCGCCGAAGAGTCTCCCTGTAATGCGCGAGAATCCATCCGCCTCGGCCGCGATTCCCATTTTCTCCACGAAAAGACTCTGTTGCCGGTTCACTTATTCCGTTGAGTGCGTTTAGTACGAGCTAAACGTAACTGGCGTGGGCAGGAATCTTAACGCCCTCGGCTCGGGCTATCGGCGATTCGGAATCAGGGTTCTCTCAGGGCCGAATCGAGCCGCGCCTGACGGGCAGCGGCGGAATCGGTGTTGATCAGCGCCCTCTTCACGGCGCGAGCGCCGGGAATCCTGGACTGTGCCAGAATGCTATCCTTCTGGCGCTGGGTGAGAGCCACCCGCTGAGCGTCTCCGGTGTCATCCTTGCCGCAGGCGGTCACGCTCGCTGCGATGAGCGCTGTGAGGCACACCAATTGGCGGAATTGCATTTCGATTCCTCGCTAGTGCGGCATGGTGGGTGAAATCCGGCGTGGCAGTGGCTCGACTGCCCCAATCGCCTTGATGGAGTATGCGGCGGCAATGCAACCAGCGAGCCAGGCGCTGACCCCTCGCTCACGCCGCGGTCACGCTCGCCCCGGCAAGAAGGTGAGCGATCACATCGGCGGCTGAATATCCGCTTCTGCCGGCGAGGAAGCCGCCAAGAGAGACGAGATCGTCACCGCTCGTGATCAGAGGAAGCTCCGCTCCCTCATCGCGCTCCTGCGGCAGTCCGATGTTCGATAGAAGCGCGTTGCACAGACAGCGGCGGCCGACAGTGTCCGCGACGTCACCGCCTTTCTTCACATACGCATCCACGGGCTCAGCCGAGCAGCGATAACCGAGCTTGCCGTCGGCATCGCGGTACGCGGTCCGCAGGTAGCCGATATCGCATACGCGCACGCGCGTGTCGTTCTGCCTTGGCATCCCATCAACCTCGACGACCTTGAACGGGTAGCCGGTCGACGAAGCACGGGGATCGGTGCGGACGCGCACCCTTCCGGCCGATACGGCGGCGAGTATACGCGCCCTTATCTCAGGCGTCAATCCCGATTCGTCGCAGTACGCGAACAGGGTTCCTACCTGAATGCCCGCGGCGCCGGCGGCAAGTGCGGCTCTCATTCCTTCGGGCGAGCCTCTTCCGCCTGCCAGCCAGAACGGAAGACCGAGCTCGCGTATCTTCTCGAGATCCACCACATCGCGCTCGCCATAGACCGGCTCGCCATCGTCAGTGAAGCGGGGCTCGCCACGCGGAGGAGCGTTGTGGCCTCCGGCCGTCGGGCCCTCGACGACGAACCCGTCCACTCGCCCCGTCGCCTTTCGCGCAAGCGTCGTCGCGAGCGAACTGGCCGAGATGATCGGCAGAAACCGCGGACGCTTCAGCGGCGCACCATGATCAGGCCCATGATCAGGCCCATGATCAGGCCAGTGAATCGAGGGATCGAAATCGAGATAATAGGCGTCGGCGCTGCTCGCGCCGTCCACGTCGAGCCTGATTCGCGCGGGGCGATGCTCGGCAAGAGCGTCCAGCGCACCGGGAATCTCGCGCGGAATGCCTGCTCCCATCAGCACGTAGTCCACTCCGGCCAGCATTGCGCCGTACAGTGACGCGAGATTCGGCATCTGCACCTTCGTCAGCAGATTGATTCCGACGGGGTTGTCGTGGCCTTCCCTGGCCAGCCAGATCGCGACGAAGTTCGCGAGGATCGTGACGTGCTGGCGCGCAACGCTCACGTTCTGCTTGTAGAGCGGGAGCCCCTTGTACGGCGCGCCTCGAGCACGACCGTCGGGAAGGAAGTAGCGATGCAGCGCATGCTCGCTGACGCCAGGAATCGGAAAATGATCCATCGCGCGGCGCAGGTGTCCGTCCGGATCCCCGTCCTGAAGGCGCCGCACGAAAACGGCGTCCATGCCGGTCCCCGAGACGACGCCGAGCTGGCCGGAGAGCGATACTGCGCGGGCGAGAGGCCAGTTGGACACTCCGACACCCATACCCCCCTGAATGATGACGGGAAGAGGTCGCGTGTCCGTCGCGGAATTGCTGAGATGCATCGTATTCGTCCGTGGTTGGCCGGCAGCGCCGGTGGTTATTGCATTTGAGGGATTGATAGACGCTGGCGACTCAGCTCCAGCGGCCTCGAAGAACATTGCGGCGGGCACCGCGTCGAGACCGGCCGCGGACATCCATGCCTCGATGCCTTCGGCGAGAGCGCGTCTTTGCGCGGGCGGCAGGGATATGAAGCCGGCGGCGAACTGCTCCTGCACCGTTTCCGGCGCACGAACGAGCAGCTCCCCGCCCTGTTCGGTGATCGTCAGCTCCATTCGCCGTCGATCCTGCGACGACGGTGTGCGTTTGATCAAGCCGCGCGCCGCGAGGCGCGCAACTACTTCGGATACACTGCTCTGCGATGTAAGCGTATGCTCGGCGAGTTCGTGCAGCGATCCGGCCGGCTGCGCCGCAATTGCGCGCAAGGCGAAGAGCTGAGCGGACGAGATGCCGAGAGCGTGCTCGGCTTCAGAGTTCCCCGAGCGTAGGGCGCGCACCACACGGCGCAGTCCATCAATCGCGCGGGTTGCATCGTGCGAGGAATGCGCGACGCCGACGGCTCGGGAAGGAACCGCCGGCTTCGCGGTCGCGTCGAGCCGCATCAGAGGAAGATTCTCGCCGACATCCGTTGCGTCCTCGATCGGGATGCGGAATTCCTTGATGCCGCGAATATATACTTGCGGGAAAGCATTTCGAACCTCCGAAAGACCGGGTGATCAGTACGGAGAGAATAATACTTCGGAGCCGATGGATTACCTATTGGAGATTGGTGGAAGTTCGCTCGGGGAACGCCCGCGACGGCATGAGGGAAATCCCTCCATCGCGGATTTACCGTGCATTGCGCGGCCTCGGCGCGATCGTCGCGAGAATGACCAGTTGCTCGTCCCCGGCGCGCATTCCGTGCAGCTCGCCCGGATCGTAGGTGACGATTTGCCCGGCGCGAACCGACCGCTCCCCTTCCGCACCGGACACGTTGCCGCTTCCGGCGATGACCGACAACATCACCGTCGAGGGATTCGTGTGCGGCGCAACCGTCTGCCCCGGCTCTATTCGGAAGATTACCAGCCGCGCGTCGGCAGAGTCATGCACGACCGCCGTGGCAGGCCGATCGGCACGGGCGGAAACGGCGCGCGTGGCTTCGGCCAGCAGGTCATACGCCTTCACCGCGGACCCACCGCATCGCGAATCGCCTCGAGCAACGAGTCGAGGTCCACCCCATCGCGTCGCGCAGCTTCGGTCACTGAAGCGTTGCCGCCGCAGCACGTATCAATGCCGAACCGGTTGAATATCCCCATCGTCGTGGGATACCGCTTCATCACTTCGTTCACCGACAATTCCTGGTCAACGCTCAACGTCTGATTCATTCTATTCTCCGATTTCAGTCATGGTCTTGTATTCGGGAGCAGCCGCGGCATCGCGAACGGTGTAGAGCTGGAGGCCGATACGAGAGAGTTTGCGGCGAGGGGGGACTACAGCGGCGGCGGCGGCGGCAGTGCTACATCCATTCGCGACCCCGAGGGTCGCGACACCGATAGTCGCGAGAAAGGTGCGCCGGGTCTGTGTTATCAGAGCGGGGGGTTAGGTTACCGCTAGTATGGCAATCGCTGGCGGCGTTCGCAATGAAGGTGCACGAAATACGGTAAAGTGGAACTCACCCTCTGACAGGCCCTTATCAGCAATGCCCAACCTCTCCGACATTCACGCCGCGCGCGAACGAATTCAGGATGCTATCGTTCGCACGCCGAGCGTTGCGGCGCTTGCCCTGAGGGAGCGCGTTCCCAGTCCGCTGTACATCAAGCTCGAGAACCTCCAGCGCACCGGCTCCTTCAAGGATCGTGGCGCGCTCAACCGGATGCTCGACCTCACGCCCGATGAACGCCGACGGGGAATCGTGACTGCGAGCGCAGGCAATCACGCTCAGGCGGTGGCGTACCACGGCGCGCGACTCGGCATCCCGGTGAAAGTCGTAATGCCGGAACACACACCTCTGATCAAGGTGATGAACACGATCCGCTTCGGTGCCGGCGTATCGTTTTCCGGCGCGACGCTCTCCGAAGCGATGGTGGAGGCGCGCCGAGTGGAGGCCGAGGACGGTCGCGTTCTCATCCACGCGTTCGACGACGAGCGTGTGATCGCGGGTCAGGGAACCATTGGGCTCGAGCTGCTCGAGCAGATCCCGGAGCTCACGGCGGTCGTCGTCCCGATCGGCGGAGGCGGTTTGATCTCCGGGATCGCGGTGGCGATCAAGGAGCAGCGCCCCGAGATCCGCATCTATGGCGTGGAGGCCGCGGCGGCTGCCTCGGCGCTCGCGTCGCGACGCGCCGGTAAGATCGTCCACATCGAGACGACCGAGACGATTGCCGATGGCATTGCGGTCAAGCGCCTCGGCGAGCGCACTTTCCCGCTGATCGAGCGCTATGTGGACGACATAGTGGCGGTGGACGAAGAGCAGATCGCGGGCGCAATCCACCTGCTGCTCGAGCGACAGAAAGTGCTTGCCGAGGGCGCGGGAGCGACGCCGCTAGCCGCGATCATCGCGGGTCTGCTGCCGCTCGGCGAGGGCGACGTGGCGGCGATTGTGCTCTCTGGTGGCAACATCGATATGAACCTCGTCGAGCGGATCGTCGACCGGGGACTTGTCGCGGATGGTCGGCTTACACGGCTCGCCGTGACCGTACCTGACCGCCCGGGTCAGCTCGCGCGTCTCACCGAGCTCGTGGGTCAGTCGGGCGCCAACGTGCTCGAGGTGGCGCACCGGAGAGCGTTCGCCGACATCTCCGTACGCGATGTCGAGATCGTGATGCATCTCGAGACGCGGGGGCGCGAGCAGGTGGCAGATCTCATGACGCTTCTGGAGCAAAATGGCTTTCATGTGAGGGAAGACTTGTAGGCGGCGAACCCACCAGGCTGCTACACACCCCCGGCCCGCACCGGTTGGCGGATGCGGCGGCATGGACGCGCCCCGAGATATCCTCGGGTCACGCACCGGTTGCGCTCCGCGCGCGCGCTTCAACGTATCTGACAATGGTGGCCATCTGTCCATCACCATCGAGACCCGCTTCGGCCATGACGCGCACGCCCGGTCCACTTCCCGGATAACGCCCGTGTGAGAACGGATGTAGCGTCAGCGATCTGCCGAGGTCGGAACGAATCCAGCGATACATCGTGGGAAGCGTGAACCCGGTCAGTCCCATCGCGTGCATTGCGACGCTTTCCGGAAAAATCTCGTCTCGCTCCACCGGTGACAGCAGGTC
>CABEAH010000071.1_pt1 | contig 19690 bp, 16 predicted proteins | sample 3132331 | NCBI WGS metagenome assembly CABEAH01 (sample SAMEA5534343, study PRJEB31848) | metagenome | biome: tundra; feature: field; material: soil | place: USA | collected 2013-05 | depth 0.45 m | reverse complement strand
ATCAATACCGGAATGGAACTCTGAGTAGCGCGCTGAGGCTGGGACAGAGTCCCGCCGGCGAGGCGACGATCTCCGCCCGCTATACGGCCGCCGAGTTTCATTATCCCACTGATTTCGTGGGGCAGCCGGTGGACTCAAACGCGTATCGCACGCAACATCGTTTCACCGTTGGACTCGATGCCGCGCGCAACTTCACAGCCGGCGTTCAGGCGCGTGTTCTTGCGGGCAGCAACGACGTAACTGATCTCACCGAAGACATTGCCACGCCATTCGGGGCACCAGCCCTGCAGCACTCTGTCTCGCGGTCGAGAGGCTACCGCCGGAACGCCGAGGGCCGGCTAAGCTTCTTCCTTCCGTCCTCCGCCACTGTTACCGTGGGGGCGGTCTACGAGAAAGAGCACGAAAACAGCGGCAACGCCACTGGCGATGTCGGAGGGCCGACAACCCAGACCGATTCCTTCGATGCTTCCCGAAGCAACATCGCTTATTACTCGGAGCTGCTTGGTACGCTCGCCGAGAGATTGTCATACACGCTCAGCGCGCGCGTGGATGACAACTCGGATTACGAGCGGTTCACCAGCTTCCGCATCGGCGCGAACGCCATGATTCTTCCGGTGCTGCGCCTTCGGGCATCACTCAGCAACGCATTCAACGCGCCCGCGTTCAATCAGCTGAGGCCTACGCTCTACACTCTGGGCAGTCCGAATCTCCGTCCAGAAAAGATCCGTTCAGCGGAAGCCGGCTTGATCGCAAGCTCAACGGGAAACGAAGTTCGATTGAGCGCGAGCTACTTCAAGCAACGCTTCGGTGAGCTCATTCAGTACGTGAATGGCGGGCCGCCGAGCTTCAAGGGAAGCTATGCGAACCTCACAGCCGCGAGCTCCAACGGATACGAGGCGGAGCTGCAGCTGACACCTCGCGATCGTTGGCACGCGAGCGCGAGCTATACGATCGTGAATCCACGTGTCACCAGTGTCTCTCCGGCGTACCAGGGTGATGCGATAGTCGGCGATGCGCTTATCCGGCGGCCAAGTCATTCCGGTAGCCTCGTGTTGGGTTACACCCATCCGCGCGGCGCGAGCTTCGCGGCTGCAGCCAGCTTCGTTGGGAAGAGGGCGGACACCGACTTCGCGCAATTTCCATCGCCGCGAGTCACGCTCGCTCCGTATACGAGGGTCGACATCTCCGGCGAATATCCGCTGGCGGCGATGAAGAAGGGAGGTCTTACGCTCGACGCACGGGTGGAGAATCTCTTTGACAAGCGGTACGAGGAGGTGTTGCATTTTCCGGCTCCGGGACGGACGATTCTCGTCGGAGCGCGGGCGACAGCCCTCTTCTAGCAATCGGGGGGGACGCTGCCGGGTGTTAGATTCACACCATGCCGCTGCTCGTAACCGAAGCGATTGTTCTGCACGCCTTCGACTATCTAGAGAGCTCGCGCATTATTCGCCTGCTCACCAGAGAGGCGGGTGTTCAATCCGTCCTGGCGCGCGGAGCCAGGAAGTCGCGGGGCCGCTACGGTTCAGCGCTCGATCTCTTCGCCGAGGGATCGGCGCAGCTTTTCGTGAAACCCAATCGGGAGCTGCATAACCTCGGCGGATTCGAGATCACGCAAACGCGTAACGAGCTGGCGGAAGACATCGGCCGGTTTACCGCTGCGTCCACCATCGCTGAGCTCGCCCTCCGGTTCGGAGGCGAAGATGCCAATCCCTTTCTCTACGACACGGTAGTGAGCGTGCTCAACCGGTTAGCTCGCTCCGCACCGGAGCACACGATCGAGGATGGGCTCGCTGGCTGTTGGCGCATCGTGTCCGCGCTCGGCTTTACCCCGGAGCTCTCGAGCTGTGCGATGTGCCACACGCCGCTGCTCGATGCGGGCGAGACCACGTTTTCCCATTCATCCGGCGGTGTGATCTGCCCGGATTGCAGCAGGATGGCACCCGGCGGCCGCAGGATTCCCGCGAGGGCCAGGGAGGTACTGCGAGGCTGGCTTGCGGAGAAGGAAATTGCCGGCCTATCGGATGCAGAGGAGCGTTCTCACCAGAGACTGTTGCGCGAGTTCCTTGGTCAGCATCTCACCGATGATCGTCCCCTCCGCGCGTTCGCGGTGTGGGAACATGAGCGCTGGAGTGCCGCGTGATAGTCGGGACCGCGGGTCACATCGATCACGGCAAGACGGCGCTCGTGAGAGCCCTGACTGGCGTCGACACCGACCGCCTGCCAGAGGAGAAGCGCCGCGGAATTACGATCGATCTGGGCTTCGCGCCCCTTTCGCTCGATGGGATCGGAACGGTCGGCATCATCGACGTTCCAGGCCATGAGGATTTCGTTCGGAGCATGCTAGTCGGCGCCAGCGGGATTGATCTTGGGCTGTTAGTCATCGCAGCCGACGAGGGCGTTATGCCCCAAACCCGGGAGCATTTGCTCATTCTCTCTCTGCTCGAGATTCGCGATGTCGTGGTCGCCATCACGAAAACGGATCTCGTGGACGCCGAGTGGCTTTCGTTGGTTCAGGCTGATGCAGTCGCATTGTTTGAGGAAATGCCGTGGAGCTCGCCACCGATCGTCCCGTGTTCGGTCCGAAGCGGAGAGGGGTTGGACTTCCTCCGCGCCACGTTGGCGCAACGGCTTGCATCTTCGGGTGCCGGCGCCGCAGAGGATCTCTTTCGCCTTCCGGTGGATCGCGCGTTCACCGTCCGCGGGACGGGCACGGTCGTAACCGGAACCGTCTGGAGTGGCTCGATCGAACGCGACGAGGTGGTGCGGGTGCTTCCGGCAGGTCAGGAGGCGAGGGTGAGGCGAATTGAGCGCCATGGCCGATCCGTCGATCGAGCATTGGCGCGAGACCGGGCGGCCATCGCGCTCGCCGGCGTGGACCTGAAGGATGTCGCGCGGGGATCGGTTCTCGTAACCGAGGGCGCGTGGCGGCCGACCTCCATGTTCGAGGCGCTCGTCACCTTGAAGTCTGAGGCGGCGATACGCGTCGGCGCTCGCACTCGCCTTCGGCTGCACGCCGGTGCGTCGGAAACGAGCGCGCGAATCGTCACGGCGGATGGGAGTCTTCGACCGGGGCAGGGGACATTCGCCCGGATCACCGCGGACTCCCCCATCGCGCTTCGGGGCGGCGACCGCTTCGTTCTCCGTCTGCCCGCGCCCATTGGGACGATCGGCGGTGGCGTCGTGATCGACCCATATTGCCGCAAGCGCTCTCTCTCAGCCTCCAGGGCGAAGGGACCCGGGGCCCCTCCACTCAATCATGCTGCTCGGCTCGCTTCGCTGCTCGAGACCGAGGGCGTGGTTGGAGTCCCGTTGCCCGAAATTCCCATCCGCGTCGGCTGCACGCCAGCAGACGCTCAGCGGCTAACGGAGCAGGGGAACGCCTTCATCGGACCACACAACCTTTTTGGCGCTGACGCTGTCGAAAGTACAATGGCATCCGTACGTCTCATCATCGCGGAGTACGAGGTGCGGTCTCCTCTCAGTACCGGCGTCCCTACCCAGACGTTGAGGGAAGGGCTGCGCGCGAACGCGGAGCTCGCTGACATCTCGATCCGTGAAATGGAGCGCCGCGGCGAAATCGAAACTGCCGGGCCTCTCACGTGTAGAAAGGGATGGGCGCCGACCCCAAGCGTCAGTGATGTAGAGGTCAGCAACCAGCTGGCGCATGATATTTGCGCTGCCGAACGTCAGCCGCCAAGCGTGGAAGAACTGGTCTCGCGCCACGGCAGCTCGGTCCCCGTGCTGCTCCGCTACCTGGAGCGGCAGGGGCGAATCGTCCAGGTGGAGACGGATCGCTATTATGACCGAGGTGTGCTGGAAGCCATGATCGCCCTTCTCAGAGAGCAGCTGGTGGGGGGACAGGTCTATGTGCCCGCCCAGCTTAGGGATGTGCTCGGTTTCTCGAGGAAGTACCTCATCCCGTTTCTGGAGTTTTGCGATCGAAACGGCGTCACGGAAAGGAGCGGAGAAGGCAGAAGGTTGCGGGGAACACATGACGTTTTCCTTGACACCTCAGCCGTCCGCTCCTAACTTCGCGTCAGGAGAACACATGTCCACCCAAGTAGGAGTCAGCGTCTAAAGTCCCTCTTTCGTCAGTATCGGAGATAACATGAAGCACCTGTGGCGGGCACTGTTGGTTGTGCTCGTACTCAGCGCGTTCATGCCGAGTCGTTCAGCCGCTCAGGGCATATCAACCCAAACCGGCGAAGGACAAGGCGCCGGGTTGGCACTGGGGCAGAACTTTCCGAACCCCGTCAACCAGGACACACGGATTCCGTTCGTCGTTGGTGATTCACAGGGATGCACGGATCCGGGGCGTTTGCACCGCGTTAATCTGCGGATTTACAACCTTCTGGCGCAGCTGGTAGCTGTTCCGGTTCTGCAGGGCGGTGTGGGGAACGTTGCGGGAGGCGAGCCGCTTGAAAATCTGCTGTTGACATGCAGCCCTTACATCGCGTACTGGGACGGGAAGTACTCACAGACTGGAGAAGACGTCGCATCGGGAATCTATCTCTTCAGACTCGAAGTCGATGGGAAAGTTCTCGTCAAGAAGATGATCGTAAGAAAGTAGACGGCAAAGTTTCGAGAGACGCGTCCTGGCAGAACCGGGGCGCGTCTCTTTTCTTTTCTGGCTGGATTATCTGCCGACGTGGCGCATTTCTGGCGGCACCTCGATTGCACCGGCAAACGGTGCCGTAGCACTCACTCAGTTAAGCCCGATGATCAATCCAGACCGCTTGACCGTAAAAGCTTCCGAAGCGCTCAACGCCGCTGTCGACCTCGCGCGCCGCGCCGGGAATCCGCTCGTTCACGATCTCCATCTTCTGCTGGCGTTGCTGAACCAGGACGAGGGAATCGTGGTTCCCATTCTCCAGAAGCTGGGTGTGAGCGTCGCTCAGCTGCGGGAGACCACGGAGCGCGAAGTTGCCCGGTATCCCAAGCAGTCGGACGCGCAGCCCACTCTCTCGCGCGAGCTGAACCAGATTTTCGATCGCGCCGAAGCCGATGCGCGCGAGCTCGGCGACGAGTTCATTTCGACCGAGCATTTCCTCGTCGCACTCTCGGAGGTGAAGGGAGCCGAGACAAAAACGCTGCTCGCCGGCGTCGGGGCGACCCGGAAGGATCTGCTGGAGGCGCTGCAGTCAGTACGAGGCTCGCACCGTGTCACCGACCAGACCCCCGAAAACCAGTACCAGGCGCTCCAGCGTTATACGCGCGATCTCACCGAAGCCGCTCGCAAAGGCAAGCTCGATCCGGTGATCGGGCGGGACGAAGAGATTCGCCGGGTCATTCAGGTTCTCTTGCGCAGGACCAAGAACAATCCGGTCCTCATCGGAGAGCCCGGCGTCGGCAAGACGGCAATCGCCGAGGGCCTCGCGCAGCGCATCACCAATGGTGACGTGCCGGAAAGTCTCAAGAACAAGCGTCTGGTCGCGCTCGATCTTGGCGCCTTGATCGCCGGCGCAAAATTCCGCGGCGAATTCGAGGAGCGGCTCAAGGCAGTCCTCAAGGAGATTACCGAGGGCGAGGGAAAGTTCGTGATGTTCATCGATGAGATGCACATGCTAGTCGGCGCGGGGAAAGCCGAAGGCTCAATGGACGCCGGCAACATGCTCAAACCGATGCTTGCGCGCGGGGAGCTCCGCGTCGTGGGCGCAAGTACCCTCGACGAGTACCGGAAGCACATCGAGAAGGACGCGGCGCTCGAGCGGCGCTTCCAGCCCGTTTTCGTCGGTGAGCCAAGCGTGGAGAGTACGATCGCGATCCTGCGCGGCTTGAAGGAGAGGTATGAGTCGCATCACGGCGTGCGCATCACTGATGGCGCAATCGTCGCGGCGGCCACGCTCTCAAACCGCTACATCGGCGATCGCTTTCTTCCTGACAAGGCAATCGATCTGATCGACGAGGCGGCCTCGCGCATGAGGATCGAGATCGACTCGATGCCGCAGGAAATCGACGAGGTGGAACGTCGTATCATCCAGCTCGAGATCGAGCGGCAGGCGATGCAGAAAGAGAAGGACAGGGCGTCGCGCGAGCGACTCAAGACGCTGGAGCGGGAGCTGGCCGAGCTTCGCGAGAAATCCGCCGGAATGAAAGCGCAGTGGCAGCAGGAAAAGGAAACTCTTGGCAGTGTCGGCAAGATCACGCAGCAGATCGAGCAGGCACGCATGGAGGCGGAGCAGGCAACCCGTAGCGGCGACCTTGGCAAAGCGGCGGAGATCTCGTACGGTCGCATTCCGCAGCTCGAGCAGCACATGCGCGAAGCGGAGCTTCAACTGGGAAGTAAGCAATCCGGTGGCGCCAGATTCCTAAAGGAGGAAGTAACCGCCGACGACATCGCGGAGATCGTGGCCCAGTGGACCGGCATTCCGGTTTCACGATTGATGGAAGCCGAACGGGAGCGGCTGACCCGGCTGGAGTCGGTTCTCTCGACGCGCGTCATTGGACAGGACGAGGCGGTGCGGGCCGTCGCGAACGCGGTGCGCCGCTCGCGGGCTGGACTTCAGGATCCAAACCGCCCGATCGGATCGTTCATATTCCTCGGCCCTACCGGTGTTGGAAAAACGGAAACGGCGCGCGCACTCGCCGAATTCCTTTTCGATAACGAGCAGGCGATGGTGCGCATCGACATGTCCGAGTACATGGAAAAGCATACGGTGGCGCGGTTGATTGGCGCGCCGCCGGGGTACATTGGATTCGAGGAGGGCGGCCAGCTCACTGAAGCGGTGAGGCGGCGGCCCTACTCGGTGGTGCTGTTCGACGAGATCGAAAAAGCCCATCCCGATGTATTCAATATCCTGCTCCAGATTCTGGACGATGGTCGTCTCACCGATTCGCAGGGTCGCACGGTGAATTTCCGTAACACCGTCATCATCATGACCTCCAACATTGGCAGCTCTTACATTCTCGAGCATACCGGCGATGACCAGGCTGTGGTCGAGGCACAGGTGACGAGCGCATTGCGCCAGCACTTCCGTCCGGAATTCCTGAATCGTGTCGACGACATCATCGTCTTCCGCACGCTCGGCCACGCCGAGATCGAGCACATCATCGATCTCCAGCTCGCGCGACTCGAAAAGCTGCTCAGCGACCGGAAGCTGACACTGGAGCTGACTCCCGAAGCGCGGGAGGTCCTCGCGACCGAAGGGTACGACCCTGCGTTCGGCGCGCGTCCGCTCAAGAGAGCAATACAGCGACTGCTGCAAAATCCGCTGGCGATGGCGGTGCTCGAGGGCCGCTTCGTCGAGGGCGATCACATTGTGGTCGGCGTGGATCCCAATGGAGAGCTGACCTTTCACAAGCCCACCGAGCCGGCGCTTGCCGGCAGATAATGAGCGGGGGACCGACGTCACACCCTCCGCCGGTCCCGCCAGCGACGAACAGTACATTCGCAACGCACTCGATCTCGCGCGAGAAGCGATAAAGAGGAACGAAGTTCCGATCGGCGCGTTGATCGTGCGCGAGGGGACGATTCTCGCCGCCGCGACCAACCGGACGGTGCGCGACCAGGATCCCACTGGTCACGCGGAGCTTCTCGCGATCCGCGAAGCCTCATCGAGGCTCGACCGCTGGCAACTCGACGATTGCACGCTCTACGTGACGCTCGAGCCGTGCGCGATGTGCGCGGGAGCAATCGTGCTGTCGCGCATGAAGCGCGTGGTGTTCGGAGCGTGGGATGACAAGGCTGGGATGGCAGGCTCAGTGGGTGATTTGTTGAGGCATCCGCGTCTCAACCACCGGCCGGAGGTCACGGCGGGTGTACTGGCGGAAGAATGCGCCGCGATCCTCGAAGAGTTTTTTCGCGCTCAGCGGGCAGGACGATCGTGACGCAGCCTCTCTCGACTCTCTGCGATCTGGGCGGTCTCGATCATCTCGCGTGGGTAGTCACGGCCTATCTGCTGGCACAGACCGTCGTGACGCCGCAGGGTTGAAGAAGCTCAATTGCCGCAATAACTTGCGAGGCTCTAGGACAGGTGGCCGAGTGGTTGAAGGCACCGGTCTCGAAAACCGGCATACCTGCAAGGGTATCGAGAGTTCGAATCTCTCCCTGTCCGTTTTTATTTGGCATCGCTTGCCTTTTTTTTTGAAGCGTATTGGTGCGTGTCGCTCGAATACGATGTTGGGACGGGTGGCCGAGTGGTTTAAGGCGCACGCCTGGAAAGTGTGTGTACGTTCATAGCGTACCGTGGGTTCGAATCCCACCCCGTCCGTGGAGAAGATGACATCCCGTCGCTTGCTGGGTATTAAATGATTGGTGAAGGTCGGCGTGATGCGTTACGAACACTCGTGGGATGCTATTTCGTGAGAATTGCGAAATATCGGTCGTGGAATCATGGGCCCGGAAACGCTGGCTGCGTCACCAAGCTGAAGCTTAGGCGCCCTCGTTCGTCTGTCTTAGCGACCAGCTTGGTGGGGATTTGTACGTGTTGTCGCCTTGTCGACCTGCAACTTCCACCTAACTCCCGGCAGTTTTCACCGCCTGTCGTCTACGCCAAATGGTGGGCTATGACCGAGGCCTGCTCGGGGAGATCTGCCTCGATCGCGTCCGTCTCTTGGTTCGAGGTCCCGGGTACTCTTAGAAATCCCGCAAACGGCGAAGAGGTGGGAGGATACTGGTCATCAGGGAATAATCGAATCGTACTTGAGGAGGAGACCAAGCTAAGTGGGGGAACCGTGCGACACGAGATGCTTCACGCGTTGCTTCAAAAACCAGCTCATCCCCGTGCAGCATTTCTCGGAAGCTGTGCCGGTGTTGTGGTTTGTGTCGAGCAGTGCATCGCGGACGGTGGCCCGCCCCCCGTCCCGGCGCCTGATGCGATTAGAGTCACGCCCGATTCCTTGGAGATCAGCCTTGATGTGGCACCTCAGGCCCCAACGATGGGACAAGACGAGGGAGCGTTCACCATTACCGTTGTGGCCCGCAATCCCGCATCGCACTCCGTAATTGTTATGCTCCCGCCGAGGATTGGGGGTCGAAGTCGGACTTTCACGTTTGATGTGCGTGCAACATCAGGCGGAGTTTCTTCCGGCGACGTAGAGCTTGATCCTTCTGTAACTATATTCTCGCCCGGTGAAACGAAGCGAAGGGTTTTCGACTTCAGCATCGGGAATGACCTCGCATCTCGAGCCCTGCCGCCCGGCACTTACACCGTTGTCCGCGGAGCCTACGGCGACCATTGGGCAATACATGCTCCCATAGTCGTTCAACGTTGACGTCAGATCGACCGGAAGGAACGTTAAATGAACCGAAATATGCCCTGAAACGCGATTTTGGTTCAGGAATTATCTCGGTCTAGTGATTTGTGGTCTCCTCCCCAATTTCTGATTCGGTAGTTCTGCAAGTTTTTTAACCGATTTTTGGCTGGAGTGAAGTGCCCTCCAGCTCGGAAGTGAGCGGTAGGCTGCTTGGGCAAGCTGCTATGGGCCTTGTGTTGTTGTAGTCGTCCTTCCAGAGATTCAGCGTCCGCTGAGCATCGTCTCGATCGATAGAGTAATGCTGCAATAGGCACTCACGTCTAAGGCTGGAATTGAGCTACCTCTCGTGCCGGGACTACGAAGCGGCCGCTGAGGGGGTGCCGGAGGCGTTTGGGCTGAAGCGCTCCAGCGTCTCGCGTAGTTTCATTCGCTCCAGTGCGCGCGAGTTGAGGCATCTGCATGAGCGACCGCTCGGTAACGAGAAGTGGTTGGTGCTTCTGCTCGACGGAAAGACATTTCGTGACTCCTTGGGGACTGCGCTCGGAGTGACTGCCACCGGGGACGGCCTTGCACCCTTTGCCGTCTCTGCGCAGCATAGGCAAGCAGTCTAGACGTGCGGCTGTGGTTACGTGCTGAGCTTCAAATGCGACTGACATAAGTGTGAGTCTCGGATCGCGAACACGACCGAAGGTCGGACACGAATAGCATTCAGTACTCGAATTTACGGCCGGGTCATTTTGTAGCTGATTGTCGCAGCAGCGACCAGCAGGAGCATGCTAATCAGGATCGGCACGATGTGTTTACGTTCGAGCCGTCTAGTGAGCCACGTCGGCGACGTAACCAATTCCTCGCCGTCCGGGCGGCGGTTTGGCGGTACAATAAGCATGCGTTGCGCCTCGAGCTCGTGGGGACAGAACGAAGATATGGCTGCTGTCACTGTCTCGCCACCGATCAATCGCTGAGGGAGGAAGCGTCTCCGCTGCTTCTCTCTATACCCCTGACGCTTCTCACGGCATTTCCGCCGCTCAGATCATCAATATGTACGTTCAGGTGATCGGATGAGCGGAGGCGTGAGAACCGCGCTGCTTTCCGCGCTCCTCTTACTCGCTTGCCGCGAAACGCTCGCGCCGTGGGACGAAGTCGACCTTTCTTACGCAGTCAAAGTCGAAGCGACTGCGGATTACGTTCGGTGGTGGAACGAACTGGAAGCGTGCTCCGGCCTCTCTCGCGACATCCGCTCCGTTCAATTCTACGTCATTCCGAACAGTGATTCGGTGTCCGTAGGCAGCGAATCCTATTGGGGCTATTGGATCAGGGACGGGAACAAGATCGTTTTGGCCGGCAACTGGGCAACCAACGAAAAGCTCGTCAAGCACGAAGAGATGCACGCGCTACTTCAGGACGGTTCGCAGCCAACGACTTACTTCAACGGGCTTTGTGGTGATCTGTCGTACCCGAACGGCTAATAATGACGAAAAGCCCGCCGCCGATCGCATCACGCAACTGGCGAAAGCGCGGAGCATTTAGCAGAGTGGAGCTCCGTTTCCAATTCGGTAGCGCCGCCTAACCCGCGCTTGCTGCTGACGGGGCCTTAGTAGGCGTGGCATATGCGGAAAAAAGAACGAGCGATTCACTTCCACCCATTTTAGGAAGGAGAAATCATGAAACTCTTTGGTCCGATGTTGTTAGCGGTAGCCCTGATTGGAACGGCGTGCAGCGAGGCTACGGCTCCGGGTGCACCAATCACCGCGTTACCACGCGCTCTCACGGCGAGCGAGAGCAAAATCATCGCTGGCAGCAACGATTTCGCGTTCGATCTGTTCCGTACCGGGAATCTCTCGCAGCACAAGGCCAATGTATTCATCTCGCCTCTGAGCGCATCAATGGCGTTGGGGATGACCGCAAACGGAGCAAACGGCGCGACGTACGACGAGATGCACACCTCGCTCCGACTGAGTGGAGCTACGCGAGAGGAGGTAAATGGAGGCTACAAATCTCTCATCACATTGCTCAGAGGGCTCGATCCAAAAACCGACTTTAGCATCGCCAACTCCATATGGTACGAGCAGACATTTCCGTTCAACGCTTCGTTCCTGGACGAGAGCAAGTTGTATTTTGATGCGCGGGTGGAGGGACTCGATTTCACGAGTAGCTCGGCAGTCCCCACGATCAATTCCTGGGTGAGCGAACAGACGAACAACAGGATTCCGAAGATCCTGGACTCCATCCGGCGGGAAGAGCGGATGTTCCTGGTCAATGCGATCTACTTCAAAGGGATCTGGCAAAAGCAGTTCGATAAGTCGAAGACCGTCGATGCGCCTTTCTATGCCGCCGATAGCACGACGGCGATGGTCCCGATGATGGCAAGAGGGGAAGGAGTCGACTATACCGCCACATCCGAGTATTCGGCGGTGGATCTCCCTTATGGCAATTCAGCGTTCACGATGACGGTGGTTCTACCAAACGGGGACATCGACGCCTTCGCGGAATCGTTCGACCAGGCGAAGTGGAATGCGCTGGTTAGCTCGCTTCACGAAAGCAACCTCCAGGTCTACCTGCCGCGGTTCAGGATGGAATGGGAACGCAAGCTGAACGAGGATCTCGAGCAGCTCGGCATGAGGCTCGCGTTTGAGCCTAACAACGCTGATTTCACGCGAATGTCGCCGCTTGGCCTCGAGCTTTTTATCACCCACGTTTTGCAAAAGACTTTTGTGGACGTCGACGAGGAGGGAACTGAAGCTGCCGCCGCAACGCTCGTCGGCATCGGCATCGTTTCACTCCCTGCTGCGTTCCGCGCGGACCGACCGTTTCTGGTCGTGATTCGCGAGCGTTTTTCGGGAACGATTCTCTTTATCGGGAAGATCGCGAAGCTACCGGCCTGACGTGGGCGGCGTCGATGCCCGGCTCTCGCGCCAGCTTCTCGAACTCCTGAAATCTCCGCTCGAACTTCGCGGGAGTTCCAAAGCTTACTGGGTGCCAAGATTACGCATTTCGCGATCTTGACAAGCAACCTGGGTGATAATAGACTGGCCGTCACTAATAAGGTGATTAGCTCGCCACCCGCGTATTCAGGCTCTCAATCGCGGCGGCCAGATAGTCACTGTGCCGCAGCAAGTAGTTCCACAGATGCGTACCGCATGACGAGGAGACGGTATGATAAAGTGGTTCCTGATGCGCGCCCTTGTACGGAGAGGCATATCGACCGCGTTCGTGGGTCGCGCCGGTATGACCTTAGGACTTGGGTTGAGCACGCTTGCTCTCGCTCCTCCCGCAGCCACTCGCGTGGGTCCGACGAGTTACCACGCTCCGCGCAGCAATAGCGGACCCTACGCCGCAGTCGGGATGACACTTCCGAGCCCCCGGCCCGACAACCGCAGTACTTTGCCAGAGTACTATCGGCAGTTGATGCTCACTCGCTACAGCAAGGCGATTCCCGCGTTCGCGCGAAAGTACTCGCTGGCGTGTTCTGCGTGTCACACCACCTGGCCCGAGCTCAATAGCTTCGGACAGAAATTCCGCGACAACGGATACCAGCTCGGGAACGATAGAGACGCTCCGATCTGGCAGAATCCGTCCTATTGGCCGGCGGCGATCAGGACCACGCCGCAGTGGCATCTGGAAACCACCACGCACCAGCCAGTCGACGCCGTGCGTGGGGATCCAGCGAGCGGTACTGTCGAACGAACGATCACCCAGCAGGGGTTTGATCTTTCCGGAGTCGATCTGTTGTTCCTTGGAACGCTGCACAAGAATATCTCCTTCGGCTTCATCTCGTCCATCGAAAACACCGGAGGCCTCGGTCTCGAGGCGGCGTATGTACGCTTCGACGATCTGCTCGACACGCATTGGGCCAACGTCAAACTTGGCAAATTCGAGATCGACAATCTCGTCTCTGAGAAGCGGGGTCTGTTCCTTTCAGCCAACGGCGGCTTCTACCAGACTTACCACTTCGTGCCGGTCGGCGACGCGACCGCGTTTGGCCTGGGTGACAACCAGCTCGGGGTCGAGTTTTCCGGACATTCGGAAAACAGCTACACCAGATACGGCGTTTCCGTTCTCGAAAACACGGACGGCGATGTGGGCTTCGCGGGCGGCAGCCACGCCTATGATGCCGCGCTCACGTTCAGCCAGGCTTTCGATGCGGGAAGCCTGGGCATTCAACGTATTGGCGCATATGCGTATCTAGGCCAGCGACCCACGAGCTTCGAAACGAGCGCGGGGGAACCGATACCCGGAACTGGAACCTTCAATAAATCGTTTCAGCGATACGGCGTAGCAGGCGACTTCTTCTTCGGCAACTTTGAATTTCTGCCGCTTTACATGCGGGCGTCCGACGATGCGTATCTGGGAACGGCAACTCCGGGCGATCAGCCGCTTCCCCCGGGTGCCAGAGCACCGAAGTGGAATGCGGGCTTGGTCGAGGCGCACTACTACGTGAGCCCCCAGTTCATTTTTACCGGTCGTGGCGAGCTCATCCGGATGTCCCAGCAGCCGCTGCCTTCGACGCCGAGCAATTTGGGAAACATCGACGCCTACAGCTTTGGCTATCGGTGGTATCCAATGATGACTAGCCGCGCCGGCCTGGCCTTGCACACGGAATACTCGATGGTAAAGACTTTGGGCGCGGTGCCCCTGAGTGAGGCGGGAGTCGGGTTGCCACCGCTTTCGACAGACACGCCGGTCTGGAGCCGGTCGCTGTTGTTCGCGCTCGATTTTGCTTTCTAAGGCCGGGAGACTCGGAACTGTGCAACAAAAGCTTGTCTGCAATTTGAGCGTCGTCCTTTGCATGGCTGTCGCAACGGGGCTCCCCGCTCAGGACAGTCACGTTGGAAGTCTGAACGGACAAGCATCTGCTGGCAAAAAAGAGTATCGTCGCTATTGCGTCGGGTGCCACGGTCAGGATGGTGATGGCATGGGCGAAAACGCCCAGTGGATCGACCCAAAGCCGCGCGATTTCACTGCAGCAGTGTTTAAGTGTCGATCGACCCCCACCGGCACACTGCCAACCGACGAAGACCTCTACCATTCGATCGAGCGCGGCTTCGCCTCCACCAACATGCCATCATGGCTGCCGCTCACCGGACAAGTGCGAGCTGACCTGGTCGCGTACATCAAGACGTTCTCTACGCGATGGAGTGAGGGGCATGGAGCGCCGATCGTCATCACCCCTGAAACTCCGCGCGCGGTAGAGAGCATGCTTCGCGGAAGGGCGCTCTTCCAGAAGATGGAGTGCTGGAAGTGTCATGGGCCGGCCGGCCACGGCGATGGCCCGGCGGCCTCGGCGCTTACCGACAGCAAAGACAATCCAATCATGCCGCACAACTTTTCGGACGGAAGCCGCTTCAAGTGCGGACAGACGAACGAGGATCTCTACCGGGTTTTCATGACCGGCGTCGACGGCACCCCGATGCCATCCTTTGCAGATAACCTGAAGCCAGACGAAGCCTGGGATCTCGTGCACTTCCTCCGCACACTGCAGCCGCTCAAGACCCCTGAGGCAGCAACCTGGAAATCCTGGCTCTCAACGCACGCGAACACGCTCAAGCCCATCGGCCCCGAAACCGAGCAGCACTAACCTTCAACCCTCCTACTGAGAAGCGACACCCAGATGCATAAAAGAAACTTTTCTATTCTCGCAGTCGTGTTTCTCGTGTCCTCTGCCGCCAGCACGCTGCCAGGGAGATTCACCGCCCACATCGCCGCTCCCGGCACTATAGAAGGGACGATCAGCTATACGGGCACACCTCCCAAGATGAAACCCATCGACATGGCCAAGGAGCCTTCGTGTGCCAAGCAGCATGCGACGCCCGTGATGACGCAAAGCGTTAGTGTGCGTCCGGGAAACACTCTCGAAGATGTCGTGGTTTATGTCTCGGCGGGCGATAAGGGCGGGCCTGCTTCCCAGTCCGTGAGGTATGATCAGAAGGGGTGCGAGTACATCCCCCACGTGGCCACAATGCAAGTGAATCAGCCACTCGAAATTTACAACAACGACCAGACTTCGCATAATATCCACCCGATGGCAAAGGTGAACCCCGAGTGGAATAAATCTCAGCCGCCGGGGTCTCCACCGCTCAAGGTGACATATGCAAAAGCGGAGTTCATTCCGGTGAAGTGCAACGTTCATCCCTGGATGCACGGATACTTCGCGGTGCTCGGGACATCCCACTACTCGGTTTCTGACGGCCACGGCAAGTTCAGCCTGAAAGGACTGCCGCCCGGGAAGTACACGCTCACGGCCTGGCAGGAACGCTTCGGCACGCAGACACAAGAAGTCACGGTCACGAGTGGCCAGACCGCAAAAGTGAATTTCACGTTCAAGGCGGTGCCCTACTAGCCGCTAGAAATCCAGAACGGCCATAAGGGAGCCTCAGAGCCTTGGGCAAAGTCTTCGCGATCGTCGTGACGATCATCACGATCGTCTCTACCGCGATCTTCGTCTCGCACATCTGGTGGATGCCACCGGACGTGTCCCTGCTGGGAGCGGGCATCGATCATCAGATGTCGGAGACAATGGTTTCCTCCGGCGTTCTTTTCGTCGTGGCACAGCTGGTACTCGCGTTCTTCGTGTGGCGGTTCGCCGACAACAACGACCAGCGCAAGATCAAGATCTTCCCCGGCGGTGCCACTCCGATGGTGGTTGGCGCAATAATTCTCGTGGGCGCCGAAATTCTGGCACTCACGTTCGTGGGGTCCAGGATATGGGCTAGCATTTACGTTGCGCCCGCCGATCCCCACTCGCTCAAGATCGACGTTCAGGCCGAGCAGTTCGCCTACTATTTCCGGTATCCGGGGCCCGACGGCAAATTCGGCGCTCTCCACCCCGAGCTCATCGACGAATCGAGCGGAAACTTCTTCGGCCTGGATCCCGCTAATGATACCTCGGCCCGGGACGACATCGTCTCGGCGACGCTGGCAGTGCCGGTGAACACGCCAATCCTGCTCCAGCTGCACGCGAAGGACGTGAGTCATTCTTTCTATGTACCGGTGCTCAGGATTCAGCAGGACTTCGTGCCCGGGCTCCTAATACCGCTCCATTTCACCGCCACCCGACTCACAAAGAGCGAAATCGTGTGCACCCAGCTATGCGGGCTGGGTCACTACAACATGCGCGCGTATCTCGAGGTGATGAGTGTCGCCGACTTCAAGAAATGGTTAGATGAACAGTCCGGACAATAGTCACACCGCCCAGCCCCAGGGCTTCTGGCGCAAGTACGTCTTCAGTCTGGATCACAAGGTGATCGGCCGACAGTACCTCGATCTTTCCCTGGTCGCGGTTACGACGGGAATGATCCTCTCCTGGCTGATGCGAATGCATCTGGGCTGGCCAACACGCGCTATACCAGGGCTCGGCGCAATTGCGCCCGAGGCGGCCGGCGGGATCATCACACCCGAGTACTACCTGTCGCTGATGACGATGCACGGGACCATCATGGTGTTCTTTGTGCTGACAACGGCGCCCTTTGCCGGATTCGGAAATTTCATGCTCCCCATTCAGATCGGCGCTGAAGACATGGCGTTTCCGCGTTTCAACATGATGTCGTTCTGGGTGACGTTCGTGGCTTTCATCGTGCTGGTGACCGCGTTCTTCGTGCCGGAAGGACCGCCACTCTCCGGCTGGACTGCCTACGCTCCGCTCAGCGCGGTTGGAAAGGACTCTGGTCCAGGGCAGGGATGGGGGCAGACTCTTTGGGTCATCTCGATTGGAATCTTCTGCATAGGGCAGCTATTGGGATCGCTCAATTTCATCGCGACAACACTCGATCTTCGGACCAAAGGCATGTCGCTGGGGCGAATGCCGTTTTCCACCTGGGCGTGGTTCATTACCTCGGTGATTGGCCTCATTGCGTTCTCAGTGCTGCTTCCAGCTTGCGTTCTGCTTCTGCTCGACCGCGTGGCTGGCACCAGCTTCTTCATCCCGGCGGGCCTAGTCATCAGCGATCGTCTGCAGCCTCACGCGGGTGGCTCGCCGCTCCTCTGGCAACATCTATTCTGGTTCTTCGGACACCCCGAGGTATACATCGCCATACTCCCGGGCTTCGGAATCGTCTCGCACATTCTTCCTGCGGTGACGAGAAAGCCGTTGCTTGGACCGCGCGTGCTGATTGCGTGCATGATCGCGATCGCGTTTCTGAGCTATACAGTGTGGGGCCATCACATGTTCATGAGCGGAATGAACCCCTTCTCGGCGACGGTGTTTTCGGTCCCCACGTTAATCATCACCATACCCGCCGCGATCGCAACGCTGCTCTGGATCGGAACGCTCTACGGCGCCAGAATGCGGTACAACACGGCGGCGCTGTTCTGCCTCGGCTTTATTTCGGTTTTCGTCAGCGGCGGACTCAGCGGATTCTTCCTGGCGCAGCCGGCGATCGATAGCTACCTGCACGGGACTTATTTCGTGGTTGGCCACTTTCACTTCGTGATGGGAGTGGCGTCGATGTTCGGCATCTTCGCGGGCCTTTACTTCTGGTTTCCAAAAATGTTCGGCCGCATGATGAACGAGACACTCGGTAAGTGGCACTTCATCCTGACGTTCATCGGCGTCTATTGCATCTTCATGCCGATGCACTACCTGGGACTCGCCGGCAACGTACGCCGCTACTCCGCTTTCACAGTCGACTACATGCAGGGGTCGATCCCATTGCACCGGTTCATTACCGTCGCTGCGCTATTCACGGGAGCCGTCCAACTCATTTTCTTCTACAATCTTTTCCGGAGTCGCTTTCGCGGAGAAATCGCGCCCGCTAACCCATGGGAGGCGACGTCGCTCGAGTGGACGACCAGCTCACCCCCTCCGCACGACAACTTCGGAGGCCATCATCCGGTCGTCTATTACGGTCCGAACGAATATGGAGTGGCGGGGAAGGACGGAGATTACATCATGCAGAATTCTCCGGAACCCGAACCTGTGGCTGCGGCGTCGTGACCTCCCTCTCTATGAAGTCGCCGGCATCGCCTGCTCAAACCGGAGTCTGGGTCGGTATCGCGGCCATCGCGATGTCGTTTGCGGCCTATTCGAGCGCGCTCGTCGTGCGACAGGGCGCGAGTCCCGATTGGGTGCACTTTACACTCCCACCGATCCTCTTCTTCAACACACTGGTCGTTGTGGCGAGCAGCGCAACACTGTTTATGGCTCGCGCGCGCACTGGCACGACCGCGGCTCGACCCGGTAGCGGGGCGGCGGTCATCGATGCGCCTCATCTAACCTGGCTTTATGTCACGATCCTCCTCGGATTCTTGTTTCTCGCGGGTCAGATCATGGCGTGGCGCAACCTCGCCGGTCAGGGTCTCACGCTGGCCTCGAGTCCGAGCAGCTCTTTCTTCTATCTGCTGACGGCGATGCACGGGCTGCACCTCCTGGGTGGGCTCACCGGTATCCTTTATGTCGTTTATCGTGTCCGCCGCTCGAACGCCGTGCGCGCCGTGCGCGCGTATAACGCTGCGTCGCTCTACTGGCACTTCATGACTGTGCTGTGGCTGTATCTATTCGCGATGCTTGCCACCCGCATTTAGCCGACGGAGGCATGGGTGACCCACGCTGAACTGACTATGCAACAAGTGCACGGCGCGGTCACTGAGGAGCGCCCTTACGGCTTCCAGAGCAAGAAGCTGGTGATGTGGCTTTTCATCATCGCCGATGCGGCCACTTTCGGGGCCCTCCTCTTCGCTTACGGGTACGTGCGCGTTGGTAGCCCGGACTGGACGAAGCCGTTCGCGTTTTCTCCCACGATCCTGAACGGGATCGTCATGACGTTCGTGCTGCTCACCAGCAGCCTCACCATGCTGGGAGCCGTTCGCGCTGCCAGCGCCGGCCGTCGGAGCGCAATTCGCTGGCTCAGTGCAACGATGCTCCTGGGAACCGCGTTCGCCGCGCTACATCTGCGCGAATGGTTCACCATGATCCGCGAGGGCTGGAGTCCGAGCCACAATCCTCTGGGCGGCTCGCCGCTTTTCGGCGCGGCGTTTTTCGGCATCACGGGATTGCACCTCTTGCACGTAGTGTGCGGAGTGATCGCTATCGGAGTCGTCACGCTGCTTTATCGACGCGGCCGATTGGATGCGAGCTACATCGAGACGACCGGACTCTACTGGCATTTCGTGGATCTGGTTTGGATGTTCGTATTTCCGCTCGTTTATCTGTTGAACGCACGCTGACCAACGCCCGAGGAGAAGAGGCGGACATGCCGAGTGCCGAGTCGAGTTCGGGTCCAGGGATGAAGTTTTATGCAATCCTATGGTCCGGATTGTTAGGGATAGTAATCGTTGAGGTGCTACTGACGTATGCGGGCCTGCGTCCTCTGGCGCTCACGATATCACTGCTCGCGCTCGCTCTGATCGAGGCTGCGGTGGCCCTCCTGTACTTCATGCATCTGAAATACGAGCGACCGATTCTCTTCTGGAGCCTCATTCCAGCTCTCGTCTTCGTGCTGGTGCTGTTCGATCACTTGTGGCCCGACGCGTTTCGGGTGACGTCAATGAGGCTGCCTGTCAG
>CABEAH010000069.1_pt1 | contig 19729 bp, 16 predicted proteins | sample 3132331 | NCBI WGS metagenome assembly CABEAH01 (sample SAMEA5534343, study PRJEB31848) | metagenome | biome: tundra; feature: field; material: soil | place: USA | collected 2013-05 | depth 0.45 m | reverse complement strand
TCTCGAGCGGCTCATCCGGGTCGTCGTCTTCTTCGTCGTCGTCTTCGTCGTCCTCGGCCTCGTCGGCGCTCTCACGCACGAGGTCGGAGGCGTGGAGGAAGGCACTCTTCTCGGTACCGATGTCGACGAAGGCTGCCTGGATGCCGGGGAGAACCGCGTCCACTCGGCCCAGATAAATGTCCCCGACCATGCGTCGGGCGTCTGGACGGTCGACGAGTAGCTCAACGAGCTTCTCGTCCTCCAGAATCGCGATCCGCGTTTCGCGCGGAGCCGCGTTGATGAGGATTTCTCTTTTCATTGTTCCCCGCCCCCATCTCATCGGACGGCGACTCGACGCCCGGAGAGGAAACGGTTCAAAAAAGTTCGCGCGGTCGTGCTACAGGGCCGCGTTATGTTGGCTTGGGGTACTTCACCTTTCGGCGCCCCTCGATCCATGTGTTCGGGACCCGCGAGTCGCGCGGGTGCCCCATGGCATGAGGAGCAACAGTCAGTCTTACAATCTACCGCCAAACTGGGCGCTTCCGCAATAGTGACAACAACTTACGACCAGTTGCTACCTCGCCGCGTGGAGCCGCCGAACGTAGCACGTATGTGACCCACGGCTCAGATGCCGGTCACGGTCCGATAGATGAGCCACCCCATTACGAGGATATACGTGAGCCCCGCTTTCCACTCTCCATGCTCCATGTAGAGCTCGAGGCTGAAGCCGCCACTTCCCTCCTCGGCAGCGTCTCCCCTCCAAGGGGTCGGTCGCGGGATGAAGGCGGGAACGTTGGCGGCGTAGGTGTCGTAGGCCTCCGGAAAACGTCCCGCGATGTTCGCCCGCTCGCGCTGCATCGTCGGCGCATAGATCAGAACAAAAAACGCGACAACCAGGAGGAGCAGCGCCCAGTGCGCCGCGACGGCGAAACCCGCGGCGATCAGAAAGCTCCCGAAGTAGAGAGGATTTCTGGTGTGCGCGTAGGGACCGGTTGTGGCCAGACGCTCGTTCTTCGAGATGTGGCCGGATGCCCAGCCTCGGACGAGCACTCCCAGAAAGGCGATCGCGCCGCCGACCGCCAGCGTGAGCAGCGTCGGACGAGCAAAGATGAGATACGTGATGCCGAGAATGAAGCCGACCGGCAGGCGAAGGCGCTTGGCAATCTCAGAGTAGGTCAATCCGCGAGCTCCTTGAGAAGATGGCGGGCGATCACGAGACGCTGGATCTCCGACGTGCCCTCCCCGATCTCGCAAATCTTGGCATCGCGGAACATGCGCTCGACCGGATACTCTTTCGTGTAACCATAGCCGCCGTGGATCTGGATAGCCTTGATCGTGGTGCGCATGGCCATCTCCGAGCAGTAGAGCTTCGCGATCGCCGCCTGCTTTCCAAATGGCTGCTTGTTCTGCGCCAGCCAGGCAGCGTGGAACATGAGGTGTTTGCCGGCTTCGATCTCGGTGGCGATGTCGGCGAGCTGAAACTGAATTCCCTGAAAGCTGGAAATCGGCTGGCCGAACTGCTTCCGGAGCGTCGAGTACCTGAGCGCCTGATCGAAGGCCCCCTCCGCGATCCCGAGTGAGAGCGCGGCGATGCCAACGCGGCCTGAATCAAGCGTCCTCATGAAGTCGTTGAACCCTTCGCCCTCCTGGCCGAGGAGGTTCTCCGCCGGCACCTCGACATCCTCGAAGACTAGAGATCTCGTGTCCGAGGCTCTCCACCCCAGCTTGTCCTCCTTCCTCCCGGCTCGGAACCCGCGCATCGGTGGAAGCGTCGAGTCGTGTCCGATTCCAAGACTGCCGATCTTGTCAAGGTCGCTCGTCTCCTTCGTCAGGATAAACGCGCTGATTCCCTTGGTGCCCTTGCCCGGATCAGTGACCGCGGTGACGATGAAGATCTCGCCGACGCCACCGTGCGTAATGAAAATCTTCGAGCCATTGAGGACGTAGTGCGAATTCTTCCGCACCGCGGTGGACTGCGTGGCCCCCGCATCGCTTCCGGCATTCGGCTCCGTCAGCCCAAATCCGCCCAGCACCTTTCCACTGGCGAGCACGGGAACGTATCGCTTGCGCTGTTCGGGTGAGCCGAAGTTCACGATGGGCGATGTGCCGAGGGTCGTGTGCGCGGAGATGGTGATGGCGTGGGACGCATCGACTTTGGCCATCTCGTTGATCACGATCATGTAGCTGAGGAGATCGAGACCGGCGCCGCCCAGCTCTTCAGGCCACGGGATGCCGAGCAGACCGAGCTCTCCCATTTTCTTTACGTTCGCCCACGGGAACTCTCCCCTCGCATCGAGCGCGGCCGCTACGGGCGCTACTTCGTCACGAGCGAATTCGCGGACCATGTTTCGGATCGCGAGGTGCTGCTCGGAGAAATAGAGGGAGTCGTCCATGGATGTTCCCCTTACTTCGTCGCCGGCGTCGTGAAATTCTCGGGGTACAGCGAGACCCGCACGTAGTTGTCGGTGCGCAGGTATCGTATCGCGGCCTGCTGCAGGTCGTGCGAAGTCAGCTCGGAGATGAGCTTATCCCCCTCCGGAATCTCCGCCAGCGGCCATCCATTCTGATCGAAGCTGGAGATCTGAGAGACCCAGTAATTGTTCTGCTTGAGCGCGGTCTCCCGGGCGCGGAATGCGGCTTCCTTGACTTTGGCTAGGTAGCCGTCGGTGACTCCGAATTTCTTCACACTGTCGATCTGCTGGAGTGCGGCAGCGGTGAGAGGCTCGAGCCGCTCCGGAGCTGAACCAAATCCGATGCTGAAAGTATACGATGGCTCAGGATCCCTGGATGCAATCGGGCTTACCGACACTCCATATGTACCACCCAGATTCTCGCGTAGCGCTTCGCGAAGCTTGATGTTAAGCAGCTCGGCCAGCGCGCTGAGATGATAGCGGTTCCGGCGATTGTACTCGAACGGCCCCGTGAAGACGAGCGCGGTGCGTGCTTTCGGCTCGACCCCCTTCTTCACGATGCGCTCGACGACGCCGGATGGCGGCCGGACGCCGGTATCGCGCCACGTCTCCTTCCGCCCGGCGGCGGGAAGACCGCCGAGCCACTTCGCGATCAATGGCTTGATTGAGTCCGGCTTGAAGTTTCCGACAATCACGAATGTAAATCCGCTGGCGTCGGCAAAACGATCCTTGTAAAAGTTGTACGACTTTGTGGGATCGACCTTGTCGAGGAGCGAAATCGAGATCGGCAGCTCGCGAGCTGAGTGCTGCGCCATTGTGACCTGAAGCGTGTCGCTGAACGCAGCTTCGGGGCTGGCGTTCCGGTTGGCGAGCACGCCCTTGTATCGCCCGAGGAACGTGTTCACCGCCGAGGTGTCGAGACGGGGCTCGGTGAAATACAGGTACACGAGCTCGAGCATCGGATCGAGATCGCGCTGGGATGCTTGGCCCGAAAGCCCTTGTTGCAGGTCGCCGATCGACGACGAGACACTCACCTGCTTTCCAGCGAGAAATTTCTGAAGGTCCACTACGCTGAACTTTCCGACGCCGCTCGTCATCGGAATGAGGTCAGCGCCGCTCGCCTGGTAGTAGGAAGAGTCGGGCAACAATGAGGCGCCACCGGACGCGTACGCGGTGAACAAAATCTGATCGGCGTTGAAGTCGGTGGGCTTGAGAAGAACGCGCACGCCGTTGGAGAGTTTCAATTCGGTAACGCCAATGGCGGGCGTCTGCCGCTCTGAAACGACTGCGCCGCCGGTCGGCTCCTTCTCTACGAGCCGCGCAGCGGGAGCATTCTCCGTGTAGGGTGCGATGCTCGCACCTTTCACCGCGCTGAAAGCTGCGATCAGCTCGGCGCGAGTGGGATCGACGAGGGCCGGCTTGCCGGGCGAGGTGGTCGCTACGACTCTGTTCCTGTCGGTCATCCACTCCCCCGCGAGCCGGTTGACCTCGGAGAGACCCACCGTCGGCAGGAACTGCTTCGTCATCGCGAGATCGTACTCGATGCTGGTGGAAGGCTCCGACTGAAGGAATGCCTGCATGTACGCATCGGCGTAGACGCCGGAATTCGTCTTCTCCCGCTCGGCGAACGCCTGCTCGAGGCTTCTCTGGAGATCCTTCTTCGCGCGGTCCAACTCGGATTGCAGAAAGCCAAAGCGGCGCACACGCTCGCCCTCCGTGAGCAGTGCGCTCAAAGCCCGCGGAATTTCGTTGTCGGCTACTATCGCCGTCATCGAGAACGACTCGGCTGAGCGAACCAGCTCCCCCTGACCCGCCTGGGCGGTGATGAACGGAGGATTCGGCTTCTGCGTGATCTCCGAGAAGCGATCGTTGAGAATCGAGCTGAAGAGCTGCTCGACGAGAGCCTGGCGATACGAAGCGACCGTGGTGTTGGATCTCTTGGGCTGCTTGTAGAGGAGGCGAATCATCGATCGCGTCGCTTCCTTGTCGGTCGCGATCGCTACGATCGTGGTGTCGTGGGAGGGAACGGGAAAAAGCGTTCGCGCCGTCGGATGAGCCGCTCGCGGTATTGCGCCGAGATAGCGTCTGATGAGACTTTCGATCTGCGTCTTGTCGAAATCGCCGACCGCGACGACAGCCATCAGGTCCGGGCGATACCAGGTGTCGTAGAATCGGCGGAGCGTCGCGGGCTTGTACGTTTCGAGCACGGACTTGTCGCCGATCGGAATGCGTGACGCGTACCTGGATCCCGACAGCAGCGCCGGGAACCACTTGTTCTGCATGCGGTTCTCGGCGCCCTGCCCGAGCCGCCATTCCTCGATTACGACCGGGCGCTCCTTCTCGATCTGCGACGGCTCGAACGCGACGTTGTGCGCCCACTCGGACAGGATCTGAAAACCCTTGTCGACGATACTCGCCGTGTCCGTGGGAATCGTCACCATGTAGACGGTCTCGTCGAAGCTGGTGAACGCGTTGATGTCCGGTCCGTAGCGCATTCCGATGGACTCGAGGTAGCTCGAGATCTCATTTCTGGCGAAGCGCCTGGTTCCGCGGAATGCCATATGCTCGACCATGTGCGCCAGCCCGCGCTGGTCTTCGTCCTCGAGTACGGAGCCGGCGTTGACGATGAGTCTCAGCTCCGCCCGCTTCTCAGGCTTGTGATTCTCGCGGATGTAATAGCGCAGTCCGTTTGGCAGAGTGCCTACCGTAACGGCAGGATCGAACGGCAGCGGGGCGTTGCTCGCTACCGTGGTCGCCGCCTGTTGTGAACGTGCCGTGGATGCTCCGCAAACATACGCGAGTACCAGCAGCAACAAGCGACCGGATACCACGAACGACAAGCGATTCGGGATGCTCATTTTGTCACGGATAGAATGGACGCGCGCGGGAGCTCAGGCGGCCTCTGTCTCATCCACATCGGTGATCGCGGCAAGAAAACGCGCACCGTAGCGCTCGAGTTTCATCGGCCCGACCCCGCGGACATCCTTGAACGCATTGAGCGATCGAGGACGCCGCGCCGCGAGCTCCGCGAGTGTGCGATCGGAGAATACAATATATGCGGGCACCTGTTGCTCGCGCGCTATCGCGCTTCGCACGGTCTTGAGCGCGAGGAGAAGCCGCTGGTCCTGGGGGCCGAGGACGACATCGTCGGAGTCGCCAGCGACGGCGACGGTGGCTTCCCGCGCGGGTCGCCTCCCCTTCCCACGCTTGGAGGGCGCCTCGGATGCCTCGGACGGGGTGGCTGCGATACCGAGGCAGTTGTCGCATCCCTCGCAATGCTCTCGTGCGGCGGGGTCTCCGAAGTAACGAAGAACGAAGCCGCGCCGGCACTCCCTGGTATACGCATACTTCTGCACCGCCTGAAGCTTTGCCAGGTCGGCCGCGCGGCGTCGATCGATGACGGGCCAGTCGACGCTGAATTTGGAGATCGGTGCGCTACGGTCGGCGAGATACAAGCCGGTGCCGAGTCTCTCCCACGCGAGGAACTGTCGATCCTGAAGCGCGTCGAGGAGAGGAGTGCATCGGGCGGCTCCTCCCAGTCCGGGCGGTAGCCCGTCGAGATCGACGTTGGCACCCTTTCGCAGGGACGCGCCCACGCCCCGCCACAGGGCGCGCAACAACCCAAGCTCGGGATTGGCTGTACCCACCAGCTCTCGCTTGATGCGCTCTGGCATTGCGAGAAGCCTGACATGAACGCGGGACTGCTCGCCCGAGCTCACCGTGACCGCTCGGCGCCGCGCGAGTATTCTCACCGCGCCTTCGACCTCGCGCGTACTCGCCTTCGCCTTGATAGCGCGAACAAGATCAGCCGCTTCCGCACTGACATATCCCTGTTCGTCTGACAGCGATCTCAACGCTTCATACGTCTGCTCGACGATCGTCCGATCAGGATAGGCGCCCCTGATAAAGAACTCGTGCGTGAAGCGATCCTGAAATGCGTGGAGCAGAAAGACGTCAGAATGCTTTCCGTCGCGACCGGCGCGCCCAGCCTCCTGATAATACGCCTCGAGTGTGCCGGGCATGGCGTAGTGAATGACAAGGCGGACGTTTGGCTTATCGATACCCATTCCGAACGCGTTCGTGGCGACGATCGCCCGAATCTTCTCCGACATGAACGCTTCCTGAACTTCGTGCCTGCGGGCATCGTCAAGGCCCGCGTGGTATCCGGCCGCGGATATCTTCGCCCGCTCCAGGACCATGGCGAGCTGGTCCACGGCCTTACGGGTTGATGCATAGACCACCGCGAGGCCATCGTAGCGTCGCAGCGTTTCGACGAGTCGCCTTTCCTTCTCGGCATCGTTCTTTACCGGAACGACGTAGTAGGTGAGGTTGGGGCGGTCGAATCCCGTGATAATGGTTTCCGGATTCGTGAGCGCGAGCTCGCGCACGATGTCACGGCGCACCTCTGGCGTTGCCGTTGCTGTGAGCGCGATTGTCGCCGGTGAGCCCAGCTCGGCGCGCACATGCTTCACCCGCAGATAGCTCGGCCGGAAATCATGGCCCCACTGGCTGATGCAGTGCGCCTCGTCGATCGCGAGGAGCGACACTCCCGCCGCGCGGAGACGCTCAGCCGTACGGCCGTAGTCGAAGCGCTCGGGCGCGACGTAGAGGAGCTTGATCTCGCCACGATCGACTCGTACCAGGCGGTCAGCCACCTGGCTCGAGGAGAGCGTGCTGTTGATGAAGGCAGCGGGGAGCCCGCGCGCCGTGAGACCATCAACCTGATCCTTCATCAGCGATATCAGGGGCGATACAACCACCGTCAAGCCCGGCAGGAGGAGGGCCGGCACCTGGAAGCAGAGCGACTTCCCGCCGCCTGTGGGGAGCACCACCACCGTATCTCTGCCGGCGAGAACCGCCGAGACGGCGGCCTCCTGCCCGGGGCGAAAGCTATCATACCCGAACGCGCTCTTGAGAGTCCCGCGCGCGTCGTCGAGAGTCGGTGGCGTCATCTCCTGAAAGCTAGCGGTATCGCCAACGCCGGGGTGACGCGCTATCGCCTGCGTAATTGTTGCGACGCGACCGTCGGGTGGCGAGCTGGCTATGGCGCGCTCAGCTAGTAGCCACGAGCTGGGCGTACGCGGCGGGATCGGCGTTGCCGCCGCTGATCACGCAGCACACGCGCTTGCCCTTGAATCGCTCCACATCCGACAGAACGGCGCCGAGCGCGAGGGCTCCAGTCGGCTCGGCTTTGAGATTCGCGAGAAGAAAGAGCAGTCTCACCCCTTCCTTGATCTCTTCCTCGGAGACTTCGATCACGCCCGCGAGTCCATGACTGAGTATCTCCCAGGTATTGTCGCCGAGTTGCAGCATGCGCGCGCCATCAGCGATCGTCGCCGACTCGGTGGGCTGCGCCACGATGTGGCCGGCACGAAACGATTGCGCGGCATCGTTCGCGAGCGTCGGCTCCGCGGCAAGAACCTCGGTCTTCCTGCCCCTCCTTTTGACCGCGGTCACGAGGCCCGATGTGAGTCCGCCGCCGCCGATTGGGGCGATGATGTAGTCGAGATCGAGCCCCAGTGCGAAAAGCTCTTCCGCGAGCCCCGCGTTTCCTTCGATCACGAGTGGATCGTCGTACGGGCTTGCCACGTAAGCTTCCGGGTATTCACGTGCGAGCTCGTTGAGTCGATCGAGCCTTCCCTTCACCTTTACGTCGACCAGATCGACTTCTGCTCCGTATTCGCGCACCGCATCCACCTTGATCCTGGGCGCGGTGTCGGGCATGACGACAGTGCAGCGCTTCCCGAACAGCGAGCACGCGTAGGCGATCGCCTGGCCAAAGTTCCCTGACGACGCCGTGATGATATGCGCGTGCTTCACATGAGAGGCGACGTTGTAGGCACCGCGAAACTTGAAGCTGCCCGTGTATTGCAGTGTCTCGCTGGCGAGGACGAGGTCGACACCGAGCTTGTTCGAGAGCCGCGGCGCATGGACGATAGTCGTGGGACGCGGCGGGGTCACTCGCGGAGACGTTGGTCGCGCAGCTGTCATTCGCGCTTCCCTGGCTTGAAGAAGCGGAGAATCAGCGCGATCAGGAGAAAGCCCATTCCCGCCCAGCGGAGGGCGCTGTTGTCCGTCCTGATTCCCCATCCGAGCAGGATTGCGGCGATGAGAGCGAGCGCGAGCTTGGCCGATGTGAAAGGGCTCATCTACTCCTTCCTGCGACTGGTAAAGCGTTTGACTCCTTCGCGGAAATCGGAGGTGGAGCGAGCATCCGCGTTGGCGACTATCCCCGCGGAGATCCCGTCGAGAAATCCGAGAGTGTCCAGCTTGTAGAACAGACTCTTGGTGGCGGCCATTGAGGAAGCAGGCGCGGATGCGAGACCATCCAACACGGCATCTGACGCGGTATCGAATTCGGCGTCCGAGAATACGCGCGACACGAGGCCGAGCTCTCTCGCCTCCTCTGCGTCGATAATTCTTCCTGTGCTCAACAGATCGAAGGCGTGCTTTTCTCCCACGGAGCGGCGGAGCATGGTCATCACCATGGCGGGAACGAAGCCGATGTTCACTTCCGGATACGCGAATCGCGCGTTCTCGTGCGCCAGCACGATGTCACACGCCGTCGCGAGTCCAGCGCCCCCGGCGAAAGCGCGTCCCTTGACCAGCGCCACTACCGGCTTGTCCATGCGACGGATCGTATGAAACACGTGCCCCAGGGCCTTGGCATCGTCCAGGTGCTCCTGGCGCGGGGCGTCGAGCATCTGCTCGAGCGCCTCGAGATCGGCACCCGCGCAGAAGTCTGGTCCATCGGCACTAATGGCGACTACCTTCACCGGCGACTCGCTCAGGGCGAACAGAGCCTGCGCGAGCTCGTCGGCAGTCACACGATCGAGGGCATTTTTTTTCTCCGGCCGCGCCAGCGTGATCCGGCCGATAACACCGTCTGCGCCAAACCGGATGCGATTCACTTCGCCGCCGGCAACTGAAGACGCTTTGCGTCTGCGTCGGGGACATCGATCACCATGCGCAGCAGTGCGGTCGAGAAAACCTTTCCCTGCGCATCAGTCTTGAGCGACAGAGTACCTCCACCATCGAGCGCACCGTGCAACAGAAAGTTGAGCGCGTTGAGGTTGGGCAGCTCGTAACGCTCAACATCTCCGTCGATCATGCCGCGAAAATGGTCGGCGACTCTTTCGCGCGTGACCAGCTTCTCGAGGACTTCGTACCAGCGGGGCTCGAGCGCGATGACGCCGACGTTGGCCGTGTCGCCCTTGTCACCCGATCTCGCGTGCGCGATGTCCAGCAGGAGGACCCTCATGAGATCATGTCCACTTTGGTCTTCACTACGGTCTTGTCGATCAACGCCGGCCAATATGCTACGATCTCCTCGACCCTGGGCCTGCCGCCGGCGAAACCAGTCACACTGGGCGGTCCGTTGAGAACCAGTGGCGCGATCTCGCGCGTGAAGCGCTCGACCGCGGCGCGGTCCGGTCCCCGCACGCCGAATCGCAGCTGAACTTCCGGCGCGTCGCTCTGGTCGCCGGCGAGAGCCCCGTGCGTTGCGGATGCACCGACGAACTCGGAGAGTATGTGATCGAACCGAAGTCCCAGTCTGTCCAGGCGCTCGCGGAGGATTCGGTCCGCCAGCTGCGCCTTCTCCAGCGCGTCCGGCCACGAGTACACGAGCGTGCCGACCGCCTTGAACCCGGCACGATAGGCAATCGACACCTTGAGCTTGTCGGTCGGGGGCGCACCCTTGATGCCGGAGACGAGCACCCGGTTCTCGCCGTCCGCGCTGAGACGAATCGTCGTGAAGTCGGCGATGACGTCGGGCGTGATGTATGAATGAGGATCGCCCATCTCATAAACGAGCTGCTCACTGACGCTCTGCACCGAGACCCGGCCGCCCGTATTTGCGTGCTTCGTAACGACGAAAGTCCCGTCAGCCTTAACCTCCACGAGCGGGTAGCCAACATTGGCCAGATCCGGAATTGATCTCCAGTTGTAGAGGCAATTGCCGCCTGAACATTGCGCTCCGCACTCGATGATGTGGCCAGCAACGATTCCCGCCGCGAGCTGATCCCAGCTTTTTGCGCCCCAGTCGAACTCGTGGCGAAGCGGCGCCATCGTGAGCGCGGTGTCGGTCGAGCGCCCCGTGATGACGACGTTCGCTCCGCCGCGCAGCGCTTCGACTATCGGCTCCGAGCCGATGTATGCATTGGCGGATAGCACCCGGTCTCTGACCGTGGAGAGCGAATCGCCGGTTTCCATGTTCGAGAGCGAGTGGCCCTGCTCGATGAGCCGATCGAGATTTCCAAGCAGGTCGTCTCCGGTCACTACTCCGATGCGCAGCTTGCCGGCGCCAGCGCGCTTGTCGCTCGCCGCCGCCTTCACCGCCGCGGCGCACGCCGGCGGATTGACACCTCCGGCGTTGGCGATCACCTTGACGCCGCGCTCGACCACGGCTGGAAGCACGCTCTCCATCGCTCCGACGAAATCACGGGCGTAACCCATCGATGGATCGCGCTCCTTCTGCTTCTGAAGGATCGACATCGTCACCTCGGCCAGGTAGTCGAGCATCAGGTAGTCGATCTGCCCACCCTCCACCTGGCGCCGGGGCGCGTCGAGATCGTCGCCCCAAAATCCCTGGCCAGCCGCAACACGCACGATCTTCTTCAAATGGTCTCTCCGAGATGCGGTGGCAACACGAACGGCCCGAGGTGCGGACCCGGATTGTTGAGCGCGGCCCTGAGCGCGAGGCTCAGCATCTCGCGCGTATTCTCGGGATACACGATCGCATCCACATAGCCGCGGGCGGCGGCGTAGCGGGCATCGAGCTGGTGCTCGTAGTCGGCCCGCATCTCGTCGACTGAGGCGGCCACATCGGAGGATGGCGCCCTTCCGGCCTTTTTGGCGGCTTCCAGTGTTGGGCCATGGACGGCCTGGACCGCCGATTCACCTTCCATCACCGCCATTCGGCCGGTTGGCCAGCTGAGGATGAAATCGGGGTCGAATCCCTGCCCAGCCATCGCGTAGTAGCCGGCGCCCGACGCGTGGTTGACCGTGAGCACAATTTTCGGAACACGCGCGGTCGCCATCGCCTCGACGAAGCGCGCACCGGCACGGATGATTCCCTCGTGCTCGGCTTCCGCGCCAACCATGAAGCCGGACACATCCTGCACGAACAGGAGAGGAATCTTCTGGCGGTCGCACCGATCGATAAAGTAGGCGACCTTCTCGGCGCTCTCGGCGTAAACGATTCCGCCAAATCGTGGCTTCTCACCGTTGCGTCCCTTGATGAGCCCACGCTGATTCGCGATTACACCGACGGTGATTCCTTCGATTCGCGCATCGCCACAGATCATCTCCCTGGCCAGAGACTCCTGGAACTCGTCGATCTCGCCATTGTCGAGAATGGTCCGCAGGACCGCGTGCATGTCGTAGGACATGCGATGATCGGCGGGCAGTAGATCGTACAGCTCCTCGGATTGTCTGGTTTGCTTTGCGGATTTGCCCTTTGGTTTCGGAATCACCGTGTCGCCGGATGCGTCGGATGCGCAAGCGTTTGCCGGCAGGCGGTCTATGAGATCGCGGATCTTCGCGATGCATGCCTCGTCGTTATCGAGGGCGTAGTGCGCGACGCCACTGATCTGAGTGTGGGTCGATGCGCCGCCCAGCGTTTCCGAATCTACGACCTGTCCCGTGGCGCCCTTCACCAGATTGGGTCCGCCGAGCCCCATGAAGGATGTTCCCTTTACCATCAGGATCACGTCAGACAGGGCGGGAAGATATGCGCCGCCGGCGATGCATTGACCCATGACCGCCGCTATCTGCGGGATGCGGAGGTAGCGGCGCATGATCGAGTTGTAGTAGAAGATGCGCGCCGCGCCGTACTGTCCCGGGAACACGCCGCCCTGGTACGGCAGGTTCACTCCCGCGGAATCGACCAGATACACGATCGGAATGCGGCAGCGCATTGCGACCTCCTGCGCGCGCAGAATCTTCCGGATTGTCTCTGGCCACCACGATCCCGCCTTGACGGTAGGATCGTTGGCGACGGCGACAGTCTCCCTGCCGTGCACGCGGATGATCGCCGTCACCACGCCTGCCGACGGAGCCTGTCCCTCGTACTGGTCGTAGGCGACGAGGAGGCCGATCTCGAGCATGCTGGTCCCCGCGTCGCGGAGCAGCTCCACGCGCTCGCGCGCCGAGAGCTTTCCCTGCTGGTGCAGCTTCTGGAGTTTCTTCGTCCCGCCGGCCTCGCGGAGCTTGTCCTCGAGTGCGCGCACCTCCGCGCTGAGCTCGCGCAGGCGATTGCTCACTACGCTTCCTGCTTTTCGCGCGCCGCGAACCACTCCTTGATGTACGCGATCAGCTCGCCCGTAGGAGTGCCTGGCCCAAAAAGACGTCCAACTCCCTGTGTCTGCAGCGCGTCCGCATCCTCCTTCGGGATGATCCCGCCGCCGGTGAGGAGAATGTCCTCCCTGCCCTGCGCACTCATCAGCTCACGCACCCGCGGAATCAGTGTCATGTGAGCGCCGCTCAGGATCGAGAGCCCGATCACATCGACGTCCTCCTGGATCGCCGCAGTCGCGATCATCTCCGGCGTCTGGTGGAGTCCGGTGTAGATCACTTCCATTCCGGCATCGCGCAGCGCTGCCGCGACCACCTTTGCGCCGCGGTCGTGACCGTCGAGGCCGGGCTTGGCGACGAGAACTCGGATTGGTCTCATAGAGGGATCAAAGTTAGCGAGAGCGGCGTGTCAGCGGCAATGCACGAGGGGCGCATCATTCCTTTCGCGCGACGAGCAGCATCTCCGAGGAGGTGCGGCGGAGCGATCGCGGGTTGAAACCGTCGTACGCCTGCTCCACTACGAGCCCGGCGTGCGCGCACATCTCCGCGAGGTGGCTCGCTGTATACAAACGGAGCCGGTGTTGCCGCGTGCCGCTCGTGCGGCCGCGTTTCCAGGTCGAGGAAACGGTGAGAATGCCCGAGAGCGAGTCGAACTCCCGCTCCTGCGCGAACAGCGTACCGTCGGCTGCCGTCCACCAGTCGCGCGACAGGAAGCGAGCCATCACGCCGTCCCTGCTTCCGCCGTGCCATACCAGCAGGGCACCCGGCTTGAGCACCCGCGCAAACTCGGCGATCACGCGCGCGTCGTCGGCCGGATGAGAGAAAAAGCCGAAGGATGTGAACAGATTGAGCACCGCGTGAAACCGCCCGGTCCACCGCGCGGGCATCCGGCGCATGTCGCCGCGCGTGTAGCGAAGTGTGCGCCCCGTTCCGCGCTCGCGCGCTACGGCGAGCAGATCCTCTGAGTAGTCGAGACCATCTACATCGTAGCCAGCTTCGGCGAGGAGATGTGCATGCCTGCCCTGGCCGCACGGAACGTCGAGAATTCGCGAGGCAACCGGGAGCCCGAGCAGCTCCATGAGCCGGGATGTCTCCTTCCGGGCGCGCTCCGGGGTGAAGAGCGGGCCGTACTCGAGGAGGTAGTGCGCATCAAAGGCCAATTCCCACCACTCTTTCGCTTTTGTCAGAAGAACACGGGCTCGCGGTAGGCGCCGAACACCGTCTCCATCGCCGCGCGGATCTCATAGAGAGTGCAGTAGGCTCGCGCGCAATCGAGGATGAATGGCATGAGATTGCTCGACGTCGCGGCCGCGTTGCGGAGAGCGGCGAGCCTGCGCTCGACCAGAGTGTTATCACGTTCGGCGCGCAGCCTCGACATCCTCTCCGCCTGCTCGCGCTCGGTCCCTTCGCTGATCTTAAGCAGCTCGATTTTGAGCTCTGCCTCATCAGTGACGAAGTCGTTGACGCCGACAATCACCCTCCGGTGCTGCTCGATCTCCCACTGCTGGCGGGCAGCGGATTCGCTGATCTTCCGCTGCAGCCAGCCGGTCTCCAGTCCGCGCACAACTCCACCCACTTCCTCGATCTGCTGGAAGAGCGATTCGGCTTCACGCTCCAGCTCCGTCGTGAGCGTCTCCACGTAGTACGAGCCTCCGAGTGGATCGAGAACGTTCGGCACTCCGGTCTCGTAGGCGAGCACCTGCTGGGTGCGCAGCGCCACTTGCACCGACTTTTCGGTGGGGAGCGCGAGCGTTTCGTCCATCGAGTTGGTGTGTAGCGACTGTGTGCCGCCGAGCACGGCGGCCATCGCCTGATAGGCCACGCGGACGACGTTGTTCATCGGCTGCTGCGCGGTGAGCGTGACCCCGGCGGTCTGCGAGTGAAAGCGCATCACGAGGGACCGCGGATCTTTCGCGTGGTATCGATCGCGCATGTGGCGCGCCCAGATGCGACGAGCCGCGCGCAGCTTCGCTATTTCCTCGAAGAAATCGTTGTGGATGTCCCAGAAGAAAGACAAGCGCGGAGCAAAGCTGTCGACGTCGAGGCCACGGGCGATCCCGCGCTCCACATAGGTAAATCCATCGGCGAGTGTGAAGGCAAGCTCCTGAGCCGCGGTAGCGCCCGCTTCGCGGATGTGGTACCCCGAGATGGAGATCGTATTCCACTGCGGCACGTGCTCGGCGGACCACTCGAAGCAATCGACGATGAGTCTCAGCGCAGGCTCGATGGGATAGACCCATGCGTGCTGCGCCATGTACTCCTTCAGGATGTCGTTCTGAATGGTGCCGCGCAGCTTCCTCGAGTCGATGCCCTGCTTCTCCGCGGCTGCGATGTAGAAGCAGTAGAGAATGACGGCGGGGCCGTTGATCGTCATCGAGGTTGAGACCTGATCGAGCGGGATCCCGTCGAAGAGGGTCTCCATGTCGGCGAGACTCGAGATGGCTACGCCGCACTTGCCTACCTCGCCCTCGGATCTCGGGTGATCGGAGTCGTAGCCCATGAGCGTCGGAAAGTCGAACGCCACCGAGAGCCCCGTTTGTCCGTGTGCCAGAAGAAACTTGTAGCGCTCGTTCGTGTCGCGCGCGCTTCCGAAGCCCGCGAACTGGCGCATGGTCCAGAGCCGCCCGCGATAGCCGGTGGGATGGATGCCCCGCGTGTACGGATAGAAGCCAGGCATAGCGAGCGCCGCCGCGTCAGTTTCGGCCGCGTCCAGCGGAGTGTAGATGGGCTGAACTTCTTTGGCGGAATTGGTGAACGCGATGTCGCGCAGCTCGCCCTTCTCGTATTTCCGTCGCCAGTCGGCCACTTCCCTTCTGAGAAGCTCGAGCTCCGCGCTCTGCTCCTCCACCGTCGCTATCAGCTCCTTGTCGGCAGCGCCGCCTAAGCTCGGGCTTTTCAGTTTGGTCATGCCATCATTCTCCGCGTACGAGATCGGCGCTCTGACGAAGCAGCTGATCGGCGACCGCGAATGGGGTCGCGCGCCCTTCCTCGAGTGAAGGAAGCTGTTCCTCGAGCCAGCTCATGGTGCGAGTGTCTTTCCACAACCGCTTCTTCAGCTTCTGCTCGACCACATCCATGACACGCTCGCGCATTCTCTCACGGCGCCGCCTGTGCAGGGTGCCGCTCTGCTCAAGGTAACCGAAGTGACGGTCGAGCGCGGCAATGATGCGGCCGATTCCTTCCCCCTTTATCGCCACCGCACCGAGCACCGGCGGCGTCCAGTCAGCGGAATGATCCTCCGCGGCAGCCTCTCGTGCCGCGCGCGCCGGATTCCGGAAGTTGAGATCGACGCCGTGGTGCGCGGGTGCGTTTCCGTATGAGACTCCCTTCCGGAGGCCAAGCATCAGCTCAACATCGTTGCGCAACCTGTCCGCTCCCGGACGATCAGCCTTGTTGACGACAAAGATGTCAGCGACCTCCATCACGCCCGCCTTCAGCGTCTGAATGGAGTCACCCGACTCGGGAACGAGAATCAGTACCGTGGAATCGACGGTGCGAGCAACATCCAGCTCCGATTGTCCAACTCCCACGGTCTCGATGATGAGCCTGTCGAACCCGAATGCGTCGAGTACATCCGCGACCTCGCGGGTCGCGGTGGCGAGACCACCAAGGGATCCGCGGGTCGCCATTGATCGGATGAAAACCCCGGGGTCGAGCGCAACATTCCCCATTCGTACCCGGTCACCGAGCAGCGCGCCCCCGGTGAAAGGCGATGTCGGATCTACGGCTATTACTCCAACGCTGAGCCCGGCATCGCGCAAATTCTTTACGAGTAGTGCCGAGATCGTGCTCTTCCCCGCTCCCGGAGGCCCCGTCAGTCCGATGCGTCGCGCCGAGCCGGTGCGATGGTGAAGCGATCCCAGGATCTGCTCAAAGCCATCGCGATGGTTTTCTACGATGCTGACGACGCGAGCGAGTGCGGCGGGTTTGCCGGCGTCGAAATCGGCGAGCAGTCGGTCAGATGACACGAGCGAGAATCCTCTCCTGCTTGCGCCACATCGGCGATGCCGTGCGGGACGAGTCTTCGGCGTGGTCGTGACCGAGCACGTGAAGGGTGCCGTGCACCACGAGCCGTAGCAGCTCCTCACCCGGCGATACGTTCTGCCGCGTCGCGTTCGCGCGCGCAATCTCGGGACAGATATAAATATCACCGACGACCACATCACGCGGGCCGTGGCGGCCCAGGCCGAACGAGATCACGTCAGTCGGCCCGCGATGTCCCAGGTATCGATGATTGAGCTCCGACATCGCCGCGCGCCCGACGAATGTGATCGAGAGCATCGCGTTCTTCACGCCTTCGGCTTTGAGGGTTGCCATCGCCGCCTCCTTTACGCGGCTCCGCGAGACTGAAAGCCGGCGCACCGTGGAAGAGATGTCGATCGCCGGGCCGCTTGGCGCGCGCTTCACTCTCTACTGCCCGCGCGAGCGCTCAGGCGCCCGAGTCCTCTGCGTACGCCTTGATGATCTCGCGGACGAGGCGATGACGCACCACGTCGGCATCAGTCAGATAGTAGAAGCCAATGCCGTCGATGCCCGGCAGGATTCTCTCGATCTGAACCAACCCGGAGTCTTCGCGCTTCGGAAGATCGATCTGGGTCTTGTCGCCCGTGATCACTGCCTTCGAGTTAACGCCCAGACGGGTGAGGAACATCTTCATCTGGGCGTTGGTGGCGTTCTGAGCCTCGTCCAGAATCACGAACGCGTCCGCCAGTGTGCGCCCACGCATGTACGCGAGTGGAGCGATCTCGATGGTGCGCGTCTCGAGAGCCTTCTGCACCCGCTCCTGAGGCATCATGTCCTCCAGCGCATCGTAGAGCGGCCGCAGGTACGGATCCACCTTCGCCTGCATGTCGCCCGGCAGGAAGCCAAGGCTCTCTCCAGCCTCGACGGCTGGCCGCGCGAGAACGATCCGGCGCACGCGTTTGCGCGCGAGAGCATCAATGGCGGCAGCCACGGCGAGATAGGTCTTGCCCGTCCCCGCTGGCCCGATGCCGACGACGATATCGTTCTCCGCCATCAGCTTCATGTACTCGGCCTGACCCCCAGTCTTGGCCTGGATGATCTTGCGAACACCGGGCAGTACGATCCGGGTGTCGGCGTCTGTTCCGGCGCCGTTGCCGTCGCGCGGTCCCTCGATGCTCATGCGCAGCACGTCGTCCGCCGTGAGCGGCATTTGCTGCTTCGCCGTGTCGATCATGCGTTGGGCGATCGGAATTGCGCGCGCCACGGACTCGGCGTTACCGCTGATGGCAACGGTCTCGCCTCGCAGCGCGATCTTGGTGCCGGTCTGCCGGGCGAGCTCGACGAGATTCTCATCGTTCACTCCCGCGAGGGTGAGCATGTCGGCGCCTTCCGTCGAGAGGCGCTGGATCGTTGTCTCTTCGTTCACGTCAGGTTTTCATTGGCTGAAGGTGGAGCTCCCTCAACTCTTCGGGTGGAACCGTCGACGGCGCGCCCTCGAACAGGGCCCGCGCCGCGGTGGTCTTTGGAAAGGCGATCACATCGCGCAACGAAGTCGCACCGGCGAGCATCATCGCGATTCTGTCGAAGCCCAGCGCAATGCCGCCGTGCGGCGGAGCGCCGGCGCTCAAAGCCTCGAGCAGAAAACCAAACCGGGCCTGCGCAGTCTGCGAATCGATACCGAGCAGGGATAGGACCTTCCGCTGCAGCACAGGATCGTTGATCCTGATGCTTCCGCCGCCCAGCTCGGTTCCATTGAGGACTACATCATAGGCCAGCGCGCGCACTTTCTCCGGCGAGCTCTCCAGAAGGTGAAGGTCTTCGGGGTTGGGCGCCGTGAACGGATGATGCACCGAGCTCAGCGTTCCGTTCTGCTCACGGATGAACATCGGGAAGTCCGTGACCCAGGTGAAGGAGTGCGTGTGTTCGGGCACGAGAGAAAGTCGCGCCGCCGCGCCCTGTCTCACCCGGTCGAGCGCGGGATTGCTCACGTGTTCCGCACCGGCGACAAAGAGGCCGAGATCGCCTTCCGCGAGGGCGAGTCGCTCGGCCGAGCTCTCGTCGAGGAACTTCGCAACCGATCCTTCGAGACCAGCCGCGCCTCGCTTGAGACGAATCAACCCTGGCGCGCCCGCCGATTTGGCGGTCGCTTCGATCTCGTCCACCTGCTTGCGAGAGAGAGCGGCGCCCCCTGGGATCCTGAGCCCGCGGACTCTTCCGCCGGCGTTGAGCGCCTGAGTGGCGATGCCGAACTCCGATCCGCGGAACACATCGCTGGCGTCAAAGATCTCCAGTGCATATCTGGTGTCCGGCCGGTCGCAGCCGAAGCGCTCCATCGCATCGGCGTACCGGAGTCGCTCGAATTTCGCCGGAACCTTGAATCCAGCCTCTTCGAAAATCGCCGCGAGCATCCCCTCGGTGAGCGAGATAATGTCTTCCTGCCCTATGAACGAAGCCTCGATGTCGATCTGCGTAAATTCGGGCTGCCTGTCGGCGCGCAGATCTTCATCGCGAAAACAGCGCGCGAGCTGGAAGTATCTGTCGAACCCGGAGATCATCAGAAGCTGCTTGTAGAGCTGCGGCGACTGCGGCAGCGCGTAGAACTCGCCCGGGTGAACGCGGCTCGGCACTACGTAATCGCGCGCTCCTTCGGGGGTCGGCTTGGTGAGGATCGGAGTTTCGATCTCGAGAAATCCACGCTCGTCGAGGAATCGCCGCGTTGCCTGTTGAAGTCTGTGTCTGAGGATCAGATTCTTCTGCAGCTCGGGGCGTCTGAGATCCAGATGCCGGTGCTTTAGTCGCAGCTCTTCCGCTGGCAGCTTCTCGCCCTTCCCGCGCGCGACGGGAATTGCCGGCGTCTCCGCCGGACCAACGATCTGGAAGTCGAGCGCCCTCACTTCGACGTCGCCAGTTTCCATCTCGGAGTTCCGCATTTCGGTCGGCCGCGCCGCGACCTCACCTTCGACGATGACGACCGTCTCGAGGCCGAGCTTGCCAGCGCGCTCGATCACAGCCGTAGACGTCCCTTTGGGATCGAAGGAGATCTGCACGATTCCGGCTCGATCGCGGAGATCGAGGAAGAC
>CABEAH010000065.1_pt1 | contig 19934 bp, 10 predicted proteins | sample 3132331 | NCBI WGS metagenome assembly CABEAH01 (sample SAMEA5534343, study PRJEB31848) | metagenome | biome: tundra; feature: field; material: soil | place: USA | collected 2013-05 | depth 0.45 m | reverse complement strand
GCGCGGGCGCTTTCTCTTTCTTCTGTACGTCGCGGCGACTCTGACGGACGAGCTGGTTGATTGTCGGCATTAAACCCTGAAACGGAAATTCATGGCCGCCCAAATAGAGGGCAGACTAGCCTGTAAAGTTAGGCGCAATACGCGGTTATGTCAACTCGTCGCGGGGACACTGTCAACCACGGATAGAAATGCCACCCTAGGGTTTGACTGAAAAGATCATGTTGGTGCGCCTTCACGGATGTAGTGAGCGAGAGCCAGCGATTCTTATAAGCGACGACATCGTCCTCACGCGACGCCAAGGGAGATCCGGAAACCGCTGTTCAGTGTCCCAGGCGCGAGGTGGCAACGATTGCGCCCGAGATCACGCTCGAGCCGAGGCCCGGCAGTTTCGCCGTCGCCGTCGCGGCGTCCATGTACTGAAGCGAGCTAATGCTGGTGGCGGAGATGTCTCTCAAAGCCTCAGGCCCGCCCATTCTGTAGTTGTCGAGATAGACGACCAGCCCTCCGCCGGCCGAGCCCGACCGAACGCCGGACATCCCGCCTGCGGACTGGGACACCTGAATGCCGCCCAGACTCTGAGTAGAGGAAGTGCGCGACTTCGTGAGCCAGGTTGGTCTCAGCCGCTGGACGATGTCGTATGCGTCGCGAAAGCTCCCCGCATCGATTTCAGTAGCACCTATGAGATCTGCATTTGCTTTGACGGTGGGAGTGCCAGTCGAGGATCCGGTCGTTCCGCCCGCGGATGCGCAGGCAAGAGCAGCCGCGATCATTGTTGACGATGAGAACAGTGCGAATCGACGGCGCATTTGGCTTCTCCCTGTGGACGGGCTGCGAGAAAGAGAACAGGTCTAATAAACGCGAAGGCCGCCGGCTATATCAAGATCGCCGGCGGCCTTCGTACTCTTAAGCCGAGCTCTCGCCCGACGGAACCGAGGCTTACGGGCGAGGCGGATTCATGTCGATCGTCAATCCGACTCCAGGTGTGGTGAACGCCGAAGTCTGAGGTGCCTTGCTGCCCGCGACGGACCGCGGAAAGATGTAGGCGGTGAAGATCGAGCCCGAGATACGTGAGCCCGCCACAGGGTCGAGCGCCCCGGAAGTGCCCGGAACTTCCTTTACGAAGGGCGAGCCAGCCGGCATCAGCTGCGTTGCAACGACGTTGGTGGTCCCAGCCGCCGTGACCACCACGGTGTAACCGCTGCTTGTATCCGCGACCGCCGCGACCGCCGGTGTGATATAGGCGCTCGTTCCGAGCGGAGCAACGTTCGTGATGACCGCGGTCCCGCTGGCCGTGGTTGCCGCAGTGGAACCCGGCACCAGATAAATGTCAACCGCGCCGGCTGTAAGATTGGTCGCACGGAAGCCGAGCGTTGCCGATGTCGCCGTTAACGAGGGACGGTTGTCAGTCGTGATCAGAAACTTCTGGGCGCCCCCCCTGGCCGAGCCATAGAAAACGAAAGTCTGAGCAACATCCTGCTGGAAGGTGAACGTCGTGTCGGCCATGACGGTCGTGACGACCGCGGGATCGAATCCGTTCGGCGACGACGGCGTCGTGTTCGAGCTTCCCATGAATACGCGTATGTGGTGCGGGCCCACGGTGGTGCGCTGGAAGGCGACGTTCGTACCGCCGCGGAATGGCAGATTTACGAACTCCACGTTTGGAACGCCTTCCAGGACGTCCATAAACCGGAAATCCTGGAACCCGGTGTCCGGAACCGCGTTGATGAAGCGAATCAGACCAGCTGTCGCCGGCGTCTTAAACACCGGCGCGGTGCTGTCGTTGCTGCACGCAGCCAGTGCTCCGATCGTTGCGCTCAGCAGAAAATAACGGTGAAGACTCATTAATGACTCCGACGCGAGAGTTGTTGAGATATTCAGAAACTTCATTGGTGCCCCGTGTACCCAGTGCCCGGGGGCGGCGGCGGCTTGTTGTCGCCACCGGAGCCATTTCCTCCGACAATAAGAGTGTGGCCTGCGATCGCTCCACCAACGATGCCTGCACCCGCGAGAAACGCGACTGCAGTCTTCCGCCGAGAGAGCTTCTTTTCCAACACGCTCTTTACATAGTCCTGCCTTATCGTCACCGGCTCTCCGCTCCACACGGCGGTACGTCCGTTGAGGTACGTGAGATCGCTGACCCGAATCGAGTAGTCGATGCCGGTCTGCTGTTCCAGAATCCCCGCGAGCTGGGCGACCTCAGCCCCTATTTGTGGCGAGAGATTCACTCGACCCAAATCATTGATCTCGATCGCCACGTCCTTTCCGGGCTGGAGATACGACGCCTGCGACGGGACGTACGTGTAACACCCGAGACTGCAGGCGCTGCCCAGGACGGCCGCGACCGCGACCGCCCCGAGCGAACGTGAGGCCGAAATTTCCAGCAAAGATTTCACTGCTTCTCAGTATCCGTAGGTTCCCAAAGCTGCCGCGGTGGTCGAGTTGTATAGCGGCTGGCTTCGCGTATCCATTTCCTGATATGGCACCGGCCACTCGAGCGCCGTGCCTTGGGCGAGATCACCCCAGCCGCGGCTGTCGAAGTACCAGGCGCCGTATTGCATGAACGCCAGCTCCATGCGTTTTTCCCACTTAAGAGCTTCGAACAGCGAGCCGCACTTGGCAGACGTGAAGTTCGTCGCCGGATCAGGTACGCGCGGTACGCACGTGCCGCCGCCCGGGACCTGATCGGTCGCCGTCATCGTCAGCGGCAGCGCCGGAAGGTTGCCGTTGCTGACGCGAGTGGTGTTGATCTTCGCAGCCGCATTCGCCAGGTCGCCGAGCCGGTAATAGGCTTCCGCCGCGAGCAGATCCACCTCTGCTTTCTGCAGCATCGGGAACTTACCGATACGGTTGGCCTGATAGAACTGCTGCATCCTGAACCAGTCGTACTGCGAGACGGTGAACGGCAGTCCCGGTGGATCAGGCGACGTGCGGTTGCGGAAGTAGAGGTTCGAGCGCGAGGGCGTCTGCAACGTTCCGACTGTAGACGCTGCCTGCTGCGCCGCACGCGTGGCGCCGGGCGGGAAGCGCTGGTCGGCCGACTTGATGAGGAACGCCGAGCGCGAGTTCAGCGGTGTCGCGAGATACGCGTCGTAACCCGGACCCGCAGGATCGTTCGCCGGTCGAACGCTGTCCGCCATTCCAGCGAAGAGCGGACTCTGCTGAGTCCACGCGTCGAAGAGGAAGTGTTGCACGTACCACACGTAGTCCCAGTTCTTGGAAGGATCCAGATCGATGACGAGATCGGCCGCGATGCCACCGAGCGCATCGTCGCGAACCGCCGTCCAGTTTACCGCAGCGCGGTCGGCGGGCGTCCGGGCTACCGCGGCGCGGAAACGCGCCTTGTATGACCGGATCACCTGTACGAACTGAGCCGAGTTGAGCGCATTGCCGGGAATCCACGTCGCCAGAAGCGAGGTCGTCATCTTCTGCGCATTGGCCTGGGCGGAATCGAGCTGCATCAGCGCCAGCTTCATCAGCGAATCGTGGCCAAGAAGTGGCGGATACGGAATATCGTTACCATTGAACTCGTTCACGACCGCGCCTGAGTCGTACACAAGCGCCATGTTCGCGTTGCCCATCCCCATCACGAAGAAGGCGAACGCCCTTCCGCGAATGTCCTTGGCGGATGATCCGAAAGTAAAACCCGGCTCGTTGAGCTGCGCGAGTCCGAGCGCCGCGCTACGCGCACCCTTCGCGTCCTGCGCGTAATCCCAGAAATTTCCAACCAGGACGGGATTACCCTTGGAGTTGTCGATCGGCGCGCGCGGAAGACCAATGCGCGTTCCGAATCCGAAGTTCGCCAGCGAGGAGCTGTTCTCGAACGAGAACATCCTCATCTGGTTGTCGACGTTGTCGTTCTGGCCGTTCATGGCTCGCCATACCGTATTGAGCGAGCTGCCGATCAGCGCCTCCACATCCGACGCACGCGCAAGCGCGCGCGCGGCGTCAGGATTGTTCCCGTTCTGAACGGCAAGAGTGTCGCTGCATGCGATCGCGGCCACGACACCGGCACAGCCGGCAATGACATACAATCTTCGCATTTAATAGCCTCGGTTAAAAAGAAACCAGGAAGCAGTGGGGTGATTTCTCACCCCCTGCTACCGGGTCCGGATTAGAAACTGGTTGCCAGCGAGAGCGTGAAGGAGCGGAGGTTCGGGAATGTGAAGGCGTCAATCGCGTTGATCGCGGCTGACCCGGACCCGTTCGAAGTACTCCCCGCACCGCTCACCGCGCCGAAGCCAACTTCCGGATCGAATCCGTGGTAACTGGTCCAGGTGTGCAGGTTACGGCCAATAAGACTCAGGTTCCAATCGCCTCCCATGGAGCCGAAGCGACCGATGCGGAAGCCGATGTTGAGCTCACGCAGCTTCGCGTAGCTCGCATCCTCGGTCATTGCATTGTTGGGCCCGAGGAGATCGTACAATCCGCCTACGCCCGACGGATGATCTGGTGCCGGCGCCCGGTAATAGTAGCCGAGCGGCTTGGCATCCGCGACGGATTTGCCAAGCTGAGACTGACCTCCCTCGAGGAAGTCGAGGAGCGACCATCCGCGGCCCTGGTTGTAAACCCGCTGTCCGATCGCAGCGTTGATCAGCGCATACGCCGAGAACCGCTTGTAGCTCAGATTCTGCGAGAATCCCCACCGGAAATTCGGTAGAGGATTGCCGAGAGGAAGCTTGAGACCGGTACCGGTAGAATCACGAACGATGATCGGCATTCCCCAGCTGACCAGAACACCCGGGTTTATGTACCCGTCCTTGCCCGCAGTCGCAGCCGCGTAGAAGGGCGAATTCGCCGGCAATCTCGACTGCCAGAGGTTCTTGGTGATTCCATCGCCAACGGTGTTGCCCTGACCAACCCAGACGATCCAGCCATCGGAGTTCTTCCCGAACGCATCACCTGGCTTTCCGCATGAGGCGGCGGCCTGAGCCGGGAGCTGGCTGCAGCTCGTTGCGAACACGCGGCCATAGAAGGTGCCGTAACGCTCGCCCTCCTTGGCGAGGAAGATCTGGTCAGTTGCCTGCGCCGTCGCACCGAATGTGAAGCTCGGCACGTAAAGGTGCGTGATTACGGCGCGGTTCCGATCGTAGATGAAACGTGTCGAGTAGGTCAGATCGCGGCCGTTGATGATCGGCACGTTGATCGAAGCTTCGAACGTCTTGTTCTGCAGTACGCCGGCGTTTTTCCACTGGAAGCCGAATCCGGTGACCGACGGCGCCGGAACGCGAAGGATCTGATCCCGCGCGTTCGAGACTGAGTAGTTGAGCATCATCCCAATGCGGTGGAACGCCTCCATGTCAAGACCGTACTCGTTCTCACGAATGGATTCCGGCTTGAGGAATCGGTTGCCGAGGGTCTGCGGCGAGACGACGCCGTTGGCGACGTTGAAGGTCTCGTACTGCCAGTCAAATCCGGGGCGGCCACCGGCGGTTCCCACCGACGCGCGCAGCTTGAACTCGTTGAGCGCGGGGATTATCCACCACGGTTCCTGCGAGAGACGCCACGCGACCGAGCCACGGCCGAATGTCTTCCACCGTGCGGCTTGGCCGAACAGCGAGCTTCCGTCGCGCCGTATGAGCGCGCTGAAAATGTAGCGATCCTTCCAATCGAGGTCTTCCGCGGCGAAGAATCCGATGCTGCGAACGGACTGCGTGGTGGAGGTGACGGACTTGGAAATGGTACCGTTGTCGAGGCTCGGAACTCCTACGACGCTCAGTCCGCCCGCCTCCCCGCGGCGATAGTCGTAGTCCTGGCGCTCGAACAGATAGCGGAAGCTGGTGCGCGAGTGCATGTCCGTCAGCATATCATGAAGAATGTTCATGTTCAGGCTGGCGTTGTACGATTGTAGTTGCTCCGACGATTTCCGCAGGAACGATGCATCCGCAGCGGAACTGGTCGTGGTGCGGTAACCCTTGTCGTCGAAGTTGTCGAGGTTGTTGTTTGACCCGTCGTAGCTGAAGTTTCCCTCGAAGTTCATCCAGCTGAGTGGAACGAAGCGGAGAGTGCTGCCGCCGATGAAGTGATTCGTCTTGGTGACCTGATTGTCGTTCTGGAGCGGATAGAGCGGATTGTTGTTCTGCGATCCGCCACCCTGAAGGTTCGGGCGGATGTAAAGTCTGCCCTTCGAATCCACTGCATCGAGGTTGACGATCGGCGGGGTGCGGGTCAGACGGAAGAACGCGTTGCCGCCATCTTCAGCGTAGAAGCCATCCGTCTCCCCGCGCGAAAAGTAGCTCGTGAGTGATGCCGACCACTGCGAGCCGATCTGCTGGTCGAGGTTGATGCGGCCGCTCTTGCGCTGGAATCCGTTGAGGTACTGCATCGCCCCGCCCTGATCGAGGCCGGACGCACTGGCGAAGAACGCTGTGCTCCCAAACTGCCCGCGCATGTCGAGCGTGTTGTTTACGAGTGGCTTGGGTCTGACGAATTGGGAGACCGCGTCGTAGTTGTAGCCGGGCCAGAGGTGCGTGAGGAACGCCGACGTGAGCGCAGCATCCGGCTTGGAAAGCGACGAGCCCGGATCGATCGGGAATGTTCCGACCGGGTTGAGGGCGAAGTCGAGGCCCTGATCATTGATTCGATATGCTTCCTTCGCGTAGTCGATAGAGCGGGCGCACTGGAATCTGCCCTGGTTCGCGACGGTGATGCAGAACCTGGTTCCGGTCGCGTCTAGCTCGAGCGCGTGCGCCTGAGCAATCGGAAGGTGGCGCTCGACGTCGCTCGTCCCGTACTCGGTGCGCGCGTTGAAGTGCACGCCCTCGGCAGAACCAACGCCCGTCTTGGTGCGAATGTTGATGACACCGTTGCCCGCCCGCGCTCCGTAGAGCGACGAGGCGGCGGCGCCCTTCACGACTTCGATGCTCTCAATGTCCTGCGGGTTGATGTCGGGGAGCCCGCCGCCGCCAGTGCTGCTGCCCTGGTCGGTGAGAATTACACCGTCAATGATGTAGAGTGGTGACTGACCGCGACCCGCGCCGGTAATTGCCGTGGGACCGCGAAGGAGAACGGCAGGAGCAGCGCCCGGACGTCCGGATGCCGCTACGATCGTAGCTCCGGGAACTTTGCCCGCGAGCTGTGAGAGCGGATTTGTCGCGGGGACCTTCATGTCGCTCGAATCGATGCGGGAAACGGAGAACGGTAGCTTGGTAACCACCGTCGCTCCGGTCACGCCGGTCGTGACGACTGCCTCGAGGCGGTTGATGTCCTGTGCCAGCGAGAAGTTTGATGTCTGAGTGCCGGCCGTGAGGCTCACCACCTGGCTCTTGGGCATGTAGCCGATCGAGCGAACTCGTATGACGGCCTGGGAGCCGTTCAAGCGGGCTGTCGGGATGACAATTGTGTAATTGCCGGCGGAGTTCGTTCCGACCGAGATGTTGAGCTCGGGAATGATGACGTTGGCGCCTTCAATCCCCCGGCCCTGGTCCGTCGTCACCTTTCCAGTAATGACGGCGCCTTGCGCATGCGCGGTGTTGGTAACGGCTACAACGCCGAGTGCAAACGCCGCGGATATGGACCAGCGGAGCAACTTACGAATTTCCATTATGCTTTCCTCACTTCGAATGGAGTCTCATGCAGTTGAGAACGGATTACGCCTCTCCGTTCTTCGTGGCTGCTGCTTGAGTGGGGGGACTTGCTTTGAGCTTTTCCATCGGTGTGGAGCGCGCCGCTGCTCTAGCACGCGAATGCGAGTAGGCGGCGCTAATCGGACCTAGGACTTCTGCATAGGTCTCCGGAGAGGATGGCAGGACTGTTCGGCGGGAGGGGTGTCGCCGGATGTCGAGAAGCTAGGGTGGGTGTTTTTGGGTGTCAACCCATTTTTGCAATCCTTTTTTCGGCTGGCGGTGTCTAAGTCCGGCTTACCGTCGGGGGAACCCCCGGGTTTCGTCGGCGAAACGCCCTCTCCCGGACCGCGTCCTCTCCGCCGCTACTTGACCCCCGTAAACTCGAACGGCTGGTGCACCAGCTGCCGCACCGGCTTGCCGGCACGCAACGCGGGAGTGAAGATCGCCCCAGCCACCGCCCGCCTTACCGCGTCGGTGAAGAGTGGATGGGTGGACGAGACGATTCCGAGCGTCCCCGGCTCCACTTGGCCGTCGACATCCACCACGAATTCCGCGACGACGGTTCCACGGGTGTGCGCGGCGAACAGCGAGGGCGGATAGGGAATCACCAGCGGCTTCGCCGAGTCGAGGGCGGCCGGCCGGTCGACCTGATCCGCCGTGAACACCGAGAGGGACGCGACCAGCGCCTCGATCTCCGTTGGTGAGCTGATGGTCTCGTGCGGAACATCGGTGTCGGATCCTCGAGTCCAAAGAAGGATGGTTCCACAATTGGACAGGTCGCGCGACCAGCTGTACCTGGCGGGCGCAGCGGTAGAGCCCAGATAAATTTCGATTCCTTCGAGTGTGCTCGGCTCGAACGTGTCGAGGTCAACCTGTCCCGTCGGCAGCGCGCTGCCATCGAGCCAGATGAGGGGCGCACAGGTACGGTCCCGAATGCGCACTCCGGTCGATCCATCGCGCTGCCGCAGCGTCGTGATTCCAGGTGTCCGTTGCAATAGCTGGTTGAGAGAGCGTGGATTGTCGCGCTCTATCTGCTCACGGGTGATAAAGACTCCCGATGTGCGGCGCTCAAGTCTCTCGTAGTAGCCGGCGAGACGGCCCGTGTATGTGACGGCCCGTCCGCGAACCACAACCGGCTGCAGTTCCTGCGCGGCGACGGCGAGCTTGAGGCTTACCGCCTCGGTGCCGGACTCAGGAACGATGATCCGCACCGCGTTCGGCCGGAAGCCAAGTCGGCGCGCCCTGACTTCTATAGTACCCGGGGGCACTCCCCGCAGACGAAACTCCCCGCGATCGTCGGTGATTGCCCGGAGCTGGGTACCTTCGACCGCTACCTCCACCCCGATGAGAGCCATGCCGGTCTCGGCAGTAACCTTTCCGATGACGTTCGCCGGCGTTTGCGCGGCGAGTGTTTCGGACGCGAGGGCGACAATTGCAACGATCGCAGGGGCCGCAGTTGTCAGCAGCGGAGAGAGAAAACGGCTGCCGCAAAAACGGTGTGGCGTGGAGGCCTCCCAGCGGAACTTGGTAGCGGTGGCCGGTAAGCTCAGCCAGGTCGCGCCCTACCTGTCCATTCTGCGATCATCATACCAGTCGAACTCAAAACCTACAATGCTCGAAAATCGGCTGTTGGCGGGATCGAAGGCCAGACCGCCAACGAGCGCGACGGGGCGGGCGACTTGAGTGATGCAGAACATCCCCGGGCGGATCGATTCCGTCCCGGGGATGTTGCCAGATAATTCAATTAGTCGCAACCGCCTCAGACCGATTTAGAGATTGAATCTCTAGAGGATCTGATGGCATTTCAGTACCAGAACCGTTTTTTGCGGGATGATGTACTAGGAGATCTCCTCCGGCACCACCACCGTTTCCGGCAGCGCGAAAGCCGTATTCGAATCCGAATCCGCCGCGAGGATCTCGGCGATCGACGGCTCCGACGGCAGCTCCGGCGCTGGTGGCACCGGGGCTCCCTCTATCTCCACTTCCTGGTACCGGTACATGCCCGTTCCAGCCGGGATCAGGTGACCGATGATGATGTTCTCCTTCAAGCCGAGCAGCTCGTCCCGTGCACCGCGAATCGCGGCGTCGGTGAGAACTCTCGTGGTTTCCTGGAAGCTCGCCGCGGAGATGAACGACTGCGTCGTCAAGCTGGCCTTGGTGATTCCCAGAAGTAGTGGCTCTGAAACAGCTGGCGTGTCCTTCTTCTTCTTGGCCTTGTCGTTCGACTCGCGGAAGTGCTGCTTGTCGACGTGCTCGCCCTCGAGGAACATCGTGTCCCCAGCCTCGAGCACACGCACTTTCTGAAGCATCTGCCGGACGATCACGCCAATGTGCTTGTCGTTGATCTTCACTCCCTGCAGGCGGTAAACCTCCTGCACCTCATTGAGCAGATATTCCTGAACCGCGCGCGGTCCCTTGATTCGCAGAATGTCGTGCGGATTCACCGGACCTTCGGAGAGACGGTCGCCCGCTCTCACCCAGTCGCCGGCGTGCACCCGAAGGTGCTTGCCCGCCGGCACTTCGTACAACTGACCCTGCTCCTCGGCATCTGCCGGCGTGTCTTTCGGCACGACTCTGATCTCGCGCTTGCCGCGCTTGATGTCACCGAACCGGACTTCGCCGTCGATCTCGGAGATCGTGGCTGGATCCTTCGGCCTGCGCGCCTCGAACAGCTCCGCCACACGCGGCAGACCGCCGGTGATGTCGCGGGTCTTGTACGCCTCGCGGCTGATCTTGGCGAGGATGGTGCCAGCCGTGATCTTCTTGCCGTCCTCGACCGTCAACTGCGCACCCACTGGAATCACGAAGTCGCGCAGGCGCCGTTCCTTGCCGCCCTTGGTCTCCCAGATCTCGATGTGCGGGTGAAGCTTCTTCTCCTTGTCCTCGATGACGACGGTCTGGCGGAGACCGGTGAGCTCGTCGAGCTCCTCGGACACCGACTCGCCCGGCATCAGGTCGACGAAGCGAAGTGTGCCTTCGACATCGGCGATGATCGGGTTCGTGTACGGATCCCAGGTGAAGATGATCTGATCCTTCTTCACCTCTTCCCCGTCCGACACCATCAGCGAGGCGCCGAGCGGTACCTGGAGGCGCGCGCCAATACTGGCGTTGCGCTCGCCCGAGCTCCTGATCGTGAGATCGCCCTCGTACGAAGTGACGATCTGCTGGCCCTCCGCATCCGTGACGCTGACGAGTCTGTCACCGTACTCGATCGTTCCCGCTACCTTCGATTTGCGCGACGTCTGCTCAGCGATACGAGCCGCCGTCCCACCGATGTGGAAGGTGCGGAGCGTGAGCTGGGTTCCGGGCTCGCCGATCGACTGCGCGGCGATGATCCCGACCGCCTCGCCCTTGTCGACCATCGCCATTGTGGCGAGGTTGCGGCCGTAGCACATCTGGCAGAGACCGCGCTTCGCCTCACAGGTGAGAACGCTGCGGATCTTCACCGTCTCGAGGCCAGACTCTTCTATGCCCTCGGCCATCTCCTCGTCGATGAGCTGACCAGCTTCGACCAGCAGTGTGCGCTGGCCTGACTCGTCGATCTCGTGAACATCATAGATGTCTTCAGCGGCCACGGTGCCGACGATGCGCTCGGACAGCGGCTCGATTATGTCCTCGCCTTCCTTGAGCGCTCCGACTTCGAGACCAAGGATGGTTCCGCAATCCTCTTCGGTGATCGTCACATCCTGCGCGACGTCAACGAGGCGGCGGGTGAGGTAGCCCGCGTCCGCGGTCTTGAGCGCGGTGTCGGCCAGACCCTTTCGTGCACCGTGCGTCGAGATGAAGTACTCGAGCACGGACAATCCTTCACGGAAGTTCGACTTGATCGGGCTTTCGATGATCTCGCCGATGCCTCCGGTCAGCTTCTTCTGCGGCTTCGCCATCAGTCCGCGCATGCCTGCGAGCTGACGGATCTGATCGCGCGATCCACGGGATCCGGAGTCGAACATCATGAACACGGGGTTGAATCCCTCGTGCGACTCGCGCATCGCTCTCACCATGGCGTCAGCGACGTCGTTGTTGGCGTGCGTCCAGGTGTCGATCACCTTGTTGTAGCGCTCGCCGTTGGTGATGTTGCCGGTCTGATACGCCTTCTGGAATCTGTTGACGCGCTCCTCGGCCGCGTTGAGAAGAGTTTCTTTCTCGGCGGGGATATGGAGGTCTTCGATTCCAATCGATACTCCTCCGCGCGTGGCGTAGCGGAATCCGAACTCCTTGAGGCGATCGAGGAAGGGCACGGTGCCTTGCAATCCGCTTTTGCGATACGACTCGAATACCAGATCGCCCAGTGCCTTCTTCTTCATCTCCTTGTTCTGGAACTCGATTTCCGTGGGGATGATAGCGTTGAAGAGCACGCGGCCAACGGTGGTGCTCACCCAGCGCTCGCCCTGAACATCGCGCACGAAGAAGCGGATGGGGGTGTGTTGGGTGACACGATCCTGCGACAGCGCGAGCTCGACCTCGGCTATGCTCGTGTAGGACTTGGCAGTCTTGGACTTCTGCTCGAACTGCGGCGGAGCCTTGGTCGCGAAGTAGCAGCCGAGCACGATGTCCTGGCTGGGCTCGGCGACGGGACGTCCATCCGACGGCTTGAGGATGTTGTTCGACGACAGCATGAGCAGGCGGCACTCGAGCTGGGCCTCGAACGAGAGCGGAACGTGCACCGCCATCTGGTCACCATCGAAGTCCGCGTTGAACGCGGCGCAGACGAGCGGGTGAATTCTGATGGCCTTGCCCTCGACCAGCACCGGCTCGAAAGCCTGGATGCCCAGTCGATGCAGGGTCGGCGCACGGTTGAGCAATACCGGGTGGTCGCGGATGATCTCCTCGAGGATCTCATAAACTTCTGGCGACTCTTTCTCTACTATCTTCTTGGCGCGTTTCACCGTCTCGGCGATTCCCTTCTCGACGAGCTTGTGAATGATGAACGGCTTGAAGAGCTCCAGCGCCATCGCCTTGGGCAATCCGCACTGGTGCAGCTTGAGCTCGGGACCGACGACGATGACCGAACGGCCCGAGTAGTCGACACGCTTTCCGAGCAGGTTCTGACGGAAGCGGCCCTGCTTGCCCTTCAGCATGTCGGACAGCGACTTGAGCGGACGCTTGCCGCGACCGCGGATCGCCTTGGAGCGGCGGCCGTTGTCGAACAGAGCATCGACCGCTTCCTGGAGCATTCTTTTTTCGTTGCGGAGAATGACTTCAGGCGCGCGGTGCAAGATGAGCTTCATCAAACGGTTGTTGCGGTTGATCACGCGGCGATAGAGATCGTTCAGGTCCGACGTCGCGAAGCGGCCGCCGTCGAGCGGAACGAGCGGGCGAAGATCCGGAGGAATTACCGGTATCACGTCCATGATCAGCCACTCTGCCTTGTTGCGCTCCTGACCTGAATTGCCGGAGTTGCGGAACGCATCTACGACCTTGAGGCGCTTGAGCATCTGCTTCTTGCGGTGCTGCGAGCCTTCGTCTACCAGTCCCTCGCGAAGCTCCTGGGCGACCTTGTCCACGTCGATTCTCTTCAGCAGCTCGCGAACGGCGGGCGCGCCGATGTCGGCGAGGAACTGGTTGTCGTTCTCGTCCTTCGCCTTCTGCCTGAGGTAGAAGTATTCGTCCTCGGAGAGAAGCGAGTTGCCCTCGATCGCTCTGCGCTCGGGACCATCGGGGTTGGCCATGTCCTCGGGCACCGACTCCTGCTTGCCGGCGTCGATGACGACGTAATTCGAGTAGTAGATGACCTTTTCGAGATCACGTAGCGTCAGGTCGACGAGATTGCCCATCGGGCTGGGCAGCGTCTTGAAGAACCAGATGTGGGCGACGGGTACGGCGAGCTCGATGTGACCCATGCGCTCGCGGCGTACGCGGCTCAGGGTGACTTCGACGCCGCAGCGATCGCAGATGACGCCGCGATAACGGATGCGCTTGTACTTGCCGCAATGGCATTCCCAGTCCTTTACGGGACCGAAGATGCGCTCGCAGAACAAGCCATCCTTTTCTGGCTTGAAGGAGCGGTAGTTGATGGTCTCGGGCTTGAGGACCTCACCCCAGGACCACCAGGTGCGAAGACCGGCCATCTCCAGCCGCTCGCGCTCCTTGGAATCCTTCGGGCCGCGCATCTCTTCCGGGGAAGCGATGCGGACCTGGATATAGTCGAATGAAGACGCGCGCGTCTCGCGCGTGCTGCGAAAATCAATCATGTATTACTCCTCGCTCCCGTTGCCGTTTCTGGAGCCTGCGTTTCCAAGGCCGTACCCACTGGTCGCGTTCGCGCCCATGCTGACGTGGATTCCGAGCGCCTTCAGCTCCTGAACGAGCACGTTGAAGGATTCCGGAATTCCAGGCTCGGGAAGGTTCTGGCCCTTCACGATCGCCTCGTAAACCCTGCTGCGTCCGTTCACATCGTCGGACTTGACGGTGAGAATCTCCTGCAGCGTGTGCGCGGCGCCGTATGCCTCGAGCGCCCAGACTTCCATCTCTCCAAAGCGCTGGCCGCCGAACTGCGCCTTTCCAGCCAGGGGCTGCTGCGTGACGAGAGAGTAAGGTCCAATGCTTCGCGCGTGAATCTTGTCGTCGACAAGGTGGGACAGCTTGAGCATGTAGACTTCGCCCACCGTCACCGGATTGGCGAAGGTTTCGCCTGTCCGGCCGTCGCGCAGACGAATCTTTCCACCCGCCGAGATGCCAGCGATACGCATCAGCTCGAGAGCCGCCGCGTCCACATCGACATCGGACTTCTTGCCGAGCGCCGCCGCGAGTGCAGGCAGCTCATGACTCTCGAGAACCGATGACGCATCGGTGTTGCGACGCCTCTCGATCTGCGCTCCCACAGCCTTGTATTGTGCGCGCGCGGCGGGCTCGTACTCCTCGTCGCCCGCGGCTTCGGTGTGGAACGCCACCTGATTGTCGACTTCCGCGAAATCGCGGTCGGCGAGCTCACGAGCAGCGGCCGAAACGAAATCACGGATACGGTTGTAGACCTCGCGGGTCTCCGCGGAAACACCTCGCACCCCGAGTGCATCGATCGTCGCATCCGACAGAAGCTGGACGCGCTCACCGTAGTTGGCGCCCTCGCTCACATCCGCAAGAATGCTCCTGATCTCCGCATCGCTGATGCTGATTCCCGGAACCTTCAGTGCCAGCGCATCGCGGACCCACGTGACGGCGGCAAGCTTGAGCAGCAGGCCGATCTCACGCTCGTTCGCGCCCTGGAACACCGGGGTCTTGGCGTAGAAGCCGAGCAGACGCGCGGCCCACCCCAGGTGGGTCTCCAGAATCTGTCCGACGTTCATACGGCTCGGCACGCCGAGCGGATTGAGGACGATGTCGACCGGACGGCCGTCGGGGAGAAACGGCATGTCCTCTTCGGGAACGATGCGGGCAACGATACCCTTGTTGCCGTGGCGTCCCGCCATCTTGTCGCCGACCGAGACCTTACGCTTCTCAGCCATATAGACCTTGACGAGCTGAATGACGCCCGGCGGCAGCTCATCCGGCTGCAGCACGCGGTCGATTCTCTCCTCCGCCTTCTCCTCGAGCTTCGCCTTCTCGTCATTGGCGAGATCGATGATCGTGCGGATACGCTCGTTCATCTTCTTGTCTGCGACGCGGAAAGTCTTGAGATCGAGCGTCGAGATTTTCAGATCTTGCAGCAAGGCCGCGGTGATCCTGGTACCGGCGGGAATCGCTTCCTCAACCGTTCCCGACTTGAGCGCGAGCGAAACCGTCTGACCCTCGAGCAGGTCATCCAGCTCGGCGTCGCGGACTTCGTTGACCCGGATCTTTTCCTCGCCCTCGAGCCGGCGGATATCACCGATTCTCTCGCCGCGATCCTTCTCGACGACCTGGTCCTCGATGCGTGAGAAGATCTTCACGTCGATTACCACGCCTTCCATTCCCGGCGGAACCTTGAGCGATGAATCCTTTACGTCTTTCGCTTTCTCACCGAAGATGGCGGTGAGCAGCTTCTCTTCAGGGGAGAGCTCCGTCTCGCCCTTCGGCGTGATCTTGCCGACGAGGATGTCGCCGGGCTTGACGTGCGCGCCGATGCGGACGATTCCGCGCTCATCCAGATCGCCGAGTGCTTCCTCGGCGACGTTCGGAATTTCGCGCGTGATCTCTTCCTTACCTCTCTTGGTGTCGCGGACGTGCAGCTCCAGCTCCTGGATGTGGATCGACGAATAGACGTCGTCCTTCACCAGTCGTTCGGAGAGCACGATCGCATCCTCGAAGTTGTGGCCGTACCAGGGCATGAACGCCACGGTGACGTTGGCTCCGAGCGCGAGCTGTCCCATTTCAGTCGAGGCGCCATCCGCCAGGACTTCGCCGACCTTTACCTTCCGTCCAGCTTCCACGATAGGACGCTGATTCAAGGCGGTGTCCTGGTTGGTGCGCCAGTACTTCTTGAGGCGATACCGGTCGTGCTGCGTGAGTCTCGCGAGCGGGCGGTCCGAATCCTTTCTGCCGCGCTCCGAGGAGCCGGTGTCGACGATGATCTCATCGGCGGTGACGCTCGTGATGGTTCCTGCCCGGCGGGCGATAACCACTGCTCCCGAGTCGCGAGCCACCTTTTCTTCCAGTCCGGTTCCGACGAGTGGAGTCTCCGGATTGAGAAGAGGAACCGCCTGGCGCTGCATGTTCGAGCCCATGAGGGCGCGGTTGGCGTCATCGTGCTCGAGGAACGGAATGAGAGCCGCGGCGATGGAGACGAGCTGCTCCGGCGCGACATCCATATAATCGATGCGCTCTGGAGAGACGAGCGGAACGTCACCGCGCTGGCGGCAGAGCACCAGCTCGTCGACGAAGGTACTGTCTTCGTTGAGTCGGGCATTTGCCTGCGCAATGACCACGTCCTCTTCACGGTTGGCATCGAGCCACTCGACATCGCCGGTGACCTTCCCGTTCTTGACGACACGGTAAGGGGTCTCGACAAAGCCGAGGTCGTTGACCTGCGCGAAGCACGCGAGCGAAGTGATGAGCCCGATGTTCGGACCTTCAGGCGTCTCGATCGGGCACATGCGGCCGTACTGCGAGTAGTGAACGTCGCGAACCTCGAATCCGGCTCTCTCACGAGTGAGTCCGCCAGGTCCCAGGGCCGAGAGACGACGCTTGTGCGTCAGCTCGGCCAAGGGGTTCGTCTGATCCATGAACTGCGAGAGCTGCGACGATCCGAAGAACGCCTGGATGACGGCCGAGACCGTGCGGGCGTTGACGAGATCGTCGAGCGAGATCTTTTCGGGATCGGTGTTGATCGACATGCGCTCCTTCACCAGGCGCGCCATGCGGGACAGACCGACCGAGAACTGGTTCGCGATGAGCTCGCCAACTGAGCGGATGCGGCGGTTGCCCAGGTGGTCGATGTCGTCCGTGTAGCCGCGTCCCTCGTGGAGCTCGATGAGGTAGCGGATGATGGCGACGAAATCTTCCTTGGTTAGAACCGTCTCGCTGGCGGGGCGGTTCGTCATGAGGCGCTGGTTGATCTTGTAGCGGCCCACGCGACCGAGGTCATACCTCTTGGGAGAGAAGAACAATCTCTCGATCGCCTGCTTCGCGGTTTCGCGATTGGGCGCATCGCCCGGGCGCAGCAGCGAGTAGATCTGCTTGAGCGCTTCTTCGTCCGTGTGCGTTGGATCTTTCGCCAGAGTGTTCTTGATGAGCGTCGACTCGGCGCGGCCCGACTGCACGAACACCTGCACCTTGTTGATGCCGTTCTTCCGGAGGCGCCTGATCAGCACGTCGGTGAGAGTGTTGCTGCACTCGGCGATCACTTCGCCCGTCTCCGGATTGACCGCGTCAACGGCGACTATGCGGCGAACGGCGCGCTCGCCTCTCTCGATCGCGTCCATTTCGTCGCGAAGATCGATCGTGGTGTAGGACGCAAAGACCTTGACCTTGCTGATGTCGAGGCGGCGGAGGCGGTTGAACACCTCTTCCGTGAGCTCGTCGCCTTCTCTGACTACCAACTCTGACTCTTCGCGCTCCAATGCGAGTCGCGCCTTCTTGGTCTTGAGCTTGGGTGCTTCTGGGTTGTGCGCGGTGCCGGAGAGAGTGATGTCCTCGGCGACGATCGCGCCCAGAACTTCACGCTGGTCAATGCGGGTCTCCCGCTTCTTGACGAGGTCCAGCTCGCGGACCGCGAAGAAGAGACGGAGGATGTCGGAGTTCGTTCCGTAACCGAAGGCGCGGAGGAGTGCCGTGGCCGGGAACTTTTTCTTCTTGTCGATGTGGACGAAGACGACGTCGTGGATGTCGACCGTGAACTCGACCCACGATCCGCGGAACGGGATGATGCGCGCCGAGATGAGGCGCTGTCCGTTCGGGTGGGTGGACTCCTCGAACACTACGCCAGGCGAGCGGTGCAGCTGGCTGACGATGACGCGCTCGGCTCCGTTGATGACGAAGGTGCCGAGTGGGGTGAGGAGCGGAAGCTCACCGAGATAGACTTCCTTTTCGATGATGTTCTTGGGACGCTTGAGGCCGGCTTCGGTAGTCTCGAAGACGATGAGCTGGAGCGTGGCTTTGAGCGGCGCGGAATACGTCATGTCGCGCTCGATGCACTCGGCCACGGAGTACTTGGGCTCGCCAAGAGCGTAGCTCTTGAACTCGAGCGAGAAGTTCTCGTGTACGTCGGTTATCGGGAACAGGTCCTTGAACACGCGCTCGAGACCGATGTCCTCGCGGTTCTGCGAGGCGGCATCGAGCTGGAGGAGCGACTCGAAGGCGCGGGTCTGGATGTCGAGGAGGTGGGGCATCTCCATCCCCTCCTCGAGCTTGGCGAATGAGATCTGCTTCATCAATTCGGGCATGAATCACCTACAGGCGCAAATAGCTCCGTCGCCGTCTTCCGCGAAATTTTCGCGGCTCCGGGAGGGAGCGAGTGTCGTACGTCAGTTTTCGTGGTACAGTCGAGTGAAGACCGGGTCATAGCGTCGCAGTGAGAGTAATGGCCAGAGGGAGACGGAGGAGAGGTGTCGGCCTAGGCAGCGTTCCGCGTAGCAAGAGACCCGCGCAGTTGTAGTTTGCGGGGCTCGCAGCGTGTAAGCGGATAGCTGCCGTAGCCGGTACCTCTTCTCCGTCGACCTGCGACGTTACTTCACTTCGACAGATGCACCCTGCTCTTCAAGCTTAGTCCGCATAATGGCCGCTTCGTCCTTGGTAACGCCCGACTTCACAACGCTCGGCGCGCCATCGACGAGATCTTTTGCTTCCTTGAGACCAAGTCCGGTCAGCTCGCGCACGACCTTGATGACCTGGATCTTCTTGGCACCTGTTTCCTTGAGCGTGACCGCGAACTCGGTCTGCTCTTCGGCCGCGGGCGCTGCCGCGCCGCCCGCGCCACCGCCAGCCGGAGCCGCGCCGACAGGCGCCGCCGAGATGGTGACGTGGAACTTCGTCTTGAAAGCTTCGACAAGCTCGGAGAGCTCGAGAACCGACATGTTGCCGATCGCGTCGAGGATCTCTTCCTTGCTCATGGTTGCGTTTGCCATTGTAGTTGTTCTCCCTGGAAAAATTAGGCGCCTTCGCGCTGTGACTTGAGCGCGTCGAGCGCGCCTGCAAACATGTATAGAAGCCCGTTGAGCGCGCCGACGAAGGCGGCCATCGGTGACTGCATGCCGGCGGCAAAATCGGCCAGCATTTGCTCGCGAGATGGAAGCGACGCCATGCGCTTGATCTGCGCATTGCCAATCGCCTTGCCCTGGAGCATCCCACCTTTCATGGCGGGCCTGTCTTCGAACTCTTTCGCGAAATCGACGAGCACTTTCGCGGCGGCCACTGGATACTTGCCGACCACGAGGCCGGTGGGGCCCTTCAGCGGTTCGCCGACGAGACCGCTTTCGTTGACCGCCCGCAGAGCGAGCGTGTTCTTGATGACGACGTAGTCCACGCCGGCTCTCTTGAGGCGGCGGCGGAGCTCGGTCATCCGCTTCACGTTGAGTCCGGTGAAATCGGTGTAGTAGAGCGACTCTGCGTTCTTCAGTTTGCCGCTGAGCTCGGTGACGAGCTGTTCCTTCTCTGTTCTCTTCATCACTCGTTACCGGTAGGGGGTGGTGTCGACACTGACGCCGGGCCCCATCGTGCTCGAGATGGCGACGTTCTGAACGTAGACGCCCTTTGCCGCGACGGGCCTGGAGCGGACGATCTGATCCATGAACGCGGTGAAGTTCGTCTCCAGCGCTTCGGCCGGGAACGAAACCTTCCCGATCGCGGCGTGGACGTTTCCGTCCTTGTCGACGCGGAACTCGATCTTACCGGCCTTCACTTCGCGGACTGCTCTCGCGACGTCGAACGTCACGGTGCCCGCTTTCGGGTTCGGCATCAATCCACGCGGACCGAGGACGCGGCCCAATGCACCGAGCTGTCCCATCTGGTCGGGGGTGGCGA
>CABEAH010000064.1_pt1 | contig 20023 bp, 15 predicted proteins | sample 3132331 | NCBI WGS metagenome assembly CABEAH01 (sample SAMEA5534343, study PRJEB31848) | metagenome | biome: tundra; feature: field; material: soil | place: USA | collected 2013-05 | depth 0.45 m | reverse complement strand
TATTCGTCCTCGGCCTGCAGAGGCGGCTGGCAATCGGGCAATTGAAGGGACGCTGAGTCGCTACCACCCCACCCCGTAATCCTCGCCGTGATTGCTCGATCCACCCCACATCGTCCCATGCTTCCGATCGAATAGGATCGCGTTGATCGGACCTGAGCTCCGTTGCACGAATTGCAGCGTGTAACCCATGGACACGAGCGAAGCGCGAACAGAATCAGGGAGAGATGTTGCAGCCTCCATCAGGCCAGGACGTGACTCGTGTGCCCCGAACGACGAACGCATCTGATAGCTGTTGATGTTCGGCGCCTCTACCGCCTGCTGCACGGTCATCCCGAACTCCACGATGTTCAGAAAGAATTGCAGGAGATTCTGATCCTGTGAGTCGCCCCCCTGCACCGCGAACGCGAGGAATGGCTTCCCGTCCCTGAGCGCCATGGTCGGAGTCAGCGTCACGCGCGGGCGCTTGCCAGGCTCGATCACGTTGAACGGGCCATCACTGGGATCTGTTACGAAACTCTGCGCCCGCTGACTCAGCCCAATCCCGGTGTGCCCAGCGATCACCGCCGGCACCCAGCCGCCACTCGGCGTCACGCTCACCACCCACCCTTCCTCGTCCGCTGCCTCGATGGATGTGGTGCCAGCATGGAATGATTCGAGGAACGCGGAATCAGCGGGCGGGATGGGGACGATCTTGTCCTGCTGCCCGCTTTTGGTTGAGTCCCTCGGCGCAAAAGCGGCGATGTTCCAGCTTGCGAGCTGCGTCGCGTACGGATTCTTCCCGCCCTGGAACGGATATGGGTCTCCCGGCTTGATCGACGCGTTGTTCCGCTTCCAGTCGATCTCTGCGTAACGCGCTTTCGCGTACTCCTTCGACAGCAATCCCTTCACCGGCTCCTCGGGCGGAAAGTACGGGTCGCCGTAATAGAAGTCGCGATCCGCGAACGCCAGGCTCATCGATTGATATATGAGGTGCAGATACCGGGGCGAGTTGTATCCCATGCTCTTTACATCGGCGTTCTCCAGGATGTTGAGCGCCTGCAGCATCGCCGGTCCCTGCTGCCAGATGGGGAGCTTGTAAACCTCGATTCCCTTGTAGCTGGTGTGCAGCGGCTCCTCGATGCGGACCTTCCAGTTGGCGAGATCCTGAATGGTGATCAATCCACCGTCTTCGCGCACGCCGCGCACGAGCTCTCGGGCGATGTCTCCTTTATAGAAGCGGTCGTACGCCGCATAGATGGCCTGCTTGCGTGTCTTCCCCGACGCCAGCGACTGTCGCTCCGCCTCCACCAGCTTGCGCCACGTTGCCGCGAGATCCTTCTGCACGAATATCTCGCCCGGCTCCGGTGCTTCTCGCGTGCTACCCAGGTGCGTGAGCATGATCTGCGGCGAATACTTCCACTGCTTGATCCACTTCTTGTTTCGCTCGATGGTGTTGGAGATCTGCGCCTCGATCGCGTAGCCGTCGGCCATCTGGATCGCGGGAGCCAGCACCTGTGCCAGCGACAACTTCCCATACTCGGCGAGCATCGTCAGCAATCCGCCGACGGTGCCCGGCGTCACGGCGGCTAGTGGACCATACTCGGGTGGAAACGCGTACCCTTTGCTCTTGTAGAATTCCCTGGTCGCACCGGTGGGCGCGACGCCGAGGGCGTCTATGCCGATGACTTTGCCGGTGTGCGGATTGTAGATCAGAGCCTGCGTCTCGCCCCCGCAGGAGAGTGTGTCCCACATAGTACATCCGGCGGCGAGCATCGCGGCCGCCGCGTCCACCGCATTGCCGCCTTTGGCAAAGATCTGCGCGCCGGCGCTGGCCGAGAGCGGCTTGCCGGTGATGGCCAGCCAGTGCGTGGCGTGAAGCGCCGGCTTTTCGGTGGGACCGGTGCGCGGATCAGCGTACTGCTTGGCGTCGCCAGCTTTCGTTCCCCTCTGCGCTTCAAGAGGAAGCGCGCTCAGGGACAGTGCGGCAACGAGGGCTACGGTTCGAAGACAGGACGATGGCGGCATGCGGATTCCTGGATTATGCAGGAGAGAGTGGCCGGGGGAATGGGAACTGAACGAGTTGTCAGCTGCCAGCCAACGCAGGGAAGCTAGTAGCTGCGAGCTGCCTGCGACACTGACATTCCTCAGTCGCGCCGCTCCTTGCGCGGTCACCGCGGCCGAGTGACAATCTCTCCATGACTTCACCGCCGCTCAACAATCCGGGAGTGCGCTTCCCTCCACCCCTCATTTTCGTCGTCGGCTTCGGGTTGGGATGGATCATCCATCAGAAGGTGCTCGAGCTGCGTCTTGCCGACGACGCTCGCCTGGCTGGTATCGCCGAGGTACTCGGTCTCCTGGCGGTCATTGGCGGACTGGATCTCATGGCGTGGGGGTTCCTCACGTTTCGCCGCGCTCATACTTCCCTCGTCCCGCATCGCGAAGCCTCGCAGCTGGTGGAGACCGGCCCCTACCGATTCACACGAAATCCGATGTATGGTGGGCTGACGCTCATCTACGTAGGTGGGGCCGCCATAGCGAACAGCATCTGGCCGCTCATCATGCTGCCCGCGGTCTTGATGCTGCTCTTCCGTTTGGTCATCGCGCGTGAAGAGCGCTACCTGGAGACAGCGTTCGGCGCATCCTATCGGGAGTATCGGACCAAGGTGGGGCGTTGGTTCTAGTGTGCGAAACTCGATGACGTTGGCTCTGTGCGCGCGATGAGTAACGGCAGACAAGTTGCATTAAATCAGGTTAACTGCCGCCGCACCAACCACTATTTTTCCCTGAACAATGCCATCGACTCGCTTCGCGCTGCTCATCCCGCTCATCGCCTGCCGCGTAGAGCCCGCTGCGCGTACTACCAGCGTTTACACGACGAACGCTGTAAAAGGAAGGAATTAAGAAGATGGCGAAACAAGAAATACGTAGTTCGAGACGACAACTGGGGCTGATTGCCTTAGCCGGTTTCATAGCGTTAGTCAGTTTCGCATTGTCTGCCCACGGCCAGGTTCAACCCACTCAGGCTCCAAAGATGAATACGGGCAACATGGATGGCGGAGATCAAGAGGTTGCTCATCCGTTCTTCGCACATATGGGAATGCCTGAGGCTGTGGGTGTCTACAGCCTTCGTCTCGGTGCTCTGCTCACTCGCGCCGAGGGTAATAGAGACGGTGATTTCGCATTTCATTTTGAGACCGGGCTGACGAAGTTCATCGGCGTTCACCTGCGCAATAATGGTATTTTGGACAGGCAACACACGGAGCTTATGTTTCAGTTCGCCGCCGTGAGAAGCGAGGACGGGATGAGCGGATTCGCGCCAATAATCGAGTTTGAATTTCCAACATACTCAGGCGGCGACCAACATATCAACACGCTGGTTGGCTTTTCAACGGCGCTGGCAGACTCGAAAGCCGCTTTCAATCAAGTCGTGCATTACGACCCTCGAACGGATACGGTGGAAGGCGACGCAGCGTTTGTCTTGAAGTTGGGCACACGGTTGTTTCCGGTCGTAGAAATGTCCGGAGAAGGCATGCCGGGCGAGCGTCCCATCATCAACCTGCTCGGAGGTATGAAGGTTCGCGTGAACAAGAGCCTGCTGCTCGGTCTTGCTATTCAGGCACCGGTTACCCGGCGCGAGGATTTCTCCTGGCAGTTAGTCCTTCAACCGGATATAGAGTGGGGAAAGATGAAGTGAGAAATGGATTCCGTCGTTGATGGTGACATGCCAGCTTGAATAATCCAGGTTAATCTCATGAACGCAACAAACAAAACAGCCCTCGTCATCGCCTTTGTCGTCGTCGTAGTGCTTTTCCTTCTCTTCGGCGGCGGGGCGATGACAGGAGCAACGATGAGCGGCGGCATGATAGGGAGCGGGATGATGGGCGGTATCAGTTGGATGTGGATACCCACCTTGCTTACCCTCGGCATCGGCATTCTACTCGGCTGGGCCATCTTCGGAAAAAAGTAAGTTGCCCGACTGGTGGAACGCGCCATCACACAACACAGGCCGCCCAAGCCGTCCATCCTAACGCCCGATTGCTCTCCGTCGAGATACTAACGCTCCCGGCGGCCGGCAGGCATTTTCTCGCCTCCCCACGCACGCGCAATGATTGCCGTGCCTGCGTCCTCTGCAAACCGGCGCCATGCGAGCACAGGATCTTCTGGAAGATTTGATCGCGCAATTCAACGGGAATGTATTCCTGGGCGCTTTTTCGTTTTCCAGTGCTGAGATCCCCTTCATCGGGGCCGCAAGGCCGGACCTTGCGGACCGCATAGTCGTCGTCGACGACATCGGCTTCATCTTCCAGCTCAACGAATGGCGTGAAGCCGAGGCGACTACCGTCGATGACCTGGAGGAGTGGTTCGCGAGCGAAGTGCTCAGGAAGGGCGTGAAGCGGATTCGCCAGACGCGCGAGCTGCTCCGAAGCTACGCGACGATCTCGCTCGTGAACGACTTCGGACATCGCATGTCCATTGGCCCGAGAGCGGGTGATCTGGTCGGCGTCATCCTCTATCGCGCTTGCCCGACAATGGAGGAGCGCCCACTTCCCCGCTTCCACTGGAGTCCCACGGCAGGATTCGTCCACGTCCTCAGGGACGAGGAATACTTCTGCCTGTCTGAGTATCTCGTCACCCCCGCGGAGATCTTCGACTATTTCCGCTTTCGGCGGGAGGTCGTGAGCAAGCCGGAGTTCGTGCCCGAATCGGTCACGGAACAAGCGCTCGTCGGGCAATACCTGGCGGAAGAGATGTCCTCGATGCCAGGCACGAGATTCGAGAGAGCCGCGCTGTCATTCCGTGAAGATCGAAACACCGCCGCATTCACCTTCGTCATGGAAAGCCTCGGCGACCGCATCGCGCACCAGGAGGAAGAAGACGCGGACACGGACTGCTACAGAATCCTCACCGAGCTGGCCAAGCTGAGCGGGAGCGAGCTGCGTGAGCTCAAGGCACAGGTCAGGCTGACACTGGAGGCGGTTCGCGCCGACCGGCTCGAGCCGCCCTTCCGGATCGCATCATCTCTCTCGGACTGCGCGTTCCTGCTGCTGCCGGTCGCGACCGAATTTCGTAGTCGCGCCCGGGAGGCGCTGGAGAACATCTCGCTCGCCTCCAGGCACGAGCTCAAGTCCGAGAAGCATGTGAGCCTCGCGATGTGGCAGACGGGTGAGCTCATCGACATCGAGTGGATGTTCATCGAAGGCCCGAACCTCCCGGATCCCGAGCTTGACGCGAGCTTGCGCCGGCACTACCCCTTTCGCCGAACGAGCGACAAGAGGCTTCTGGAATATTTTCTTTGATGCGCGAGCGCGCTCAGAACTTTTCCCCTTTTTCCTCGCGGGTCTGGCTGCCAACCGGCCGAATGCGTGTCCACATCGTGAAGAAGAAGAGGGCGATCCCCGCGATCTGCGCAAAGCCGGCGATCACCACGGCCAAGCTGAGCCAGAGGCCGGACACCCCTGAGCGCAGCAGTTCTCCCGCCACGCGCGCAGCGGTCCCGCCGGTGACGAACCAGTAGGCGATCTCCGCGAGGCGAGGGCTATATCGCGCGTCTGTCTTGTCCGGACGTGGGAAGAGCCAGAGCGCGACGCCCTGAATCATCATCATGACGAATCCGACGAAAACCGCGTGCGTGTGCGCGCTCACTGCATACTGGCTGGGATACTGCGACCACAGCTCGCGACGGACAATCATCCAGCCGCCAATTACGAGCCCCACGCCCAGAAAGGCGATCGCGGTCTTGAGATAGCGGCGAACTAGTGTGTGCATGGCTGATGAATGGTAGTGCGTAGACTTGCGCGGTGGCGGCGTATATTTCGTCATGGCTTCGGCTCGTCACAGTTCGGGGGACTCGTTATTGGCACCCGTTGCAATGCCGGATAAGAACCAGTCCGCTGCAGCGCCGGTCTCAGCTGCGCTTCTAGCGAAGCTGGAGAGCGCGCCCGAACGGCATGTAGTGGAGCCGCTTGCAAGGCCGGTCCCACGATGGTTAAAGGCGCTACTTCGCATTCCACTCGCGGCAAAGCTCGCGGGCGCCAATGTGCTGATCGTGCTCGTGGCATTCGCCGCCTCGTTCGCCGCGCTCGGTACGGTTACAGCGGCCGAGGACATCCTCCTGATCGTGGCACTCGCGCTGGCGGGTAGCTTCGTGGTGAACGTGGTGCTCATCTTCGTTGCATTGCGTCCGCTAGAGGAACTTGAGATGACTGCCACCCGCGTGTGGCGTGGTGATTTCGATGCACGTGTACGCCTGTCGCTGCTCGCCGATTGGCGTGTCGCACGGGTAGGTAGCACCATGAATCTCTTGCTCGACGGCTTGACGACCGATCGCGCCCGCACGCGGCGCCTGGCGTCAGAGATAATCGGCGCGGGTGATCGCGAGCGGGCGTACATCGCACGCGAGCTGCACGACTCGGTAGCACAGTCACTGGCGGCCCTGGTAATGCAGCTTGGCGCGGCCGCGCGGGATTCAACGGACCCCTCCCTTACCGGTCGCATCGAGAGTATCAGGGAGATCGGAAGCGATGCTCTCGAAGAAGTCCGTATGCTTGCTCACACGATGCATCCGCGTGTGCTTGATGACCTGGGGTTGGTCGCCGCGCTCGAGAATCTTGCCCGCCAGGTCGGTGAGCGGGCAAACGCGGTGGTCACGGTTGAGGTAGAAGGCAAAGTTGAGGGAGACAGTATCGGCGCCAACGATGTTCCCCCCGCCGTCGCTTCCGTCCTGTACCGTATCGCGCAGGAAGCGGTGAGCAATGCGCTGCGGCATGGACACGCGAAAGCAGTAAACGTCAGCGTGAGAACAGACAGTCATACGGCGACGCTTGAAATACGCGATGATGGGCGCGGGTTCGATGTACCTGAAGCTGAACAACGGAGGCCGGGAATGGGACTCTTTACAATGCAGGAGCGTGTTTCACTGGTCAACGGACAGTTCGAGGTCCTGAGCCACCCCGGCGGCGGCACGCGAGTTGTCGCCCGCATTCCAATTGTGCCGCTCCCAGGCGTGCCGCTCGAGGCGCCTGCCGCGCCGGTGCACCGCAATGAGTAGCGAATCGAGCACCGTTATCGGCAGTGGCTCCTCCAACAGACATAAGGTCCTCTTCATCGGGAATATTTGCTTCGGAACAAACCCGCCGGATTTCAGGTCTAACGAGGGTCAGTCCCTCTCCCGAGAACCCCAATGAACCACTCCCTGCCGAGATCCCGAGCCGCCTTTATCGCCATCCCGGTCGTCGTCGTCCTGCTCGGTGCCGCGATCGCGAGTGGCACCCCCGCAACCACATTGGCGGCGCCGGCGCCAGCTCCTGCGCTCGATGCGCGGGCTGTCCCCGCTCCGGCTCTGGACACCGCCGTCTTCGCGGGTGGGTGCTTCTGGGGGGTCGAAGCGGTTTTCGAGCATGCGAAGGGAGTGAGATCCGCCGTCTCGGGTTACGCCGGCGGCACCGTCGCCACTCCCTCGTACGAGCAGGTGAGCACTGGCGATACGGGTCACGCCGAATCTGTCCAGGTCATCTACGATCCCTCGCAGGTTTCATACGGCAAGCTGCTCCAGATCTTTTTCTCGGTCGCGCATGATCCCACGCAGCTCAACCGGCAGGGACCAGATCGCGGCACTCAGTACCGCTCCGTGATCTTCTACAGCAACCCACAGCAGCAGCAGGTGGCAGAGCGCTACATCGAGCAGCTCACGAAGGCGAAGACGTTCTCACGCCCAATCGTGACCGAGGTGACGAAGCTGCGCGCATTCTTCCCCGCCGAGTCGTACCATCAGGACTATCTGGTGCACCATCCCATGCAGCCCTACATCGTGATCAACGATGCGCCGAAGGTGGCACAGCTCAAGAAGCAGTTCCCGGACATCTACAGGAATTAGCTTCGGCCGAGCCGGCGTGAAGACCGCATCCTCGTGACTGTCGGCTTCCGCGAGGTAGCCAACGCGCTGCACGGAGCGCATCTCGATCGCTACCACATCGACCTGGCCTCTGGCCGTTTCGAGCTGACCGCATCCGCCCCTGAAGGCGGGAAACCGCCCCTCACCATCATCTTCGAAGACATAACAGCCTTCAGGTGGCGCTCCGAATCAACGCTCGGCTCTCTGCTCCAAGTGGAGGTCGTGGGGCTGGAGCGCCTCGGACCGGGCGAGCCATGGCGGCTCTACCTCAGCCCGCGGAAAGGCAGCGAGCTGGAGCTCACCTGCGGGGCCATCCTCCGCGACGGCGTCGAGGTGGCTGGTGTGGGCAGAATTTTCCGTGACGGGACCGCAAAGCCGGCGTAGATTCTTCGGGCTAGCCACTATGACGGAAGGTTCGACGCGAATGCAGCGGATGGAACGAATCAGAACGGATTTTGTTATTTCTTTCTTCGTAGGTGGCCAGCCCGAGCGGCCACGCGCGCACAGAGTCGTTCACAAATCTTAAGGAGGACTCTCAATGTCAGCACCACGTATCCACTTTCTGCCGATAGTTGCTGTGGCCGCGGTGATCTGCACCGCCTCTCTTGCGGGGGCGCAACTTCCCGCACGCGCCACTCCGGCGCCCGCGCGCTTCACCGTCACCAGTCCGGATCTCCAGCTGAGAGGCCGCGTCACCCAGTCTCACGTCTTCAATGGAATGGGATGCACCGGGCAGAACATCTCCCCGATTCTTCAGTGGAACAATCCACCCGCGGGGACAAAGAGCTTCGCCGTAACCGCCTACGATCCGGACGCTCCCACTGGCAGCGGCTGGTGGCACTGGGTGATCTACAACATCCCGGCGTCCGTGAACCACCTCGCCTCGGACGCAGGCAAGCCGGACGGTCGCATGGCGCCGCGTGGATCCGTTCAAGGCAGCACCGATTTCGGAACCGCCGGATACGGGGGACCGTGCCCACCGCCAGGCGACAAGCCGCACCGCTACATCTTCACCGTGTACGCGCTCAAGGTGGATCGATTGAATCTTCCCCGCAACGCGACCGCAGCCAACGTCGGGTTCAACCTCCACGCCAATGTGCTCGGCACCGCTCAGATCACGGCGCTTTACGGACGGTAGCAGAATCTGCTGATGGCTTCGCGAGATCCTTCGCGACGATGTAGAAGTTCTCGTCGATCTGGAACTGGTCGGGACGGCTCAGATGCAGACGAGTCGTCTTCCAGGCTTCCGTCGGCCTGATGAAGGTGAATAGATACGGCGAGAGCGTGACTTTGACCGGCATGTCGAAGCCCGGGACGACATTGCTCCAGCGGTAGGAAAGTGTCGTCCCCGCGATCCTGTACTCGAGCGCGGGAATTTTCGTCGTCCTCAGGTATTGATCGAATACGCGGCCGAGTTCAATGCCGGACCGCCGGCTCATGTAGTTCTCGACCTGCTTCCCCGTCACGGTCTGATGCCAGAACGTGCTGCCGAGCCCGCGAAGGATGCGCCTCCACTTAACGTCGTCGTCCACGATCTGGCGGATGGTGTGCAGCATGTTGCCGCCCTTGTCGTACATGTCGCCAGAGCCTTCGTGGTTCACTCCATACACGCCGACGATTGGCACGTCGTTCTTCACCCGCTTTCGCCCGCCCACCATGTACTCGGCGCCCGCCTTGCTTCCCTGCTGACATTCCGTGTACAACCCTTCCGCGTAGTTGGCAAAGCTCTCGTGGATCCACATGTCCGCGGCGTCTTTCATCGTGATGTTGTTGCCGAACCACTCGTGCGCGCTTTCGTGGATGATGATGAAATCCCACTTCATGCCGTGGCCGGTGGCTGAGCGGTCGCGTCCGAGATAGCCGTTGAGATAATGATTGCCGTAGGCGACGGCGCTCTGGTGCTCCATGCCCAGGTGCGGCGTCTCGACCAGCTTGTAGCCGTCCTCGTACCAGGGATAGGGGCCGAACCAATGCTCGAAGCACTCGAGCATCGGCTTCACCTGCCGGAACTGCTTCTTCGCCGTGTCCAGGTGGTACGTAAGCGGATAGAAATCGAGAGTCAACTTCCCCCGCTCTCCATTGAACACATCGCTGAAATGCTCGTACCGCGCCGCATTCACCGCGACGTTGTAGTTGTTGATGGGATTGGTGACGAACCACTCGTAGGTGGTCGTACCGTCGCCGTTGTGCGTAGTGCCGCGCAGTCGTCCGTTGGAGACGTCCGTCAGGGAATCTGGAACGGTGATCGCGATCCGCTGACTGTCGGGCTCGTCGGAGTAGAGATCCTTGTTCGGCCACCACACGCTCGCACCAGTGCCTTCGTTGGCGGTGGCGATCCAGTCGTGCCCAAGGCTGTCGCGCGCCCAGACGAATCCGCCGTCCCAGGGAGCGTGCACCGAGACCGTGGGCTTCCCGTGATAGTAGACGGAGATGGTTTTCTTCGCGCCCGCGCGCTGCGGCGTGATGAGCGTGACGAAGAACGCGTTGCCATCGCGGCGCGCACTCAGCCCCCTTCCGTCCTGAACGATGCTGTCCACGACGAGCGGCATCTGCAGGTCGATCTGCATCTCGCGCGCGGGCTTCTGAATGCGGTAGGTAATCGTGTTGTGACCGGCGATGCTGGAGTCGGCCGGGTTCACCACGACGTGCAGATCGTAGAAGGCCGCATCCCACCACGCGCGCTCCGGCGTGTTCGAGCCGCGAAGCGTATCGGCGTGTGTAAATACCGTCGGCTCCTGCGCCCGCGTGGCGGCTGGCAGCGCCAGCGCGCCAAGGATTGCGAGGCGGGAGAATCGCTTCATCGCGTGGCTTCCACCGCCTTGATCTCGAACTCCTTTGGCGGCTCGGCGCCAAGGAGATTCTTTACGAAGTAATCCCAGCGGCGGCGGACCATGTATGGCTCGTTGCCGAATCCATGCGTCCGGTTTGGAAGCATGATTAGATCGAAGTCCTTGTTGGCCTTGATCAGCTCGTTGACGACCAGAAGCGTGTTGTAGGGTGGAACGTTGTTGTCCATGGTCCCGTGGGCGAGGAGCAGCTTGCCCTTCAGATTCTTCGCCAGAAGCTGGTTCGCTTCGGGCGCGTAGTTGTCACTCCCATCCGCGGTTTTCACGAGGAGCCCCTGGTAGCGCTCGCCCCAGTCGTCCTCGTAGACGCGATTGTCGTGGTTCCCGGCCTCGGCGATTCCGACCTTGAAGAAATCGGGATAGCGGAACATCGCGTCGGCGGTGGCGAATCCGCCGCCCGAGTGGCCGTAGATTCCCGCGCGCTCGAGGTCGATCCACGGATACCGACGCGCGAGCTCCTTCATCCCCGCGACCTGATCGGGGAGTGTGTTGTCGCCCATCTTCCCGTAGTACGAGTCGTGAAAGGACTTGGACCGCCAAGGCGTTCCCATGCCGTCGATCTCGACGACGATGAAGCCGAGCTCCGCGAGTGCCTGCGCGTCGCCGCGCGCTGGTGAGAAGCTCCGGCCGCCGACACTGCCCGTCTGCGGTCCCGGATAGATGTGATTGACGATTGGGTACTTCTTCGTCGAGTCGAGCGTAGTCGGCGTGTACATCAGCCCGTAGAGATCAGTCTTGCCGTCACGCGCCTTGACCGTGATCGGGACAGGCGGCTTCCAACCCGTCGCGAGCAGGCGCGAGATGTCCGCCTTCTCCAACGTGAGAATGGTCCTGCCGTTCAGATCGCGAAGGAGCGATACCTGCGGCACATCCGGGCGCGAATATGTGTCGGTCAAATAGCGGCCCGACGGCGAGAGCGCCACGTCATGATCGGCGTTCTCCGGTGTGAGCAGGGTCAGTCCCTTGCCATCCATCCGGGTCCTGTAGAAGTGCCGGAAGTACGGATCGCGTCCCGGCTCCTTGCCATTTCCGCCGAAGTAGAGCGTGCGATTCTTCTCATCCACCCGCAGCAGCTGCGTGACGTTGCCGGTACCACTCGTGATCCTGTTCTTGAGCCTGCCCGTCGCGAGATCGTAGAGGTAGAGCTGTCCCCAGTCGTCGCGCTCGGAAAACCAGATCACCTCGTTCGACGCCGACAGCACGCGCCAGTTCACCGCGTCATTGCCGGACTCGTACTGCGTCGCGGTTACCTCCTCGAGCAGATCGCGAACGGCGCCGCTGGTCGCGTCGGCGATGCGAAGGGTCGCGCGCTTGTGATCGCGCGACGTCGAAACGAATGCCAGGTGCGATCCGTCCGGATACCACTCGACGTCCGCCCACTCCTGCCCGCGACAGACGACGTGGTCGCATAGCGTGGAGCGGTGCTGGTCGGCCGGCATCTGCAGGCGAATCACCTTAGGCGCATCCACGTCGATGATGACGCGCTGGATCGTCGTAATGATGCTGTCGCCCGGGAGCGGATAATTCCACGCCTCGAGCTCGGGGTGGCCGACCTTGGTGTTGACGAGGTACATCTTGCCGACACCGCGCTCGTCCTGCTGAAAGGTCGCGATCTTCTTCGAGTCGTGCGACCAGAGGAGAATCGCCCTGTCGCTCCTGATCCAGCCCGCGTTGTCGGTTGCATAGCCAAAGTCCTTGACGCCATCGCGGGTGAGTTGTGTCTCGCGACGCGTTGCTACGTCGCGCATCCAGAGGTTGTAGTCGCGAATGAACGCGGCGCGCTTCCCGTCGGGGGAAAGAACTTCGGGGCGCGGTCCTGTATTACGCCCCGACGCCCCTCTCACACTCGAGGCCGCTTCACGATCGTCCACCGCCGCATCGCAGCGGCTCGTCTCGGGATTACAGCTGAATCTACGGGCGCCGACGCGTACCAGGATCGTCCGGCCATCCGCCGCCAGCTCGAACGTGGTGAAGGGCAGTCGGTTGGGATCGTACGTGGTGTCTGTCGCGGCGGAAAGCGCCGCAGCAATGCGTGTCTGGTCGAAGGCGCGTCCCCGAGTATGCCGAACGGGATCGACCATGATGAATTCCGACCCGGCGGAGGTCGTGTTGCGGTACCAGAACCGGTCGCCGGACAGCCAGGTGGGTCTCACGCTGGTGCCATTGACCAACGTGGTCACGTTCTCCCTGAGGAACCGCGCGGCCTGAGTGTAGTCGGCGGCGGTAACAGTCCGACTCTGCTGCGCTCCCGCGCTTGCGGCGGTAGCTACAGCGAGGGCGACGCCTGCACCAACGCGTTTCGCGCGCGGCGACACTGTCATCATCTCCCGCTTGCCCCCGTGCGCGGCGTGGCGGTGGCTGTGGAACGCGGCCACCTGTTGTCCGCCGGATTGCGATCGGGAAATCTTGCCGCCGGATCGAGCGTGATCGACTCGATCGCGCGCCCGCCGAAATCGAGGGTCGCGTTGAACGTTCGGCTGCCACCGAACCAGACATCCACGGGATAGGTCACGATCGCGGAAGCGGCGTCCACCATCTTGCTGTTGGGCATCAGCCTGATGGCCGGCCCGGTCGGTGCGAACTGGACCTTGAGTATCACGGGCGACGGCATCTCACCATCCTGCCGCACCGTCACCACCGTACGGCGACCCGATTTCGCGACCTGCTGAATGGATCCCTCGACGGATTCAGTCGTGAACAGCCAGTAATTCCAGAACCAGCTCAGGTCCTGATGCAGCGCGTTGTTCATGAAGAACGCGTAGTCCCATGGCGATGGATGCTTGAATCTCCACGCCTTCGCGTAATCGCTCATCGCATGCCACACCGCGGAGTCCCCGACGATGCCGCCGAGCGCGGAGAGCATCATCGGCGCTTTGCCATAGGCCTGAAAGCTGTAGAAAGGCCCACCGTAGTTGGCGTCCCACATCAGGGGCGCCTCCAGCTCGTTGCCGCTGATGCGGCCATACGACATGCCGATGCTGTCCAGCTCCGGCGCCACGCCCTTACGATCCGCGTCGGAGAGAATGTTCATGTACTGGTTGAAGCCCTCATCCATGAAGCCGTACCAGGTCTCGTTGACACCGACCATCATCGGCCACCACTCGTGTCCCGTCTCATGGTCGGCGGCGCCCGCCCCCGACATGATGAACATCGGATACTCCATTCCGCCCTCGGGGCCATCCACCACCGTGAGCTGCGGAAAGGTATACGGCATCCAGAGCCTGGAATAAAACTGCAGCGCATGCCGAGTGAGCTCCGCTACCGGCGCGTACCGCTCGGCGTGACCGGGAAGATAGAAGATGTTGACGGGGATCGTTCCCTTTCCCGGGATGGTCGCACGGGTTGCGTCCCAGACGTACTGGTTGGAGGTCGCCCACGCGACATCTCCTACCGTGTCAGCGACGAAATGCCAGATCACGCGATCTCCCGCGACGGTGGACTTCCCCGCGCCGCGCTCTGCCGCGCTCACGATCGTCCGGGTTGAATCCGATTCGAGCACGTGCGACAGGCGCTCGCGCGCGACGGGAGTCAGCACTTCACCCGGGTTCTGCAGCACTCCCGTAGCGCCCACGAGCCAGCCCGCGGGCACATCGATGCTCACGTCGAAATGCCCGAAGTTGTTGTAGAACTCGGAGCTGCCGAGATAAGGATCGGTGTCCCAGCCTCCCGCGCGCAGATCGTCGTACACGGCGACGCGCGGATACCACTGCGCCACCTGATAGAGACTGTCTGCCCAGCGTCCCATCCTGTCACCGCGCTCATTCGCATCGGCGGCGGGAACTCTGAAGCTCCACTCGGCCTCGATGGTTCCAGTTCCGTGTGGCGCGATCGGAGTGGGTAGCTGAATGCGGGCGGATGTCTGGCCCAGTGTGACGGATAGAGGCGGGAATCTCCTGGTGGTGCTGCCTGGAACCAGCGGACCTACCGTACTGGCGATGTCTATCGCCTGACCGTTGATGGTCAGCTTGCTGATCTTCATGCCATCGGTGATGTCTATCACCGGCCCCGACCGCGAGACGTTGGGCGCGAAGAGGTTCTGGTCGAGTCTGAGCACCACCGACCGCATGGTCGAGTCACTGTTGTTGTGAATGGTCGCGAGCTCCCGGCCCGTGACGGTGGATGTCGCGGGATCGAGCCGCGCGTTGATCTTGTAGTCCATCCAGAGCTGCCAGTAGTTCTTTCCGGGGCGCCCGGTGGAGTCGCGCGTACCAGTCGCGAATGCGCGGCGGATCATGTTGGTGAGAGGAATGTCACGACGTACCGCTCTCTCCGGCCATTTTGCCTGAGCGGGCGACTGCGCGGACAAAGGTATGGGTTGGATAGCGACTGCCAGCAGAGCGCAGAGAACAATCAGAAATCGTCCGGTCATCGAGATGCTCCAGGAGCGGGTAGATCACGGCTACTATATAGAGCAGCCGAGCTGACGCATTCTACCTGAAGGAAAAGCGTTTGGTAACCGCTCGGAGCGGGAACAACAACAGAACGAGATGTCAGCGGCCAGATTTGAAGCCGGGAGCTGATAGCTTCACTACGTCGGGACGTTACTGGGCGGAGGAAGGGACTGCGTAGCCAACCCCTCTGCGCAGGAAAAGGGCGCTGATCCGCCCGCAAGATGCTTTACGGACTGACGAAGCGGGAAGCTACGGCAAGGGCAAGCGGATGTCGCGCTCCAGGGTCATGCTGGACGGCAACAAGATCTTTTCTTCCGAGAGCTTCACGCCCGCTACGTAAACCCGGGTGGTCATCAGAGCACCCCGCGTGAATCCGCAGAGCACGTAGGCGCCGTCGCTGTCAGTGTCGGTTTCCAGCAAACGCTGCGACTCGGTCGCGACCAGCTTTCCGCCCCGCTGCACCCATGACACCGGCCATGTCGCCGAAACGTGTGCGTTCGCCACAGGCTTTCCCAAAGGGTCTCGTACGTAGCCAACGGCGAGACCGGTAGCGTCGACGAGCTGGTCGTCGCGCGCGCAGAGACGGTTCCTGAGAGTGGCATATGAGGGGATCAGAATGGAAATCCGGGCATGCGTGCCGCGCGCGAGCGATACCGATTGAACCCGTTCAGACACACGGAAAAGGCGGAGGCGGGGATGGTCGAAGGTGATGCTGTCGACTAGCGCTCCATCGATGCCGAGAGCGTACCTTCCGAGCTCATTCGTGGACGTCTTATATCGGCCGTTACCGGTCGTGATCACCACATCTTTCAATGGCAGACCGGTAGTGCTGTCGAATACGATTCCCGTGAGCTCTGTTTGCTCCGTCGACGCGGTCCCGCCCTGGCTGGATAGCGCGAGCCTTGCGGGAGCCGCGCTTCCCCCTGCCTCCTGATAGCCGAGCAGTGTATCACGCGGCGAAGCCGAACCGATCAACCCGGGCTGCCTGATGCGAGCGACCCGAGGCATCCTTATGTACCATCGCGGCACGATCCACGGTCCGCCGGCAAGCTGCTGGAACTCCACGCGCCCTCTTGCCCGCCCGACGCGCAATGGAATCGGAAGATTCACGTAGTCGAATACGAGATACCGGAGAGCGCTCGTTGCCGGATCGAGCCAGAGCACTCCGCTGATGTCGGGCTTGTTCCCGGGCTTGGCCGGCTTGAACTCCAGGCCAAGCAGCCCGTTCTCCTGCCCGTATCCGCGGACGACCGAAAAGCAATGGGCGCTGACGAACTGGTCGGATAACAGCGTGATCGCGTCGGGAGCGTAATAGACGATGTCCGAACCCTCCGACCTCATATATCCCACGGAGTCCAGCTGTGCCCCGGGCAGGCCTCTGAAGGGTTGGCGCGTCAACCCCTGTTGGTGATCCACATGCTCGGTGAGAATGTTCAGATTCCGGTCGAGAGCGCGATCGTACCTGTCGATGTCCATGGCTACGAGACCTTGCGATTCCGTGAGCTCGTTCGCGGTGAGCGCCGTGCGCATCTCGCCCCAGAGATCCGCGGCCGATGTTCCCGCCGCGCCGAGGTCCTCGCACGGCGTCTCATTCCTCACCACCACCGTTCGCAGATTCACTCGGCGCGGCGACATGCCGATTCGAACGTGCGTGGGATTCGGCGACAGATGCAGCACCACCGAGGTCCACGTGATGTAGCCCACCTTGTCGGCGCGCACGCGATAGGTGCCCGGGATGGGAGCGCGGAGTGTCATTTGTCCGCTCTCATCACTGAAGCGGCCGAAAAGACTCGCGCCTTTCTCATCGATCACAGAGACGATGGCGCCGACTATCGGCTGGCCGGTGGAGAGTTCGACCACTTCCGCACGAATTTCCTGTGCGGTGGCGCGATGGGCCACGGCCAGCAGTAGCACGCCGAGTGTGAGTGGTCGCAATTGCATGCTGATCGACGACTCTCCTGGGCTCCGCGTTTCGGTCCCGACTAGTCGCCCGGGCTCAGATTCTCGAGCCACTCCTCCACCTCGCTGGCCTGATCGCCGTTCAGATCCTGGAGCTCACTCCTGACCCTGCCGGTGCCATCACCGCCTTTCCGCGGGCCAAAATGAGTGACCGGCCCAGCGTTGGCCTCGTCCTCTCCGGAGAAAGCAACGCATGCGAATTGACGGGGGAAGTCGTTGGCCAAATTGATGTTGCCCCTGGTGCTCCTTGCACTCGCGGGATGTACCGGCAAGCACGAGCCATATACAGTTGGAGCAGCCGGACCATGGAAGGAGGGCTACGGCCTGCAGAATTTGCAGGGCGTCCAGCTCGCCGTGGAGCAGATCAACAGCTCGGGCGGGATCAACGGCCATCCGCTCCGTGTGATCGAGCGTGATGATGCCGGCGACGGCGCACGGGCCACTTCCATAGCTCAGGATTTCGTCGCCAATGGCGCGGTGTCCGCCGTCATCGGCCACGTAAATTCTTCGGGCATGCTGGCGGCGGCCCATGTGTACGATGGCGAACTGGCGGCGGTCGCCACCAGCGTGACATCGCCCGATCTCACCGGCATCTCGAGCTGGGTCTTTCGCATCATCTCGAGCGACTCGCTGAACGGAATCGCGATCGCCAACTTCGCATCGCGGCTCGGCGGAAAGGGCGCAACTCCGACAGCCGCGGTCCTCTACGAAAACAACACCTATGGCCGAGGACTCGCGGACTCGTTCCGACGCTCCTTTCGCGGCAAGCTCCTGAGCCTCGATCCGATCAACGCCGATCTTCCGAGCGCCGAGCCCTACGTCTCGTACCTGAAAACGAAGGAGCCGCAGATCGTATTCATTGCGGGCCGCGTCGCTTCAGGACTCAAGATTCTCCACGAGGCAAAGCGCCAGGGATTCACACCGATTTTCCTCGGCGGCGATGGCTGGCAGGGCATCGTAAGCGACAAGGCGACCTCCGAAGGCACTTACATCGGGATGTCGTTCACTTCGGAAGATCCGAGCCCCGCAGCGAAGAAGTTCGTCGCGGCATTCAGGAAGAAATTCAACAGCATCCCGGACGCGCACGCGGCGCTCGCATACGACGCAACGCAGCTCGTCGCCCAGGCACTGAGAGAGAGTGGTCCCAATCGCAAAGCCGTGCGTGACTATCTGCAATCGCTCACGCGTGAGACAGCGTACGAGGGCCTCACCGGACCGGCCTACTTCGAGACGAGCGGCGATCCGGTCGGCATGCGCTTTCGCGTGCTGCGCGTGCACAATGGGCTGCTCACAGTAGCGAGCGCGAAATGAGCAATCCTCTGCACTTCCGCACGATCCGACAGGTGCTGACGGTCGGATTCTCGCTTCTCATCGTGCTCCTGATGGGCGCCGGCACCGTTGGCTGGGTCTCGATGTCACGCATGGCGACGGAGGTGAGCTCGACGCTCGCCGACACCCAACAGGATAACAAGCAGGCATCCGATTTCTCCAACGCGATCACGCAGGAGATTCAGGCCGCGAATACCTACCTGAGCGATCAGGACGCGAGCTCGGATGAGGAATTCCGCCGGCTGGGGTGGGAGGCGCACCGGCTGCACCGGACATTCACAGCCAAGCGCGATCAATTGGCCGACCAGATCAATCGAACGGTCGCCATCGACACGACGCTGGCACGGGTGGAAGTGTCATTTGCGCTCGCGCACCGCCTCACCGATCTTGGCCGGACGGACGAGGCCCAAATCGAAGCTCAGAGCGCGCGGACAAACGTGACATTGCTGCTCGACCAGCTCAGTGATCTCGAACGTTCTCGCGCGCAGCGGCTTGCGCTCGTGTCCGACAATCTCAACAGCCAGTCGCTCGCCCGCTCCAGACTTCTGCTCTCTGTCATCGCGGTGGCGACTCTTCTCGCGATCATCATCGTACTGCGGACGGGCCGCTCCGTGGGCTCGCCGCTCCGACTGCTGGTCGAGCACGCCGTGCAGTTGAGCCATGGAAATCTCCAGCAGCGTACACATGGCGACATGCCCGGTGAGTTCCGCACGTTGGCCGAAGCGATGAACCACGCCACGGATGCCCTTTCCCGAATCGCTTCGGGAGCGTCCAAGACCGCGGACGAAGTCGCGCAGTCAGCGAGCGATCTGGCCTCCGCATCGAAACAGATCTCCGCCTCGGCGGGAGAGGTGGCGGATGCGGTAGAAGAGGTATCGCACGGCGCGGAATCGCAGGTCACGCAGCTGCGCCAGGTGAATGAGGCGCTCGACGGCATCCGTGCGCGCGGCGACAATCTCGTGGGCGGCGCGCGCGAAGTCCACGGGCTCGCTGGCGCGATCGAGGCGGAGGCACACGCCAAACGGATCGACGTCGAGCGCGCGCTCAGGATTCTCTTCGACGTGCGGTCAATCGTGCAGCAGGCGGCGGCGGAAGTCCGCGAGCTGAACACCACCGCGGCTGACATCAACAAGTTCGTCGGAACAGTGAGCAGGATCGCTGAGCAGACGAATCTTCTCTCACTGAACGCCGCGATCGAGGCCGCACGAGCGGGCGAAGCGGGCCGGGGATTCGCGGTCGTCGCCGGCGAGGTGAGGAAGCTCGCGGACCAGACACAGTCCGCCGCGGACGATGTCGTCAAGATGACCGAGAGCGTGACCACGCGCGTGCTCGCGACCTCGAGAGCAATGGAGCAGGGCGTGATCCAGGTGGGCGAGATCGAGCGAGTGGGACGCGAGCTGGATAGCGCGCTCGCGACGATTCTCGCAGCCGCGGAGCGCACTCGCGAAGCCGCGGCGACGGTGACGGCCGCGGCCGGCGAGAATTCCCGCGCCGTTGACTCCGCCGCGGCGAATCTTGGCCTGGTGGCACGCACGGCAGAGAGCCACGCGACCGCCGCGATGCAGGTGAGCGCGTCGACCGAGGAGCAGAGCGCGGCGTGCGAGCAGATGAGCATGGCATCCACGCAG